>Ga0247832_1003821_pt1 | contig 19899 bp, 38 predicted proteins | sample LaCruzMarch2015__10_FD_192407 | JGI IMG/M metagenome (GOLD analysis project Ga0247832, IMG submission 192407) | Freshwater microbial communities from meromictic Lake La Cruz, Castile-La Mancha, Spain - LaCruzMarch2015_4m | ecosystem: Environmental > Aquatic > Freshwater > Lake | place: Spain... | reverse complement strand
TAATTTCAACTTAATTATTTTTAAACTCTTTCACCGGTTTTTTGAGTCCATAGTCTTGCTATACGATTACCATAAATATCATCTATTATTTCCAATACATTACCATAAAGTTCAAGAGGTTTATCGTTTGTATCTAAAAAACCATCAATCAATTTTCCGTGTATTGAATCCATAATATATGTGATATATATTCTTTTGAACTCACTAAAAGGTTTGTCTTTGTGTGTAAGTTGACCCCAAAAATCACGGAAATATTTATAGTTTTCTTCAAATTCATCGTCAAGTTCTTCTTTTGTTACTCTTCTAAAAAGGAACTTTGCTGCAGTTTTTTTATCGTATTTAGATTCAACTATTACACTTTCTTTAAGTACTTTGCCTTTGAAGTCCATCCAGATTTTTAATATATCACCAGATTCTATTTGAACTCTTCTTTCAATACTTCTTAAAAGATCACTTGTTTCTTTACCTTCTTGTCTTTTTAGTGCTCCAGAAATTATACTATTTTTTATTTCATCTGCCTTATCAAGAAGTTTTTCAACATTTTCATCTTCTTCAATGTCAAAATAATCAATTTGTTTTTGCACCCATTCTCTACCACCATAAAGATATGGTGTAGCGCCTAACATATTTGTTATTCCAGTTTTTTGTAATATGTTGAGGTATTCAAATATCTTTTTTAAAGGATATTTTCCAACCAAATCAGAATACTTTATTAATATTTCGGTTTTTGGTTTCATTATCTATTATATGGTCTAAATCTATTTGGTGAATTATCAACGGCTGACTTTGGAAATCTTACTCCAGCACCTTGTCTTCTGGCCATTTTTAATGTTCTTGCATATTCATCCAAATCTTGTTTTTTTTTTCCTTGACAGTGTGCTTTTTGTGAAAAACCTTTTGGGTTGTAACAATCAATACTTCTTTTATATTTTTCGTATTTCTGGTCCCACCCACACATATGACAGAGATATGGATGTTGGTCTTTCTTTTCTTTTACCCAAGAATGACCACACCTACATTTGATTTTATCACCAAATAACTTTTCAACTTGTTTTTCAGTAATTAAAATTTTCATTTGAATTTTATATCTTCTGGTTTAATTGGTAGGTTTTTAAATTTAACATTATAATACTCAAGACCTTTTGCTGAAATCTTTTTTTCAATTTTAACGTCAGCATCATTTTCCATAATATAAAACTTATTTTCTTTTTGGTCATTAAAAACTATGTAATCTATATTTTCAATTGCATAACCTTTAAGTGGATAATCTCTCACTCTAAATTCTGTTATGTTACCATATTTTGATACATACCACATTGGTTTTACCTGGAAGACAGCTTTTTTACCATCTTTAGTCAATACAAAGTCTTCACCTTTTTTTGTATCAGTTTTTGAACCAGGACAAAAGAAAAAACTTCCACTTAGTTTTAATACTTTTTTAAGTTCTTTATAAACTGAAACTTCAGCGGTGATTCCACCTTTTATTAGTTGTATGTTTCTAACAATAAGTTCTTCAAACTCTGGCTTATTAATATCATTTGTGAACGTTTCTTTTAAAAACAAAAGAAAGTTTTTTACAGTCTTTTCAATGTCAGTTCTATCAAATCTTCTTATTAGTTCTGTAAGTACAATTGAATTTGTGTTAAAGAAGTTTATAATAGACCAATTTGAGTTTGGTACATTTTCTTTTTCGCTGTAATCACTAAAGGTGTAAACATTAATCACACCTTCATTTGTATAACAACCTATATTTGGAACATCTGCTGTACCCCAATTTCCTTGTGATTCAAACACTTCTTTTATCATTTTAAGAAATCCTTGTTTAAAGTCCCAGTTATTTCTTAAATCACCGGCAGTGAATGAACTTTTGGTTGTTTCTTCTTTTATAAGACCCATCATTTTTCTTATTCTTGTATGTTCTAATATACTTGTTTCCATTATTTAAAATCTTCTTCTGTTAATATTATTGGTTCACCTATTGCAACATCTTTTTCCACCCAAGTATGTGATAAATAACCTTTATTATCTTCATCGTGTAACTTTAAAACTCCGTAACCACCGGTTTCTTCATTCCAACTATCAGTTTCTAATATTTCACTAATCATCATTCTTGTGTCATAAGAAAAATATCTGTTTTCTGAACCATTCATTTCTTTATTATTATATGTGATATTTAAATCAAAATTACTCTCATGTCCTGTATAATCAATTATAACTTCTTCTGTGTTTCTATCTTCCATCCACTTTGATATTATATAATAATTTCTTGTTTCTCTCCAATCAAATCTTTTATTAGTTTTTGATTCGTTATATACATAATATTTTGGTATTAATTTAATTGACCTATCAGATGGGTTTATTGTAATATCAACCCAAAATGTCGAATCGGTTTTGTCTGTTCTATTATAAAGTCTTGTACCATTATCGTCAACAATTTCACGAATAAAACCTTCAAATAATTCAAATATGTTAAATCTATGAGTATCTTCTGAGACCCAATTACTTGGAAAGTACTCTACCTCACTACCATACATATCAATATTGGCTCCAATTGGTCCAATCGGATTTAGATAAGCCATTAAGGCTCTAAACATTTTATTTTGATTATTTTTACTCACTAAATGTATCTAATGTTATAACTATATTAATCTCTTCATTATAATCTTCCTGAGTGTTCCACTCGTGATTAACCTCTATTTCATCTTTTGTAAATACAATATTACCTTGAGATCCTTCGTTGATTTCCCAACCGCCATACTCTTCTAATAAAATATAACAAATATTTTCAATATTATTTGGAACCATCCCTGAACCAATTTCACTTTCATAATTGATATCAACAGCTCCACTATCTCCAACACCACTATAACCTACTGTTACTGAAGTTGCTCTTATCTCGTCTAAAAATTTTCCAACATCAATAAAAGTATCATACATTGAGTCGTCTTCTTCATAATCATCTTTATTATAGTAAGTTCCACTAGTTTCGGTATCATATCCTTGGTAATCAATATTAGTAAAAATAAACTTACCTTCATTTGGTAATATTTCACCATCAACAGAAAAATAGCCATTCGAACTATCCAACGACCCAGGACCAAGTTCGTATAATTTATCTTGGTATTTTTCAATAATGTCTTGGATAGTTTCTTCAATTGTACTTGAAACATTGTCTTCTATGTTAAGTTCAAACCATTCTATTATTCCATGATCTAGGTCAACTCTAAATGTTATGTTATCAATACCCATTCCTTTTAGGTATTTAAAAAGTATTCTTAATTTATTTTTCATTCTTCATCATTTTCTAATACATTATCTGGTGTTACTTCAATACGCATTCCGGTATCTTCATATTCTTCTTCATACTTAAAACCTCTCACAAAAATATCATCACCCCAAATTGTAATATCGTAACTTGCTCCAGGACCATCATTCCACCAGTTTCCATTTATTTTATTCATAAAATAGTTTGCGATATTCCAAAGTGCATCGTCATAGTCTTCAATATTTTTTTTTAGTATTCCATCAACATAAAATTCAGACACAGAGCCGTCATCCCATCTACCATAACCTTCAAATTCTATTTTTGTATTATCTGAAAATTCGGAATATAAGTAATCAACAAGTCCTTGTCTTTCTTCATCTAAATCGGTATATTCATAATCTTTTCCGAATCGAATTTCTTGTTCTTCTTTAGAACTTGCTGTGAAAATTAAAGTTTTTTTACTTGGGAAAACATTAATTTCTAAATACCAATACTCATCGTAATCAAAATTAAGATAATCACTAATTTTGTGGTAATAAAGTTCTATTAGTTCTTTTACAATATTTTCAATTGATGTTGTCATTGACAAACGACTTCCTTCATATGTAACAAATTTTTGATCCCAATCTTCAATCATATCTCTATCTAATAGGATATTGGTTTGGAGTGATTGTGATATTCCTCTAAGTTGTGCAAATAATATTTTTAATTTTTGTTTCATTTAAAAATCGTTTGGTGTTACATTAATATCCATTTTTGTCATTTCAAAATCCTGACTTCTAAAACTACAATCAATAGTTAAGTTTTTGTTTTTTATTATTTTAATTGTACCATATGTTCCAGCTTCATTTGACCACCATCTATCAAGAAGTTCTCTCATAATTATATCTAATAAGTCAGACCAAGGTTGTAATCTTACATTATTATATTTAACTGATCCAACATAAAGGTTATTCAAATAAATTTCATCATTACTGGCACCAAAAGTATAGGAAACCATTTCATCTTCTTCATCTACTTCACTTTCAAACGTTTTATTAATTTTATCTAGTATTTGTTGTGGTAATGTATTGTTATCACCAGTTCTTGACATTTCATCCGATAATGTTAAATCAATGTCATATTCATATTCGCTTTCCTCTTCAAAGCTACACTCGCTTTGAAAATTTATTCTGCTTTCGTTTGGGTAAATGTTAATAAATAATGTCCAATATTCGTCGTAATCATATTCATTTTCCTTATGAAAATCATTCATTTTATATCTAATTAAGTCCTCAATAATATCCATTATTGATTTTGTTGGTTTAATTACATTTCCTTTATTGTCTTCAAAAGTTTCTTCCCAATCTTCAATTCTATCGTACATAAAGTTAATAATGGTATTAATTCTATCAACACCCATACCTCTAAAATACGCCAATAATATTCTTACTTTTTGTTTCATTCGTCTTCAAAAGTCTCCATAGTTATATCAATTTGATTTTCACAATAACCCATTTCTCTCATATTCCATTCGTGAGAAATTACAATTTCCAAATTATTATTTAGTTCAATTGTTCCGGCTGATCCGTCATCTATCTCCCAACCACCATAAGCGGCTTCTAATCTATCATAAAGTGTGTCCCAAATTAATTTATCATCATCGCTATTTGAATGCCAGGTAATGTTTGAATCTTCACCATCAATTCTTACTGTGTCGATATCTCCACTATCACCACTACCACCATATCTTGCTTCAATTATTTCAATACCTGTTCTTTTAAAATAATCTTCAAGTTCTGGGTTTTCTAATTTTATTTCATAGGTTTCAGCTTGTGATGTGTATTCTTCTGCTTTCATTTTAATAATAGCAGTTTTTTTTACTGAATTGACAGTCATTTTTATTTGGTAATAATCACTTTCACTATAACAACTATCAAAAACATCTTCAATTTGTTCGTCAAAATACTCACCAATTTCTGATGCAAGAGTTAATATGTTCTTTGGAAGTTCTCTTTTATTTGATCTGGGGTATTGCCATTCGGTATCACCATCGTAGCTATTCCAATAAAAACTAATTTCTTCTTGGTATGGTCTTAAAAATGTTAATAATGCTCTAAATTTCTTTTTCATCTTTTATAAATACTTAGTCATCAAATTTAAGTTCCAATACTCTCATCATCCACATAGGTTTTTCTTTTGATTCAATTGCTTTTATCCATTCTTTTGCCGATGGAACATAATTGTATAGGTCTTCACGACAATGATCCTCACCAACATATCTTGTATAGACTGTTTTTCCATCACTATTTTCAAACGATTCTCCAAAGATTTTTTCACATTCAAATATTCCTTCCGAATGGTGTCTAAAAATTCTATGTGTTGAATGTCCTACCCATGCCTTGGTTTCGTCGAACCAGTTGTGGATGTGAATGTAATCTTCTACTTTTCCTCCGTATTTTTTTACGGAACTTTTTGCGTGAATTAAAGGGTGCATAATTTTAATTTTTTATTAGTTTATTTGATTTTTTTAGATTATCCAAAGCCCAGAGTGGTTGTAAATTTGTAAAATGACATAATCTATAAACTTCATCTTCATTTTTTGCTGAAGACAAAGGTATTATATGATCAATGTGCCATTCACCTCTATTTTCCCAAGTCATACCTTCTACAAATTGTTTTTCTAAGTGTTCTTTTAATTCTTGTGGTGTACAACCTAAAATATCATATGTTTTACTATTTTTAATCATATTTTTTGTTTTTAAAAATTGTAGTATTCTATTACGACATTTAAATTTTAAATTATATAAAATATCGTTATGATATTTTTCAACATTATATTTTCGTATATGTTCTCTGTTATTTTTATTCCATATTTTTTTTTGTTCGTTTTTATAAACCTCATTTTTTTCTCTCCAGGTTTTATTTTTACTATTAATATTTTTTTTATGTTTTAAATAATATTCCCTAAATTGATTTTTTATTTTTTCTGGATTTTTTTTTCTGTATTCTGAACTTATTTTTTTAAATTTTTCTGGATTATCATTATAATATTTTTTTCTATATTCTTTTACAATTTCTTTGTTTTTTTCTCTCCAAACCTTTTGTATTTTGTTTCGTTTTTCTCTATTACTCTTTGAAAAGGTATTTGTTTCGTTTATAAAACATTCTTTACACTTTGCTCTAGTTTTATTTCCATTTATCTTATAAAATTCACAAACTTCTTTTTCAATTTTACATTCACTACAAATCTTTTTTTCCATAATGTTCCAACAATAATTTATTTATTAGTGCCGATTTATTAGTTAAATCCTTTTCCATTTTATCCAACAATTTAGTATCAATAGTTATTGATATTTTTTTCTTTGTTATTTTACCTTTTGTTTTCATACTATATAAATATTCGGTAAATATGTAAAATCCTACTTTTTAATAAATAAAACATTTATACAAAGTATAGTTTATTAAATGGTGTTTTTGAAGTATTTATTTTAATATGAAAGAACTAATAAGACATATATTAATGGAAGAAAGAACACCAAAAGATAGAATATTAAAATATCTTTCTGGTTTAAACCTTGAACCTTGGGAAGATAGAAAATACGGTATGCAATATCTTGTTATTCCAGATTCAGGACAAATAATTTTTCTTTTAGGTTATGATAGTTTCGAATGTTCTATACTTGAACACTTTTATAATTTGTTAAAAATGTTATTTAAAAATGATGAACAAGAGATGGCAAATTTTGTTTATTATTATTTAAAAGAAAATGGTTTAGATTTACCTTTCCATATAGATGACTTTTGGTTATCAAGTAGTGCGGACACCGGTATTGCACGTAGAGAAGATGGTGATAGACCAATGAAAAAAAAGAATTTAAACGAAGGAAGACCACCATCGAAAGAAAATAGATTTGTTAAAACCTGGTTAAAAAAATACGAAAACCTAAAAAAATATAAAAGTGAGGACGATAGATTTATTTATCTGGCAGATGATACAGGACAAATACTTGTATCACTTGACACACAGATAAATCAAACTTCTGTTAGTTATGAATTAATACTTAGTCCATTAGAAAATGTAATTGGTGAAAAACAAGCAAGAAGAAAAGTAATTGGTTGGTTGTTAGATAACTACCATTTAGCAAATATGGGTTATGTTTATGATGAAACCAATGATATGTTAGGAATGGTAAATTCTACCGACACACCTATGGAAACAAAACAAATCAACGAATCAACTGAAATGGAAACACTTAAAAGATATTTTTATAAAAAGTGGGACCGAGAAAAAAAAGAAGGTAAAAGACCAACAATATTTGATCTTGATAAATTGGGTTTGAGTAAATTTAGAAATGAGATTGTTATACTTTTTGTTGAATATATGGGTTATAATGATGTTAATAGTAGGTCTGAAGCAATAAGAAACTATCTAATGAATGGTACATTTAGTGAAGATGATATTAAAGAAATGGATAACTTTGACCAAGGCAAAATTCAAGTTAGATTTAATAAAGTTCAATTTACTGAAAATAATAATGAATCCCACCATTACATAGATTTGGATTGTGAATTTGTCGTATTAAGTGGTTCATTTTATAATAGTGAAGAAGGTGAAACTTATAATTTTTCATCTGGAGATAATCCATTTGATGATTTTGTTTCATATTTTGAATTTAAAGAAGAGGTTGAGCAGGTTGTTGAAAGTTTTGTTTTTAATGTTGTTGAATCGTTTGGATTCAATATTAATAATGATTTTGATTATATTAGTGTAAAGTGGTAATGAAAAATTTAATTAGAAGAATATTACAGGAAGATGCTAACATCAAAGTTTTAAATAAACATATTACTAGAGATTTACAAAAACAAGTTGACTCTGGTAAAGTTCCTATGTTAGATTTTTTAGACCTTGAAAGAAAAGGATTGTCAAATTACTTTGATGAAATTAAACAAATTTATTTTGATTTTGTTGGTGGTGATGAAGAAGCTTTTAAATTATTTAAAAGTTTTATTGATAATAAAAATATAACTGAAAAGGATATTCAAAGTATTGGTATTCGTATCCATCCAAATGATAAATATAGACTTAAAATTACTGGTATTTATAATCCAGATTATCGTGGAACAAGGGTACTTGGTTCAAACGAAATACTTGAATTTGGTTTTGCTCTTCTTGATGGTCAATTTATGACTGATCAGGGTATTTTATCTTTGGAGGAATTATATGATGAAGAATACGACACAATCTGGAATGACGTAACTGATAATATGAAATGGGAAATTGAGGACTACGTTTTAATTCAAGCAAGAAATTTTGGTTTAGACTTTGACGATGCCGAAATTTACTGGAATGATTAGAAATAAAAAAACCGGAACAATGTCCGGTCTTTTCTTATAGTGAGTAATTAACTCTTTTATTTCCTAATAGTTCGATTGCGTTTTGTACCGCTTCTTCTTTTGTTTTAAAATCTCCTTTTACTAATCTTTTAGCGTGTAATACGTTATAAACAGTAGATTTAACATCTGCTATTACAAAGTTATACTTTGACTATTTTTTGGTTTGAGGCTGTCTTTTGCGTATACATCTAAATAACCAACTTTTGTGATGTACCTTCCTTTATTTCCTGTTTTTGATCCCATTTTTTATTTTATATTTTAAGTTAAACAATAAACAAATGTAATAATTATTTTTTATTTTGTCAAAATAGTTTGAATAAATTTTCTGACAGTTTTTATAATTTTTTGTCTTTCTTGGTTTTCTTTTTTAAGATCACCAGACCAATTTTCAGGGATAATTTCAGCTTCTTCAAGTACCTCAAGAATTTGTCTTGTCCAATATGGTCTAGCTTGATAAGAATTGAACCCATAACCAGGAAAACCATCAAAAGTATATTCTGTAATTTCTAATGGTTCAAAATCGTCAAAATTACCACCAATTTTTCTTTTTTCAACATTAATCCTTCTCATCAGAAAATTTAATATACGAGAGTCAAACTCCTCGTGTTGTGAGGAGATTGACTTTCTTTCATTTTCTGTGATTATTATTTTCATTTAAGAAATCTAAGTTTATAGATTGTTGAATTGATTAATTCTTGTACAGTGTCGATTTGATTTTGAAGATAACTGTCGTCAACTGAATCTCTATTTTCTTCAATTATATCAAGTAATCTTTCAAAATAAGAAATGGTTTTCTTTCCGTTTCTATATTGTTCGATTTTGAATGTCTTGAAGTTTTTGATAATTCCGTATTTACCCTGGTATGATTCAACAATACCATCAAATAATGCGACAACACCATCGTAATAATCATTCAATGCTTTGTGTTCAGCAAATGACTGTGTTTGTAAATGAAAGACATGTGCTTGATTTCTTGAATGTAGGATATTACAAACCATTTCACAAAAGTCATCGTTTGATTCATCATCATCGTCATTATCTACGTCGTCATCTTCCTCTTCTTCTTCTTCATCCTCATCTTCAATATCAACATCTTCTTCATCTCTTTCGTCATCATCATCTTCTTCAAAGATGTTTCTTTTTTTGAGTTCTTCATAAAGTTTTTCTGTTAAATTCTTTTCCATATTTTTATATTTTAATTTATTATAAATATTACGGAATTTGTGAATTTAGTAAATTATACTTCAACAAACTCAATTTCATTTGTTTCTGAATCCCAATCAATAGTCAAAGGACGATTACGAAATTCATAACGACCATTAAGAACTGCAGCATTTATAAAGTGAGTTGTACCATCAAACACATAACCAAATCCTTCATGTATGTGACCACAAACGTGTATTTTAGGTTTGATTTCTTGTATTTTTTGTAACAAGTCTTCACAACCAACATTTACTCCGTCATATGGAACAAAATCCAATTTACCGAACGCAGGTCCGTGAGTAACCAAGATATCAACATCAGTTGGTATCATATTCCATTTTTCCATTAGTTTTTCACCACGAGGCAAATTGAATGCCCAATTATTAAATTCTGGTTGCCAAGGACTACCCCATATTTTTACCATAGTATCAACATCTTCACCAACACCCATCCAATCATCTTGTAGATAATCTATAGTTTTATAACCAGTAAGTAACCCTTTTACTTTTTCAGCATCATCTTGAAAACCAAAATCGTGATTACCACATATAAAAACTTTGGTATCGTAGTTATCGATTTTATCATACCATTTGAAAAAGTTTTCTATTTCAGTTATATAACCTCGACTAGTTAAATCACCTGCATGTATTAATATATCACCACCAGTCAAAAAACCATTTAGTTTTTCGTGTTTGGTGTGTGTATCTGATATAAATGTCAACCTTTTTTTCATAATACAAAGATATAAAAAATATTAGAATAAAAAAAGGATATGAAAAATAAATTCATACCCTTGTTCATTTGGTTAATTTTTTGTATGTTTAATACGTTAATTATATAAAAACAAAAATTATGGAAATTATAGTAGCATTTATTGTACCAGTTGTTATGCTTGGTATTTTACTGGTAGCGTATTTAAGTCACAGAGAAAGGTAGTTATTTAATGTCTGTTGATTCGATTAGTGTATATGAGAATTTATTACTGTGAATTTTTGCGGCCTTTTTACATATTGACATAAATTGGTCAAAATCTTTTACTCTTTTAAATACTTGACATCCTTCCGAATAATTTTCAACCCAAGTTGAGTCTTGACCTGCTTTATGAATGTTAATACCAAACATTCCAGTATCTTTAAGTACTTCATCAAACATCAAATCTTTATTACCATCTCTCCAAACAGTGACATTACCAAGTCTTTGACAAAGTGCGTCATATTTACCTTGATGTTTATCAACCGCATATGTTGTTCGGTATTGACCAGGAATTAATCTTGCGACCCCTTTTTTATTATGAAACTGTTGAACTCCTTTTTTACCAGGATCAGTGGTTGCCATCCAACAATAAAATTGTAAAATACCTTTTTCATCTTTGAATGTAATTGTAATACAATCATCAAACACGTTTGTTACTTTTTTATAGATTGCTGGTGAGTTGTTTCTAACTCCTACAATATTCACATCGTAACTTTTATTTGCTGTATCTTCAAACCACTTATACCCTTTGGCTTTTACTGCTGTTTCAATTTGTTCTCTTGTGTAACTCATAATTTTATAATTTATAAATAAATATGAATATCTTTTAAAACTTTAATATATTTATTAAGTAAATACATTTTTATGAATAGTTGGGTTGAGTTGTCTATAGCATTTGTGACTGGTGTGTTAGGTCCTATATCAGTAATTTTGTTAAAAAACTTTTTAGATAAAAAAAAGAAAAAACCAGATATAATTGTGGATGCTTTAAGAGTGAGTGAGCTTGTAACACACAAAATAGATGAAATAAAAGAAGGTATAAACGCAGATAGGGTTTGGATTACACAATTTCATAATGGAGGATATTTTTATCCAACAGGTAAATCAATTGCAAAGTTTTCAATAATGTATGAAACAGTAAATACTGGTGTTTCATCTATTCAAACTAACTACCAAAATATTCCTGTACATCTTTTTTCTAAATCATTAAACCAACTTGTTACTGGTGATTTAATCGAAATTCCAGATTTTACCGATGTTACAGTTGCAACTTATGGTTTAAGATATGCGGCCGAAGAAAGTGGGTGTAAATCAAGTTACCTTTTTGCTATTAAAGCAATAGATGGTAAATTTATTGGTGTTTTAGGTATTGATTATACCAAAAATAAAACCCAGCTAGATGATGAAGTAATAACTAATATTATGATTCATGCGTCCTCACTGGGTGGTGTTCTAATTAATCACTTGGAGCATTAAACTACAAGCTAAGTAACATATCAATTAATTCCTGTTGTGGGAACATATCTACCTTTCCTTTCATAACATTTGTGTGTGAGTACATTCCTGGTGTTGAGTTAGCCTTTGCTAAGTCTAAAACATCAAATCCATCGGCTCCTTTTGCTTTAACCCACTCAACAAGTCCAATTCTTGGGTCAATATTATATTTGTTTGCCATAAATAAAATCCAATTTCTTAACGTATTAATTTGTAGATCAGAATATCTATGCCAATATTGGAATCCTCTGAATGGTTTTGCCAATTTTACTATCTGGGAAGGGTCCGCCTTTGTTCCAACATATGTTTTACCATCTACAATCTGTCCCATACAACATACTTCAATTCCAACTGAATTTCTGTGCATTACAGAATTTCCAGTACCTGTATGCCATCCGTAACCACCTTCTGGAAAACATTGGATTAATTCTCCATCAAATTTTGAGGATCCGTCTTTAATTGATTTTCCACCTAATATAAATTCAGTTGCAACATTACCTCTATTATCTCTTGCCCACATATCAGCAACTTGGTATGGATTTTCCCAACCTGCGGTATGGTGTAAAAACAACCATTGTTTTTTAACCGGTCCTTTAAAATACGCATCTTCTGGCATATAATGTTTGATAATTTTAAGTGCGTTTACCACTTCCAAATTTTCTGCATTATCAGTATTTAAAATACCCATAACTGCCCAGGTATTCTTTCCTACAACACCATCTACTGTTAATCCCGTCTTCTTTTGAAATGCTTTAACCGCGCTTTCAGTTTTTGATCCAAAGTCACCATCAATTGTAATTTTTAAAAATTCTTGTAAGGTTCTGACTGATTCACCCTTACTACCTTTTTTTAGTACTTCCATTTTTTTTAATTTGTTTGTTTATTTTTATAAGTATTAACTAATAATTCTTATTTCACTTTCAGTTTCTATTACTACTCTTGCTCCACAAGATAATAATGGTTTTTTATCTCCACTACCACAATACTTTATCTTACTTGGTCCAAGTATTTCCACTTCGTTACAGTATGTATTTGTCTTACCTTCCTTAATTGTTATTACAGGAAGATCCGTGTCCTTTGTTTTATTGGACCTAACGTTGTGTTGATTAACGTGTATTCGTTTTTTTGACATATCTATTCTGTATCATAAAACATTCTATCAGAATCTTCTGTGTGCCATTTATCAAAACTTTCACAATTATAATAATCTTTGTTAACTAGATAATCCGGTCTCTCTGGAAAAGGTTTAGTTACAAATGAAGGTTCAGACCATTTAATACGGTTGTTAGGTTGTAATGCAATCTGTCCATTATCTAATAAAATAATGTGATGGCTTTTGTGTTCTAACGCATCTTCTGCTAAAGATAAATCTGTGTTAAAATCATTGGATCCCCAGTTAATAGTTGCATAATAATTACCTAGATAAAACTTATGATCTTTCATATATACTTCTACTTTAGTATCATACACATAAGAAAGATGTAGTAGAGTAAAATTATAAGAAAAACAATTCCAAATTTGTAAGAAGTGAAATGGTAAATCTGAATCTGGAAGTTTAGGTTCTGTCAGTAAAGCATGAGATGGTAATTTATCTCTCATTACTCCATTCTCTAATAATACTTGGAACAATGCTGCCTGTCCTGGCATACACCTTACAGACATTATTACTCCAGGAGTAAACTCTCCTAAACCTTTAGTGTGTTGATACATATATTCATTCCTAACAAATACTTTTAAGGGAAAAAAATTGTGTTCTATATATGCCATATACAAATATTAGTAATTACCTCTACCAGAGTAAACCATTGCTTTAATTCTTTCTTGCTCTAACCAAGCAAGGTATTTAAATAATCTTTTCATAAGTCAAATTACTTTTTACTATTTTATGTGTTTTTGTCAAAACTATTTTACATTATTATTCTGCTATATAAATTTTAGTTGGTCTTTCGTTCTCTACGACCTTTCCATCATCTGCACTATGCCATTCCATAACTCTACCGGTGTTTGGTTTTTCTTCACATTTAACTGCATAAAAGATCTGACATCCGGCAATTATTATTTCATATTTTAAACCCCAATTCTCACTCACATCTTTAAATGTTTCTTCAATCAATTCTTTTTTGATTCCTTCTAAAGATGAGAAATCATTTTCAAACTGTAAACCGTGTTCTTTGTTTGCCTCAGTTATTTTTTGTCTGAGTGTTGAAAGTTCGTTTGAAGTATAAAATTCTGTTCCGTGATCAATAACTTTTAGTTCCACAAGAATTTTATTGGTTGATGTTTTAATTTGGTGTATCATTTTCTATTTTTTAATTTCTTATACAAACTTAAACAATCTATTTTGATTTGAAAAGTATTTTTAGTTAATATGGGGGTTTACCCCTATTAAGTTTAGTATTTATACTATTATAGATTCCAAATATCTTTTCTTTTTTTCTTGGGAAACCGATATGAAAACCATAGCATTATTTTTTGAATTTTTCTTCTCATATTAGTTTTATTTCCAAAATAATTGTACTACAAGTATCATAAATGATAAAAACAAACACACATATGTTTTTGTTGTTAAAGGTTCATTAAATACTGACCAACTTAATAACGTAAACACAATAGTCCCAATACTAAACCCGATTAACCTTGACGGCCACATTTCACCATTAAATGCAATTATCATATTTTTAACCGAATACATAAACAACATAGATATTGGAATACCCATTAAAACTGTCAACCAGTAATGATCCTTAAACCAATCAAATTTTAATTGTCCCTGTAGTTGAAAAAATGTTAATACTTGAGCAAAAAAACCAAATACAATACCAATCAAAAGATTACTAATACTTACCATTTTTTTAATCTCCCCATTATCTTTTTTAAAAGATTCTTTAATCCTGATCCTTTCTTTTGTTTAACCATCGGAAATCTTCCGTGATTACCCATACTATCGTAATCGGCACATTTAATATAGGCTTTAGGTGATGGTAAATCACTATACTCACACCACAAATCCTCTTCTTTTATTTTATCATCCATATTAATTAAACTTTTTTTGTAGACTGGTACTATTCTCATACATCTCAACAAATTCTTCAAATGTAAATTCTCTTACTTTATTTTGGTTAGGATCGTCCATCAAATAATCATAATCCGGTTCTTCCATAGTTTTAACAAACTCACGGTAACTTTCATATCTCTTTTCAAATGTATCGTCAATAACGATTTGTATTGGTTCTGGGAATAACATATTCATTCCCACACCTAAATTTACTTCCATTGTTTTCATTTTTTATATTTGTTTTTTAAGTATTCATTCCATTGTTCTTGTTTTCTTCCATTGATGAAGAACCAACCCAAGTTGAGTTCAAACCACCTATTTAATTTCTTTATCATATCAGTTTTTTTATTAAGTATAAAAGAATTTATATTATAATTCAAACATTATAAAAACAATTTTTTGGATTGTTTGTCACGATGAAACTTGATTGCAAATCGGTGAACTTCCTCCTGGATTTTACCAAACATTGTAAAGTTCATATTGTCTTTAATATCAAATTCGGAACCATCAACTTTATGAATAATGGATGATTTGTGGTTTGAATCTTTTGATATTGAAATAAGGTCCACCTGGTTTAATATTCCAAGTTCTTCAAATACTCTTCTTGCAATACCTAATTGTCCTTTACCCCCATCAATCACAACAAGATCTGGAAGTTTTTGTTTTTCGTCAATTAATCTTTTGAATCTACGATTAAGTATTTCATCAAACGATGCGTAATCATCAATACCATCTACGGTTCTGATAATATACTTACGGTATTCAGATTTAACTGGATTGTCGTTCTGGAATCTAACTGAAGCTGCAACATTGGAATCACCTTGGTTGTGTGAATTATCAAATGCTTCAATTGTCTGTGGAAGATTAATAAGACCAAGGATATTTTTTACATCAAAAGCTTTTTTGTTGTATTTCTGTAATCTAATAACATTCAACTTACTATCGATACTTTCCAAATTTGTAAGTTTCGATAATAAGTGTTGTGCTTTTTCAAACTCCAGATTGTCTGAATGATACTTCATAGACTTTTTCAACTTTGTTTTAAGACTGGAAATATCAAGTGATAGAACTTTTTTCACATCACGAATAATCTCATTGTAATAAAACTTTTTGATATTGTTTACACAAGGAGCGTTACATCTTCCCAAGTGAAATTCAAGACAAGTCTTGAACTTTTCTTTTGCGATGTTTTCTTCTGTTAAATCATAAGAACAACTACGAAGTTCAAATACATCGTGAATAAGTTTGTAGATTTCACGACATAAGTTTCCAGATGTAAAATCAAGTGATAATCTATCATCTTGTTTGTCTCGGACAATTTCCAGTTTTGGGAAGTCTTCATCTGTAAAACACAAAGACCATTTTCTTGTCTTGTCGTCTTTTCCTTTGATATTGAACTTTGGCTTGTATAACTTGATTAGTTCTTCCTCAAGGATAATTGCTTCTTGTTCTGATGAGGTAATCTTGAACTCAACATCAACAATATTTTCAACAAGGGTTTTTGTTTTACCAGTATGATTTTTTTGAAAGTAAGACGATACTCTTTTTGGTAAAAACTTGGACATACCAACATAGATGATTTGTTCTTTGTCGTTTTTGAACAAATAACATCCTGGATTTTGTGGTATATTTTTAAGTTTATCGGAAATCATACCACAAAGATACAATTATTTTTTAGAATAACAAACCAACTAAAACACCAATACCAAATCCGGACAACATTAAAAGTCCAGCTAATGCAAAAATATACTTTTTCATACCTCCAAATCCAAATGGATTTTGTGTTGGCACTTGAGGAATACTAATGTTTTTCATCATCTCATTAAGGTTTTTCATCATATTTGGGTCAAACATATTTTTATTCATATTATTTATTTTTTATTATTTTATAGTTATTGAGTTCTAACCATCTCAAAAATTGTAGTGCGTCCCAATCATCTGGGTTTAATTCACCAAGAGGACCATCACCAAATTGTTCTATAAAACCTATTAGGTAATCGTATTCTATTTCTTCGTTCATTCCGATTTATTTATGAATGATTGTCGTTTAATTCTAACCAAATCCCGAAGTGGATGAATAACAGTGTATTGATAACTGTTCCAATATTTATCTGGAGTAATTCTCATTAATTGTTTTTCAAAATTTCTAACCAATTGTCTGGCACTATGTGTCTGTTGGTATGTCTCACAAGAGTCAATTACCTTTTCTATCCATTTTGATATATCACCGTAGTGAGTACTTCTTTGTTCCATAATCTAATCTATTAAAAAAATACAATCTTCAAATTCATAATTTTGTTCACTTCTTTCTGATACGACAAAAAACTTATATTTCGTACCAATTATTTTGAATGGATGGACTTTAAATGGTTCTCCTTCTTTTGGTAATTTAAAGTCTAATGGTACGTCAAATTGAACGCTATTGTGTGATCTAATCGCCTTTACTTTATCAGTCCACGTTGATAATCCGTATTGACCTTTGAATTTAAAATTTTTTCCGACCAAGCTTCTCATATCAAATGTTGGTATAACTATTTCATCTTCAGGTGATAATGGATTTTTCTCACCTGTTAGTTCTTCGTAATAGGGATTAAGTTCTCCGGTCTGTGGATCGTGTGTTGGTATTTTATTCATTGTATAACCTATATAAACTGTCGGCAATAAGTTTTAATTGTCCTTCTAATTTTTTAATTTTTTTCTGATCTTCCTCTGTTGGTTCAATGTTTTTGGATTTTATATCCGCAATTTCATTAATGACAATCCTGTGTGTATTCATTAATTTACCTTGTACAATTCTTTTGTCTTCCATAAAGTTATTATTTGATTATTTTATTTTTTAATACATTTATTAACGTTTGGACTTCCTCAAACTCGTGAAATCTAATTATAGGGTCTGTATTAAAAAAATCAACATACCAGTTATCTTCTTTTATTTCTTCGTTTGGTGGTGTTATAAACGTAATTCCATCAACAATATCTAAAGCGTAGTAGTAAGTTTCATCTTCATCGTGTTCTCTCATTTCTTCACTTTTGAAACCCAAAAGTATTAACTCTCTTTCTGTCATATTACTTTGTTTCTATAAGGTTATAAGTCCCTTCAATAACACCCCAAGATGATTCTTCGTGGAATTGGTATGTTTGAGCAACATCACTTGAATCCATAGGTCTTGTTAAATACCAAACCTGAGTCTCTTTCCAAGTAACTGTTACCAATTTACGACCTTTTGGTAGTTTAATCGTTCCTTCTCCACCCTAGGTTTTTACTCTTTCGTTCTCTGTACAAGATGTTACCATAACACCCATTAAAACCGCTAAAAATACTTTTTTCATTTTACTAATTTTACTTTTTTTACCTTTCCTTTTTTATCTGTCTTATACTTGATTCTAAATTTATCTTCAATTGTATATTTCCCTTCTTCCAAATTTAAACAATGCCATTCACAACTATCGTGGTGATATAAATGAACGTGTATCTTTTCTAGGTTTTTACAACTTTCGTATTCTACATCTTTATACTTCCAGTTTGCACAACTGGATAAAGATAGTAATAAAATTATTAAGTTCAAAATTTTCATATATCTCTTGATGTTAATTCATTTAATATTTCTTCAACTCTCTTTTCACATTTTTTAAATCTTTGATTATGGTAATATATAATAGCAAATAAGAAAATAAAAAAAACTGGTAATACAATTATTTGTAAAAAAGCTAAAATAAATTCAGCAACTAAAGCTATAACAAATATAACTGTTGATATAATATGGATATCCATTTTACGTATTTCATTGTAGGCTAAATCCAACAATTCTTGGTCATTTAAATCTTTCATTATTCTAATTCTTTTTGTTTAATTAAACTGTGTGCTGCTTCAAATCTTTTTAAGATTGTAATTAATTCTGGGATATTATCAAATGCCCATCTTTCTGTGTCGATAACGTAAAAATCACCTCCACCACCGTTTTGTGTTTTGATTGTGATATATTGTTCTTTATCGTCACAACAATCAGATTCTTGAGTGAAGGTCATTTGAAAGTCTTGTGATAAAAGGTATTTTTTTCTATCTGTCATTTTATAATCTTTAGACAAAAATATGAAATTTTTTTTAATCAAACAAGTTTTATAATTAATTTTCCGGGATTTAAATATTCTTCCTGGTATGTCATATTGTAATCATAAATACATTCTTTAACAATATTTTTCATATATTCGCTATGACCGGTAATTACCGATATTTCTTTTACTTTTTTTTGCATATTGTCCCATAGGAATTGATCCAGAATTACTTTTACTTCGGAATGTCTAATCCCGTGTAAGTCCAATGAGTTCACCTTTGAATAGTTCTTTTGTAAATAAATTATCTGATGGGTTGTGTTTACCAAGATTATATCCGGTGTATGTCCCGTTATCAAATTCTATTTTAACCATTAGGTAACCAAGTTCAGAAACATAAATATTATGTAATTTTCCAACACCTTTTGGTGTTTCAATTAAAACATCATTCATCTTTTTTTTCTTTTTTCTTTCTAATATAAAGTTCTACAAGTACTGTAAGAACAGCAACCAGTAATAGTCCAAATAAAATTTTTTCTAATAAAATCATAAGTTATATGTTATTGTTCCGTTTTCTTCAACAACTTCTAATACACCATCAGATTCTTCTTCGGTAAGTTTTTCAATTTGTTCTTGAGTCAAATTAACTTTTTCTGGACCCATATACACTTTAAATGGTTGTGTCAATGTTAATTTACTATTT
>Ga0247832_1003820_pt1 | contig 19908 bp, 22 predicted proteins | sample LaCruzMarch2015__10_FD_192407 | JGI IMG/M metagenome (GOLD analysis project Ga0247832, IMG submission 192407) | Freshwater microbial communities from meromictic Lake La Cruz, Castile-La Mancha, Spain - LaCruzMarch2015_4m | ecosystem: Environmental > Aquatic > Freshwater > Lake | place: Spain... | reverse complement strand
TGTAAGTTTTGGCCAGTCAAGATTTTTGACTTTTCTACCGCGCCCACGGCAAAGCCTGCCAAGTCGTATTCACCAGCGGGATACATGCCTGGCATTTCGGCGGTCTCGCCGCCAATCAAGGCACAACCAGACAACTCACAGCCTTTGGCAATGCCTCCAATTACTGCGGCGGCGGTATCCACATCTAACTTGCCACAAGCAAAGTAGTCAAGGAAAAAGAGTGGTTCCGCGCCTTGTACCAGCACGTCGTTGACGCTCATGGCGACCAAGTCAATACCCACCGTGTCGTGCATTTGCCATTCAAAGGCGAGCTTGAGTTTGGTGCCCACACCGTCGGTGCCACTCACCAAGACAGGCTCTTTGTAACGTTTGGGCACTTCAAACAAGGCGCCAAACCCACCAATGCCCGCCAAAACGCCTTCGCGCATGGTTTTCTTGGCCAAGGGCTTGATGCGTTCGACCAAGGCGTCGCCGGCGTCGATATCAACGCCTGCGTCTTTGTAGGAAAGGGGGTGGTTCATGGTGCGCTGTGGGGTTGGTAAGCAAGTAGGCGCTCACCGATAGAATGAAGCGGTTCATTTTAAAGCCCCCATTACTACGACGCTGTATGCAATTTAACCCGCCGCAACGCCACGCTCTTGCTTGGGGCGCTATCGCTCTCGCGGTGGGTCTTGTGCTCTGGGTTTTAGGCCCAGTCTTGATGCCTTTTGTGGTGGCAGCTGTTTTGGCTTATGCCTTAAACCCTGTGGTGCGTGGTTTAGAGCGTGTCGGTAAACGCTTGATACCTTCCATCGTCGCGGTGCTCTTGGTGGAAATCGGTTTTCTGGTGTTGGTGGTGGCAGTCTTTACTTTGCTCATACCCATCGTGGTGACGGAATTACCCCTGATGCGCGACAAGTTACCCGCCCTGTTGCAACGCGGACAAACTTTTCTTGCTCCCTGGTTGGCCAGCATGGGCGTGCAAGTGTCTTTGGAGCCCGAGAGCATCAAAGCTTTTGTTTTGCAAAACGTAGATCTATCGATGGGTGATGGTGTTGCCAAAGCCTTGGCGTCTTTGCGCATTGGCGGCAGCGTGGCTTTGGCTGTTATAGGCAATCTGGTGCTGATCCCTGTAGTGCTGTTTTATTTGCTGATCGATTGGCGTCATGTGGTGCGCCATGTGCATTCACTAGTGCCAATGAAAATGCGGCCCGCTTTCGATAGCTTTATGCATGAAAGCGATCAGGTTTTGGGTCAGTATCTGCGTGGCCAAATTTCTGTCATGTTGGCTATGGCTGTGTTTTACAGCGTGGGGCTGTGGTGGTTTGGCTTAGACCTCGCCCTGCCGATTGGCGTGTTCACTGGCTTGGCGGTATTTGTGCCTTATGTTGGATTTGGCTTAGGCCTTATCTTGGCGTCCATCGCTGCTTTGTTGCAGTTTCCTTTTGAGCAAGCGTGTCTGGTGGTGGTTGTGGTGTTTGGTTTGGGCCAGGCCCTGGAGGGCTTTGTGCTGACTCCGCGTTTGGTTGGTGAGCGAATTGGCTTGCACCCTCTGCATGTGATTTTTGCTTTACTGGCTTTTGGGCAATTGTTTGGCTTTGTCGGCGTGTTGATTGCACTGCCGGCTAGCGCAGTGTTGTTGGTGGCGATTCGACGTTTGCGACACCGTTACCAATCTAGCGAGCTTTTTAGGGCATGAAGCAAATAGCGCTTGATATCGGATTGGCCTCTGGCCCGAGTTTGCGGAATTTCTTAGCGGGCCCTAACCTTGCTGCCCTTGAACACTTGGTGTTGTGGTCGGGGTACGACAAACGCTCACCAGTGCCTACTTATTTATGGGGTGAATCGGGTAGTGGCAAATCGCATTTGTTGCGCGCAGTGTTTGCGCAACTGCAAGAGCAGGGCAGTCCTGTTGGTTGGCTGGACGCCACCATATCTGAGCCAGAAGCTTTCCAAGAAAACTGGCGCGTTGTTCTATTAGACGATGTGCATTTGTATACCGCGGTGCAACAGCAAGCCGCCTTTAACTGGTTCGTCAACGCCACCTCCCCACAAGACGGCCAGCAGCGCTGGGTTTTGGCCAGCGGCAAAGTACCACCAAGCGATTTGCAGTTACGCGAAGATTTGCGAACGCGGCTGGGTTGGGGTCATATTTTTCATTTGCAAGTTTTGAGCGAATCGGAGCGGCGCGCGGTGCTGCGCCAAAACGCAGACGAGCGCGGCATTTTTTTAAGTGACGAGGTGATGGACTTTATGTTGAACCGATTCAGTCGCGACTTGGGCAGTTTGGTGCAATTGCTCGACCAACTCGACGGCTATGCCTTGCAAACCCAACGCGCCATCTCTATCCCACTTCTTAAATCGATGCTGGAAGACACCCCATGAAACTTGCCCTCTTCGACCTTGACCACACTTTGTTGCCCATTGATTCAGACCAGTCTTGGGGGTATTTCACCACCACACTGGGATGGACGGATGCCGCAGAGTTCACACAAAAAAACGACGCGTTTTACGCTCATTATCAAGCGGGCACGCTAGACATCCACGACTACGTGCGCTTTGCCACAGAAGCGTTTCGCATCCGGCCTCGCGCCGAAGCCGAAGCCGCCCATGCCCGCTTTATGCGCGAAGTCATACAACCCGCTATTCGTGCTGAAGCCTTGGCCCTTTTAGAGAAACACCGTGCTGCTGGCGAGCAACTACTCATCATCACCGCCACCAATGAATTTGTAACCCGTCCAATTGCCCATGCATTTGGCGTGGAAGAGCTCATTGCTGTCGAATTGGTTCGAGACGACGGCGGTTGGTACACGGGTGAAATACAAGGCGTTCCTTCATTGCGAGAAGGCAAAGTCGAGCGTCTGCAACAATGGTTACACCAACGGGGTTTGGATTGGGACACGGTGGAGACCACGTTTTACAGTGATTCCAGCAACGACATACCTCTTTTGCTACGCGTCAACCATCCCGTCGCTACCAACCCAGACGCCAAACTCAAAGCCTTCGCCCTTGAAAAAGGCTGGCCGATTCTGGAACTTTTTCCGACTGCATGATCAAACAATTCATCAATAAGCTGATGGGTAAAGCACCCGCCAGCCAAAAGCCCTCGCTGGGCAAGCGCCAAGTGGTGCCCGCCAAAGTACACGGCATCAATGTCGATTGGGTGGACGAGCGTGCACTTAGTGTTGTGCGCACCCTGCAAGACCGAGGCTTCAAAGCCTATATCGTCGGTGGCGCGGTGCGTGACCTTTTGCTAGGTCTCAAACCCAAAGACTTTGACGTTGCGACCAACGCCACGCCTGAGCAAGTGAAGTCAGCGTTTCGACGCGCCTTCATCATTGGACGACGTTTTCGTATCGTCCATGTGGTCTATGGCCGTGGCCGTGAACACGAGGTGATTGAAGTCTCCACCTTCCGCGCCCATCTCGACAACGCCGACGCCACCCAAGTGACTGGCAACGAGCGCAGTAGCAAGCAAGAACTCGCGGGCATGAAGCACGCAGTCGACGCCAGTGGCCGCGTTTTGCGTGACAACGTCTGGGGTCCGCAAGACGAAGACGCCGCGCGTCGCGACTTCACCATCAACGCCATGTATTACGACCCCGAAACGGGTGAAGTGATCGACTACCACGGCGGCATTGCCGACGCCAAGAAAAAAGTGTTGCGCATGATCGGTGACCCCGCCACCCGTTACCGCGAAGACCCTGTGCGTATCATCCGCGCCGTGCGTTTTGTCGCCAAGCTCAGCGACCTTGGGTTTTCTTTGGAGGCTAAAACGGCCGCTCCTTTAAAGCGCATGCTCAAGCTCTTGGCAGAAGTGCCGCAAAGCCGTTTGTTCGACGAGATGCTTAAGCTTTTACAGACTGGCCATGCTCTCGCTAGCGTTGCGCAATTGAAGTTACTGGGTTTGCAAAAAGGCATTTACCCCTTGCTAGACGTTGTTGTGGCGCGCTCAGACGAAGAGTTTGTCAAAACTGCTTTGCAAGACACCGACCGCCGTGTTGGCGAAGGCAAACCGGTTGCGCCTAGCTTTTTATTAGCCTGCGTTTTATGGTCGGATGTCCGTGAAGGGTGGAATGAACGCCGTATCAAGCAACCTCCTTTTCCCGCCTTGCAAGACGCTATTGACGAAGTCTTTGATTCCCGCATCGGCGACGTCTCAGCCAGAGGCAAACTCGGTGCCGATATGCGTGACATTTGGTTGATGCAACCGCGTTTTGAAAAACGCGTAGGCAGTGGACCTTGGACCCTGGTTGACCATGTGCGTTTCCGCGCTGCCTTTGACTTTATGCGTTTGCGTGCAGATGTGGGCGAGGTAGACGAATTGCTTGCCGATTGGTGGCAGGAATTTAGCTTGGCCGACGACGCCACGCGCGAAGACTTGTTGCAACAAGCCCGAACCGCAGCACCGCAAGATGCGGCGCCTAAAAAACGCCGCAGACGACGCAAACCTGCAGGCGGAGCAGAGCGCGAACCTTCCGCGGAGTAAGACTTGGTTCAGGTCTGCGTGGCTTTTGGTGCCAACTTGGGAGATGCCCAGGCTACGGTTCTGCAAGCCATCCAAGATGTTGGTGCGCTAGCCAATACGCAATTACAAAAAGCCTCTTCTTTGTATGCCACTGCGCCATACGAGGCGACTGGGCCCGAATTTGTCAACGCCGTTGCGATATATGAGACAGACTTGCGACCTTTGGAATTGCTAGACGCCTTGCAAAATTTAGAAAACATCGCTGGTCGCGAAAGACCTTTTCCTAATGCGCCTCGTACTTTGGATTTGGACATTATTTTTTATGAAGATGTCGCGCTCGATTCGCCAAGGCTCTCATTGCCTCACCCGCGATGGCAAGAGCGCGCCTTTGTTCTGGTGCCTTTGGCAGAAATCAGCCCAGAAAAAGTATCTCTAGCTAGTTTGGAAAACGTTGCACATCAGCCGATAAGACGTGTTGGATAGCGTAATAAATGGCGAGCTAGTTGCCATTTCAAGAAGATGCAAACCTACCTGAACAAGAGACCACTAGGCCAATGGCCCAATAGCCTAGAGTTTTTATTGCGAAATTTTTTGCGCTTCTTCGATTTGGTATTCAAAGTACCTCTGAATACTAAAAACGATGCTAGACATCAGCACCGTGGTTCCAATTAGCAACGATAAAACGATCGCACCAATCGTCATCCAGTTGGTTTGACCAGCAACTGCATCCTCTGGCGCCTCAGGGTTGAACTTGGCGTTCCAAGTCTCTTTGGGCATCAAGGCGTAGACGATTGCATTCAAGGCGCAACCCGCAAAGCAAAAACCTGCGAGTGGGATGAGTAGCCAGCTAGCCACGTCGTCCAGTCCAAACTCTTGCACCCGTTGCACGCCATAAATGCCCAAAGCCGTTGGAACGGGCAGCATCCAGCCCAAAGTGTCCCAAATACCAAATAAATAAAAGCGGTGCAGACCCAAAGGCCCACCCAGAAAGGCTAGCCAAGCTGCGAGAGTTTTGTTTTTCATGACAGGCAGTGTATCTCTGGCTATAATGGAAGGCTTTTCAGCGTGTCGCTGGCCGGGTGGCCTAGCGCGTGTCTCAAACGCTGGAATACCCCACCCACCCGAAGGATTCACTATGGTCGTCATTCGACTTTCACGCGGCGGTTCTAAAGCCCGTCCGTTTTTTAACATTGTTGTGGCTGATAAGCGCGACCGTCGCGACGGTCGTTTCATCGAGCGTATCGGTTTTTACAACCCCTTGGCCAAAGGTGCTGCCGAGAGCTTGCGCGTTGCCCAAGACCGTCTGACCCATTGGACCAGCGTTGGCGCGCAATGCTCGCCAACCGTGGTGCGTTTGGTTAAGCAAGCGGCCGCCAAGGTAGCCGCTTAATTAGCGACAAGGCGCTGCCATGACGCTCGCCTTCGAGGCCGCAGAACTTCCTGCGGATGCCATCGAAGTAGGGCGCATAGCAGACGCATGGGGTATCAAGGGTTGGTTCAAAGTCTTGCCCTACAGCGCTTCTCCGGAAGCGCTTTTTTCTTCTAAGCGTTGGTTTTTACAACCCTCCGAAAAAGGTGCCAAAACTTTCTCAGGCACTGTGCTGCTCAAAATCAAAGAAGCCAAAGACCATTCCGACTCCGTCGTTGCACACGCGCAAGACATCGAAGACCGCAACGACGCCGAGTTACTCAAAGGCGCACGCATCTTTATTTCGCGTGCCAGTTTTCCCACCCCTGAAACCGACGAGTACTACTGGGTTGACCTCATCGGGCTCGACGTGGTGAACCGAGAAGGACTCGCTTTGGGTCAGGTGAGAGAACTTCTCCACACTGGTCCGCAAACTGTGTTGGTACTTGCTTACTTAGAAGAAGGCAAAAGCAAAGAGCGGATGATTCCTTTTGTTGGCGTATATATTGATGCAGTTGACCTTGTAGCCAAGCGCATCACGGCTGACTGGCAAGCCGACTTTGACACCTAAACTGTTTGCAGAGGACGCACCTTTGCAAGCACCAGACAGCAGTCAAAACTAAACTTCAATCAACATGCGTTTCGACGTCATCACACTTTTTCCAGAGATCTTCGAAGCCTTTTTTGTCAGTGGCGTGACACGCCGCGCCTACGAATCGGGCCAAGTCGAGGTCAAACTCTGGAACCCGCGCGACTATGCGCAAGGCAATTACCGTCGGGTCGACGATCGCCCCTTCGGCGGCGGACCCGGCATGGTGATGATGGCCGAACCATTGGCCGCTTGTTTAGAAGCGATTCGCGCAGAGCGTGGCCAAGACCGTCACATAGCGCCTTTGGTACTTTTCTCGCCGATTGGCCCAACGCTGCAACACGCCATGGTGCAAAAGTGGGCGGATAGTGCTGGCGCTGTCTTGCTCTGCGGACGTTATGAGGGCGTGGACCAGCGCTTTATCGACCAGTTTGTAGACCAGCAAATCAGCTTGGGCGACTTTGTTCTCTCAGGTGGCGAAATAGCCGCCATGGCTTTGTTGGATGCCGTCACCCGTTTGCAACCAGGCGTTTTGCAAGATGGGGATAGTTCGCAAATGGACAGTTTCCACCCTTCCTTAGATGGCTTGCTCGACTGCCCGCACTTCACGCGCCCTGAGACATGGCAAGGGCAGGGCGTGCCTGAGGCGCTCATATCTGGACACCATGCCCAAATAGAAACATGGAGACGTGCGCAGCGATTGGGCCTGACCCAGCGGCTGCGCCCAGACTTGATTGACGCTGCGCGCACTGCGGACTTACTGACTGCCCAAGACGAGGCTGTCCTAACGCAGCAAAAGTCGCTATAATGATGGGCTTTTCGATCCTCTGACCGGCCGCTTCGGGTCTTTTAATTAAAAGTCACCAGAAGCCTTTTGTGTAGCGCGGTCACGATCCATCAGAGGTCTTTATGAATTTAATCCAAACCCTCGAGGCAGAAGAAATTGCTCGCCTCAACAAAAAAATCCCCGAATTCGCTCCTGGCGATACGGTTATCGTTAGCGTCAATGTGGTCGAAGGTACGCGCAAGCGCCTACAGGCTTACGAAGGCGTAGTCATTGCCAAGCGCAACCGCGGTTTGAACAGCGGCTTTACCGTTCGCAAAATTTCAAGCGGTGAAGGTGTCGAGCGTACGTTTCAAACATATAGCCCCTTGATCGCCAGCATCGAAGTTAAACGCCGTGGAGACGTGCGTCGCGCCAAGTTGTACTACTTGCGTGACCGTAGCGGTAAGTCGGCCCGTATTAAAGAAAAGTTGGTTAGCAAGTCTGCAGCCGCTAACAAAGCTGCTGCTGCAGCGGCTGAGTAAGCCCCTCTAAGCTTTGGCTCTCCACAAGCCACCCCAAGTGTTCACTTGCGGTGGCTTTTTTGTTGCCTGCAATGACTAATCCGTCCAACTTCGACCCACTAAAGGTTCCTGTCGACCGGATAGACAGCCATCTCGCGCCCTTACTAAACGATAGGTGGACGGCTCAAGCCCTGCAACAGCGCTTTGCGCAACCGCCCAACTGGCAACCAGAAATCATGCGCGAGCGGAAATTTATGGACCGAGAGCCCGCGCAAGCTGCCGTCTTGATGGGATTGGTGATGCGTGAGGAACCTACAGTGTTGCTTACCCAGCGCACTGAACATATGAGTACCCACGCCGGCCAAGTTGCGTTCGCTGGTGGAAAGTGCGATGCACAAGATGCAGACGCGGCAGCCACTGCATTGCGCGAAGCCTACGAAGAAGTTGGACTTGAGTCGCATCACGTTCAGGTGCTCGGCGAATTACCCACCTACATAACCGGCTCGGCTTTTCATGTCACGCCGATCGTTGCTTTGATTGATCCAGCTATGCAACTTCAAATCAACACAAACGAGGTGGCGCATGCATTCGAAGTGCCATTAGCCTATTTGATGAACCCCGCCAACCACCGTTGGCATGTGTGGGAGTTTGAGGGCGTGCAACGTCAATGGTTGTCTATGCCGTATCAAGACGGACACCATCAGCGATTCATCTGGGGTGCGACGGCTGGGATGTTGCGCAACTTTTATCGTTTCTTACAAGCCTAGTAGTTATCATCGGGCTATGAGTTTCTTAGCCCTACTCTTTGCATTTTTAATTGAACAAGTGCGTCCTTTGGCGCATGACAACTGGGCACACCGTGCTTTACGCGGATGGTTAGAGTGGATTAGTCACACTTTTGACGCGGGACAAGAAAAGCTTGCATGGATGACATGGGCCTTGGCAGTAGGCGTGCCTTCCGTCTTGTCGCTCATCATCCATTGGAGTTTGCTGGCTTGGTTGGGTTGGCCTGCGGCGATGATTTGGAGTGTGGGGGTTTTGTATTTGGCGTTGGGTTTTCGTCAGTTCAGCCACTACTTCACAGATATCCGTGACGCATTGGAAGAGGGCGACGAACAACAAGCGCGAGAGGCGTTGGCGCATTGGAAACAAGTCGCGGTTGGTACTTTGCCACGCCAAGAGTTGCTGCGCCATGTGATTGAGTTTTCAGTGTTGTCTGCGCACAGCCATGTGTTTGGCGTCATGGCGTGCTTCTCTGTATTTGCTGCATTGGGCTTTGGCCCTGCTGGTGCTGTGATCTACCGCATGAGTGAATGGGTATCTCGCATCTGGGCGCATGCGCCGCATGCCGATAACAGATTCGTCAGCTTGGCCTTGCAAGCTTGTGCAAAGAAAGCTTGGTACGCCGTTGACTGGTTGCCAGCGCGTATGACTGCTGTTGCATTTGGTGTGGTGGGTAACTTTGAAGATGCCATCGACTGCTGGCGCAATTACGCGCAACGCTTTTCTGACGACAACGACGGCGTGGTGATTGCGGCCACTTCTGGTGCATTGAATGTGCAATTAGGTGGGGCAGCACTGCCTACTGGTGGTGTCGATGCATCAGAGGCAGTGATGCAAGAGGGTGCGTCTAGTGATGGCCAAGATAGTGAAAGCACCCCAGGACGTCCCCCGGAAAGAAGCCACTTGGCCAGCGTAGTGGGTTTGGTGTGGCGCTCGGTGGTGTTGTGGATGGTGTTGCTGGCGCTACTGACCTTGGCGAGGTTGCTCGGTTAGATGATTGAAAGATGCTTATTCATGCATCTTCACCCGACTCGCCAAAAAGTAAGCGCCTAAAGACGCAAATGCTGCAACCACTGCACATAGCCAATACTGGGTCACTTGCCCACTAGGTTCACGTTGCAACAACATTCCGCCGATCCAAGAGGCGATACCCATAGAGAAGGATTGAACCGCTCCATTGAGCGACATAAAGGTACCGCGAAATTTAGGGTTGGCGGCAGATGTTAGAAGCGCCATGCCTGGGATCATGCGTCCGTTCATACAAGCAAACAAGAGAGTGGTGGTCAATAAAACAAAAGGCAGGGGAATAGGCGTCAGCAAAGTAATTGCAAACATGGGAATGATTGAAAACAAAACTGCTTTTTGAAACGTTTCACGCTTGCCATGGCGATCCGTAATGCCGCCAATCCATCTGCCAGTGAATAAGGTCACCATGCCTCCGCAAAAATACAACCAAGGAATTTCGGATGCGGTCATCACATGGTTGTTTTGTAAATATAAGGTGATGTAAGGGATGATGGTGAAAGCTGCAAACATCATCGTGGCAGAGAGAAATAAAGCCACGCGTTGGTTGTGTTCGCTGACAACTTGCACCATGGCATGAAATACGTGTTTATCTTCACCATGTGCAATGTGCGCATCCAAAGAGGGAAGGGCATAAAACGCTAATGCACCTACTCCTAAACACATCACTCCAATCGCAAAAAAAGCAAAGTGCCAACCCCATAAATTAGCAAACATCAATCCAGCAGGAACCCCTGCCACGGTAGCCACAGAAAAAGACGTCATCACAATGCCAGTAGCACGTCCGCGTCGCGCAAACGGAATCACATCCCCAATAATGGTTTGCGACATGGTGTTGAGTACACCACCAAAAAAACCAGCAGCAATACGCGCCGCCATTAACCAAAAAAATGATGGCGCGATACCACAGGCAATTGTGGTGAGGGCAAACAAGCTGTAGAGCGTCAGCAACAAGTGTTTGCGATCAAATCTATCTACAAAAGTGGTGGCAAATAGGCCCGATATGCCTGCAGAGATGGAGTAGGCCGATACCAATAAACCAAACTCAGCAAAGCTAATGTCAAAAAGCTCTGTGAGTTGCGGACCCAAAGGCATCATGATCATGAAGTCCACGATATGGGTAAATTGAATGCCTGCTAGCGAAAGAAGCAAAAGTAATTCCCGGCGCGGTGAAAGTGTTGTGTGCATCGTTATATTTCCGCTCTGGTGAAAACTTGTTAGGGCCAGAGGGGATTCAGACGTAAGGGGTAGAAAAGTGCAAGCTAGAAGTGGCTCTAGTAATGCTTAGGTTCACTGAGTTCAGCAAACAACATGCCGTAGAGTTTGTAGCGCGAGGCGTTGATTTCTCCAGATGCAACAGCGGCTTGCACACCACAGCCGGGTTCATGCAAATGCGTGCAGTTATAAAACTTGCATTCAGAAACATGGGGCTTTAAGTCGGGCATATAAGCGGCAAGTTGCATCGCATCTATATGGTGAAGCCCAAACTCTTGAAAGCCTGGTGAGTCGATCAATGCAGTCTTGCGTTCAGCATCTACCCAATATAAATTGGTAGAAGTCGTAGTGTGCTTGCCGGAGTTCAATGCGTGAGAAATTTCACCCGTACTTACCAAGGCATTGGGTATGAACTGGTTAATCAAAGTACTCTTACCTGTACCAGAAGGGCCCAATATCAAACTGGTTTTATTTTGTAAACGTTCCACCAAGTCACCCGAGCGGCCATGTTTGATAGCCAGTTGCAACACGGTGTAGCCCATCGCTGTGTAAGGCGCTAAGCGCTCTAAGGCCCGTACAAATAAATCGGTGAGGTCGCTTTTGTTCAAAGCAATGATGGGCGTAATGTGTTCTGCCTCTGCCGCAATCAAGGCGCGCGTGAGTTGCATTTGGGAGAACTCAGGTTCCGAAGCGAGCAAGATCACTACTTGGTCTAAATTGGCCGCGAACGATTTGGTGCGTATTTCATCTTGTCTGTAAAACAAGTTGCGCCGAGGGAGAATTTTTTCTATCGTGCCTTCATCGGTAGATGGCAACCACTCCACTTGGTCTCCGACGACCACTTGGCTTTTTTTCCCTCTTGGATGACAAATGCGTCGTTCACCATCTATTGTCTCGACCATGCAGTGGCGTCCATGGCTGGCGACCACTAAGCCGGTTTGGGTCATGCGGCAATCCGCGCGATGCGCTGAGAGGCAGGAGGGTGCGAGTAATAAAACGCGACAAACCAAGGGTCTGGCGTCAAGGTCGATGCATTGTCTTGGTAGAGCTTCAGTAAGGCACTGGCCAAAGACTTGCCGTCGCTATTGCTGGCTGCATAAGCATCCGCTTCAAATTCAAATCGACGTGATCTGCGGGAAGAAAGGGGCGTAATGAAGAAAGTCGCCAATGGCAAAAACAACATGAACAGTAGCAAAGCCAATGCACTATTACCGCCTTGCAAGTTGGGTGCAACGCCTAAACCTGTGTAGAACCAAACTTGCTGTGACAACCAGCCGAGTAAGGCAAGCCCCACCAAACTGAATACAAAACTCGTCGCCATCATTTGCAAAATATGGCGGTGTTTGAAGTGGCCTAACTCATGGGCTAGGACAGCTTCCATTTCGTCACCATTGAGTTGTGCAAGCAAAGTATCGAAAAAAACCACCCGCTTGGCCGCGCCAAAACCAGTAAAAAAAGCGTTCGAATGTGCAGAGCGACGGCTGCCATCCATCACAAAAAAGCCTTTGGCCGTAAAACCAGCGCGAGACATCAACGCATTCACCCGCGCTTTGAGTGTGTCGTCTTCAAGTGGTGTGAACTTATTAAACAGCGGCATGATCACATTGGGTGCGATCCACATGACGAACAATTGATAAGCAACCAATGCGCCCCATGCCCATACCCACCACCATGCGCCGCCTGCTTCCATCAGCCATAACACTAGCCACAAAATGGGCAAGCCCAACACCAAACCAACAGCAATGCCTTTTAATAAATCACTCACCCATAGGGCAGGTGTTGTTTTATTAAACCCAAATCGCTGTTCCACACTGAAGGTTTGGTACAGCGACAAAGGCAAACCAACCAATCCACCGACCAACATAAAAGCTAGAACCAAAACCACTTGTTGACCCATCCCTGGTCCCATGAGTTGCAGTGTGACTTGGTTGAGAAAATCTAAACCCCCGAGCAAAGTCCAAGCTAAAAGGGTGGCGGCATCTAAAGCTAGATCGATCAAACCTACGCGGGCTTTTTCTAATGTGTAGTCAGCAGCCTTTTGATGTGATTCGAGTGTGATCGTGTCAGCAAACGCAACGGGCACTGCATCGCGGTGTTGCGCGACATGGCGCACTTGGCGCGAAGCCAGCCACAGCTTAGTTAAAAGATTTGCAACCAACAGCACTGCAAGTGCCACGCTCATGGAGAGAGAAGAATTCATCATGGGTGGAAGTTTAGATGAATGTATGTGCCCCGCCTGTTCTTGGGGATGCACGACAATCTGCGCTATGCCCAATACTTCTAAGTCTCACGCCGAGCCAACCTCACCCACGCAGCCCACATTAGCTAAATCAGACCTCAATCTAGTTTGGTTAGATTGCGAAATGTCTGGCCTCGAACCTGATCGCGATCGCTTGCTTGAAATCGCGGTGATCGTGACCAGTCCTGATTTATCGATTCGTATTGAAGGTCCTGTTTTAGTTATTCATCAAAGTGATGAAGTTCTATCCAAAATGGACGCTTGGAACCGAGGTACGCACGGCAAAAGTGGTTTGACAGAAAAAGTGAAAGCATCCACTGTGACCGAACAAGAAGCCCAAGACGCTTTGATTGCTTTTATCAAACCCTATGTGTCTAAGGGCGTCTCGCCTATGTGCGGCAACACCATCGGACAAGACAGACGTTTCTTAAACAAATACATGCCGAAATTGGAAGCTTGGTTCCATTACCGCAACTTAGACGTCAGCACCCTCAAAGAGCTGGCCCGTCGCTGGAAACCTGATGTCTTCAATGCCTTCAAAAAAGCCCAAAAACACACGGCATTGGCCGATGTGCATGAGTCGATAGACGAGATGCTGCACTACAAACAGCACTTTTTGAATTTAAATTAGGTAATAACCCGAAGCTGTGGCACAATAGCGCTCTTCGCTAGAAAAAGCGAACTTTGTACATCTCCCTTCATACATCGGGCTCCTTGAATTGAGTCCCACGCGCTGAACAAGCCCTCCAGGGCCAGAGCAGGTTTCGTTTGATGGTTGATGTTTTTTAACCAAGAACGGAGCTAGCCGCAAACCTTGCGGTGCTCGCGTGTGAGAAAACCATGACTGACGCTTTTGAAGTGACAGGCGAATCTACGCTTGTCGAACCTATCTCTTCTGTTTTAGACGATCTGGCTTCGGCCGTTGTTGTTCAAGAAACAGTGGATTCCACCCCTAACGGATTTGTCACGCTCGGGCTTGCGCCTGAACTCGTGCAAGCCGTTGCAGATTTGGGCTACACACAGCCCACAACTGTGCAACTCAAAACTATCCCACTGGCCTTGCCATCGGACAATGCTGACGCCAAAAAAGGCTACATCGACTTGATGGTGTCTAGCCAAACAGGTAGCGGTAAAACCGCTGCGTTTTTGTTGCCTGTCTTGCACACTTTGCTCAAACAACAAGCAGAAGCTGAAGCCGCTGATCGCGCAGAATATGAAAAATCAGTGGCTGACGCAATCGCCAAAGGCGAAGAGCCACCCAAAAAAGCCAAACGCAAAGACCCCACCAATGTGCGTAATTTCAAAGCGCCTACACCAGGCGCTTTGATTGTCTGCCCCACACGCGAACTCGCGCAGCAAGTGGCACATGACGCCATTGATTTGGTCAAGCACTGCCGTGGTTTACGCGTAGCCAATGTTGTCGGTGGCATGCCTTACCAATTGCAAATTGCTAAGTTGCAAAACGCCAATTTGGTAGTGGCCACGCCAGGCCGTTTGTTGGACTTGCAACGATCGATGCAAATCAAGCTAGATAAAGTGCAATTCTTGGTGGTTGACGAAGCTGATCGCATGTTGGATCTTGGTTTTGCAGATGATTTGGCTGAAATCAACCAACTCACCATCGAACGTAAACAAACCATGATGTTCAGTGCGACTATTGCACCACGCATCCAACAATTAGGTGCGCGCGTGATGCGCCAACCCCAACGCGTGCAAATCGATTCACCACAAGAAAAACACAACAACATTCGCCAAGTTTTGCACTGGGCAGACAACGCGCACCACAAGCGTAAATTGCTCGATCACCTCTTGCGTGACACCACGATCAACCAAGCGATTGTGTTTGCCAGCACCCAAATCGAATGCGATGGATTGGCCAACGATTTACAACAAGATGGTTTTTCTGCCGTTGCTTTGCATGGCGCTTTAAGCCAAGGCTTGCGTAACCGCCGTTTGATGGCTTTGCGCCAAGGCCAAGTGCAGTTCTTGGTAGCGACAGACGTTGCTGCGCGTGGTATCGATGTGCCCACCATCACCCACGTATTCAACTTCGGTTTACCGATGAAATCTGAAGACTACACCCACCGCATTGGCCGCACAGGCCGTGCTGGGCGCGATGGTTTGGCCGTGACTTTGGCCGAGTTTCGCGACAAACGCAAAATTTACGACATCGAAGCATTTACCCGTCAACCTATTGCTGCTGAAGTCATTCCGGGCCTAGAGCCAACACAACGTGTTGAACGTGGCCGTGACTTCGCACCCCGAAAAGGCGCTGGCAAATTTGATGCGCCACGTCGTAACCACGGTGGTGGTTTTGGTGGAAAAGGTGGTGGCGGCTTTGGTGGGGGTCACCATGGCGGCGGCTCTAACTTTGGCGGCGATAACCGCTTTGCTGCTGCGCCCGCGCGTAGTTTTGATGACCGTCCTGCACGCGGACCACGTCCTGTGTTTGAAGGTGAGCGTTCACCGTTTGACAAAAAAGCTGCGCGCCCTAAATCAGGTGGCGGTAAGCCATTTGGTGGTGGCGGGTTCGATGCTAAAAAGCGTACCCCCAAGCCAAAATTTGACCGTTAATCCTGACGCATAAAAAAGGCGACGCAAGTCGCCTTTTTTACATCTGCCATTTATTGCTTCATTTACCTAGTAATTTGCGCGACACAAAATCAAGGCGGTCTTGGCCCCAAAATAATTCGCCGTCAATGACATAGGCGGGGGAACCAAATACACCCACATCAATCGCTTCTTGCGTATTGGCGTCGTAGCGTTTCTGCACTTCAGCGCTGCGTGAAACTTCTAAGCATGCGGCATCGAGTTGGTTTTCAGACAGAAGCTCAGTTAGGGTTTGGGTATCCGCAATATTGCGTTCTTGCGTCCACACAGCGGACAACACGGCACCGGCAAGCTTGGCTGCTTGCGCGCTACCTTGGTGCATATCGGCAGCAATGATCAAGCGCGCAGCGTCATCACCCGCTACGGGGAAAAACTTTGGTTTGAGATGCACTGGCAACTGCAAATGTTTGCTAAACCGTTCCAAGTCCACAAATCGGTAAGCCTGACGCTGAGGTGCCCGTTGACCAAGGGGAAGTCCGCCAGACACTGGGAACACTTTGCCTAGATCCATAGTTATGACACGAACTTGAGCGCCTGCCTCTTGGGCCATATTCATAAGTCGCTGATGGCCTAAATAGGTCCATGGGCTTTGGGGAGCGAGGTAATAGTTAACGATAGTGGTCACAACAGTCTTCATAAGAGTCAAAAACGCAAGAATACGACATAAAATAGCTACAATTAATTTTTCTGGAAAACAACATGGGTAACAAAATAATTACAGAAGCCGATCGCAAACGCACAGCAGCACCAACACCATTACCTGGTACCTCTGCACGTACTGGTGGTCGCGGTCAGCGCGTCAGCTTAGAGCGCGGTGTCTCTACACGCAGCAAAAAAAATCCTGGCAAGCGTCCTAGCAAGGGCGGCTAATTAAGCGCTGTCAGGCAATTCAATCTTGACTTCTAACACCTCTAGATTATCGTGGCGCTCAAAATTAACTTTAATATCTTGCGGATTGATGTTGACATACTTCGACAACACAGCCACTAAGTCTCGTTGCAGCGCTGGTAAGTAGTCGGGTTGTGGGTTGCGTCCAGTACGTTCGTGCGTGAGGATAAATTGCAGGCGTTCTTTAGCGACATTGGCAGTTTTTTTCTTTTCGCCAAGCAAGAAGGAAAGTAAAGACATCGGCTTATTTACCTCCGAAGATGCGCTTGAGCAAACCGGGCTTTACATGTTCGGTAAATCGCAGGGGAACGTCCTCGCCCAAGAAGCGGCTGATGACGTCTTTATAAGCTTCTGACACATCAGTATTCGTCAGGTGCACTGCAGGTAAACCTTGGTTAGATGCCGTCAAAACAGTTTCGGATTCTGGAATCACACCAATCAAAGGAATACGCAGGATGTCTTGGATATCTTCAAGCGAGAGCATATGACCATCTTCAACACGGCTAGGGTTGTAGCGGGTGATCAATAGGTGTTCTTTGATGGGCTCGCCACCTTCAATGGCACGCTTTGTTTTGCTGCTGAGCATGCCCAAAATGCGGTCTGAGTCGCGTACAGAAGACACTTCAGGATTGGTAACCACCAAAGCCTCGTCTGCAAAGTGCATGGCCATCATGGCGCCAATTTCAATGCCTGCAGGGGAGTCGCACACAATGTAGTCGAAACCCATGCCTTTGAGGTCATTGAGTACGCGTTCAACGCCTTCTTTGGTGAGGGCGTCTTTGTCACGGGTTTGAGATGCGGCCAGCACGAACAAGTTATCGCACTGCTTGTCTTTGATCAAGGCTTGGTTCAAAGTGGCTTCGCCGTTGATCACGTTGATGAAGTCATACACCACGCGGCGTTCGCATCCCATGATCAAGTCGAGGTTACGTAAACCTACATCAAAGTCGATCACGACAGTTTTAAAGCCACGCAAAGCCAGACCCGATGAAAAACTAGCGCTGGTGGTGGTTTTACCAACGCCACCTTTGCCAGAAGTCACCACAACAATTTTTGCCATGAATCAACCCTTACTTACTTATAAAAATGCAACTATCAATTTTACAACCTTTGCATTACCAACTTGTCGCCTTGCAAAGAGATCTGCGCTGATTTACCTGCCACTTCTTTTGGCAGAGGCGAATCGCTGGTGCGATAGGTGCCTGCAATAGAAATTAATTCCGCTTCTAAGCAGGATGTAAAGATGCGGGCAGTTTCATCGCCACGGGCACCTGCAATAGCTTTGCCGCGCAATGGCGCATACACATGGATATGGCCATCGGCCATGATTTCTGCGCCTGGATTGACCATCGCCATCACGATCAAATCACGCCCTTTGGCGTAGATGTGTTGCCCAGAGCGCAAAGGCTTATCGATCACCATGGCACTCTCGTGTGCACCTTGCACCTCGCGTACCACTTCCACTTCACGAATGACTTCTTGCACAACTGTTTCTACTTTTGACTTGGGCATATGGAGTTCTCGCGCTGCAAACAATCCTGCTTCTTGCGCGTTGTGATGTAAGACATCTGTTGCGCCACGAAATGCAACAGGAACCACTCGGTACTTTTCGAGTAATTCGCATACGCCGACTAAGTCGATCGAGGTTGTACTGACATCCAAACTACTCAAGTCAATAACGACGGGATCGTTATCAAAAAACTCAGGCGTTGCACCTAAGCGGCGCTCAAGGTCAATTTCTAAGGCTGAAAGATCCGCAGTTTTAATTAAAAAAGCTACCAAAGGAAGTGACGCACTCTTGATTTCATATGCGTGGGGCGTTGATGCGTGGTCCATACTCAAATAAAACAATAAAAGCTGAACTTTACACGGCAAGGGCATTCAAGCCCTATTAAACTTTTGGCTTATGACTTTTTATGTGCGGATGTTCGTCTCTTTGCCTGTTGTGCATAACAACTTAGTCGTGCGTTCGCTATTGATCTCCTTTTTGATGGGCGTCTCGCCTTCAGTGCTTTCTCAAACTGCACCAGCACCAGTGGCCGACATGGGCAAAGTCGAAATCACCAGTGGCCGCGACAACGACACCCAACAACGCCGCGAATCAACAGCCAGCAAGATCGTGATCGGCCGCGAAGAAATTGAAAAGCAAGGCGACTCCAATATCGGTGAAGTGTTAAAGCGCATGCCGGGCATCACCTTAGGCGGCAACCCAGGTCGTGGCGGAGGTGTCCGTATGCGCGGTTTAAGTGCTGGTTACACACAAATTTTGTTGGATGGACAGCGTGTCCCACCTGGTTTTTCAATTGAGTCTCTTACACCTGAAATGGTGGAGCGTATTGAGATATACCGCGCTCCCACTGCAGAGACAGGCGCACAAGCCATTGCGGGAACCATCAATATCATCACCCGCGAAGGGCGTCGTGGCATGCCCTCTGAACTCAAACTGGGTTCTTCTTGGCAAGGTGGATATCACTCTCCCAATGGTTCATACACCACCTACAAAGAATTTGAAAATTGGAGCTCCAATTTCACTTTCTCGATGTACGAAAACGCAACGCCAGATCACAGCGAGACAGTCTTGTCGCGCCAATACACATCTACTTCGACAACGCTTGCGCGTACACGTATCAACGACTCATCCAGCACACGTGATGGATTCAATAGCACGGGGCGATTGCAATTCAAAGGTGCGCCTGGCGAGACATTGACCTTGATGCCTTTTGTGGTGTATTCGCGTTCGCACAATTCGGGAACGATTGCATTGAGTCAGACACAAACAGTCTCTGGTGCATCTACCGCTAGCACGGACAGCGCCAACACCAGTGGCGACGGCAACTTCGGCATGGCGCGACTCAACGGCCAGTGGCGCAGAAAACTCTCTGCTGATAGCTCTATGGAATGGAAATTCAACACAGGCGGTTGGGACAGCACCAGCCACTCTTACCAAACCCCAACAGGTGGTGGGTCAGTCCTACCATCTTTAAGCCAAAGCGCCACCACCAGAGACCGCTCAGTAAGTTTGAATGGCAAATACACCAATGTCTTGGGTGGTGGACACCAGTGGGTGAGTGGAGCTGAGATAGAGATAGTGCGACGTACCCAATCCGCACAACCTGTCTATAGCGATGGTGACGGCAATATGCAAGCCCGCACCCTCAAATACGCCATCTACACACAAGACGAAAAACAATTCACGCCGAATTGGTCGGGCCATGGAGGTTTGCGTTATGAGCAAATGTCCACCTACGGTAACAACGGTGAAACTGAGGCGACGAACCGGGTGGGTGTGTTCTCTCCCTTGTTGCATGCGCTATGGAAACCCAATCCAGAAGGGCGGGACCAAGTTCGCATGAGTTTGACGCGCAGTTTTAAAGCGCCGTGGATGCAATCTTTGTTAGCGCGTTACACACCTTCTAGGG
>Ga0247832_1003819_pt1 | contig 19910 bp, 17 predicted proteins | sample LaCruzMarch2015__10_FD_192407 | JGI IMG/M metagenome (GOLD analysis project Ga0247832, IMG submission 192407) | Freshwater microbial communities from meromictic Lake La Cruz, Castile-La Mancha, Spain - LaCruzMarch2015_4m | ecosystem: Environmental > Aquatic > Freshwater > Lake | place: Spain... | reverse complement strand
TCTTGTTTTTGCTGGTCGTGTAGAAGTGACCAGTGCCAGCTGTGGATTCCAGCTTGATTTTTTCGCGTCCGCCTTTGGTTGCCATGGTAGATGACTCCTAATGTTCTGGGTTTAGGCTTGACCGCGTGCGCGCAGATCTGCGAGCACGGCATCGATGCCGTTTTTGTCGATCAGGCGCAGAGCGGCACTGGAAACGCGCAAACGCACCCAGCGGTTTTCTGTTTCTACCCAGAAACGACGGTATTGCAGGTTCGGCAGGAACCGGCGCTTGGTTTTGTTGTTGGCGTGAGAAACGTTGTTTCCCGTCATTGGGCCTTTGCCCGTTACGTCGCAAACGCGTGCCATGTGGACACTCCGATACTTTTTAAACAGCCGGTGCCGATGGGTCTCGTGCAGATCTGCACGGGGCCTGGCGCTCCAGCCTCACCTCGCCAAGATGGGTGGCGGTATCCCAGATTGCTGTCACCGTGATCCCGAATGACAATCCAGGCGGCTCCAGCAAAGCCTTGAATTATAGCCAGAAACCGAGGGCTTTTTTGGGGGATTCCCTGAACCTTGGGAAGTTTTGCGCTCGGCGGGTGGGCACAGAGGGTGCCTGCTGAGGTTCAGAGGCGCTTCGCTTTGCCACATCACCCCGGCAGGCACTCCCTGCGCCCATTCGGCGTTCGTTGGCAGCCTCAGGGTCGCAAGGCTGAGGCTTCCTTTCGAGTGCTATGGCTTCAGTGCTTCAACCGTTGTGCTGTTCCAAAAAGCGCTGGGCATCGAGCGCGGCCATGCAGCCGGTCCCCGCGCTGGTGATGGCCTGGCGGTAAACGTGGTCTTGCACGTCACCCGCAGCGAACACGCCAGGTACGGAAGTTTGGGTGGCAAAACCCTTCAGGCCGCTTTGGGTCACGATGTAGCCGTTTTCCAGTTCGAGCTGGCCTTGGAAGATGTCGGTGTTGGGCGAGTGGCCAATGGCGATGAAGCAGCCTTTGAGTTCCACGTCTTGCAGACTGCCGTCTTTGGTGCTTTTCAGGCGCACGCCGGTCACGCCGGTGTTGTCGCCGAGCACCTCTTCCAGGGTCTGGAAGGTTTTCAGCACGATCTTGCCTGCGGCGACCTTGTCCATGAGTTTGTCGACCAGGATGGGCTCGGCTTTGAATTTGTCGCGGCGGTGGATCAAATAGACTTTGCTGGCGATGTTGGACAGGTACAGAGCTTCTTCGACGGCGGTGTTGCCGCCGCCCACCACGCAGCACAGCTGGTCGCGGTAAAAAAAGCCGTCGCAGGTGGCACAGCCGCTCACGCCGCGGCCCATGAAGGCGGTCTCTGACGGCAAGCCCAGGTACTTGGCCGAAGCGCCCGTGGCGATGATCAGGCTGTCGCAGGTGTAGGTGCCGCTGTCGCCGATCAGGGTGAAGGGGCGTTGCTCAAGGTTGACGGTATGGATGTGGTCAAAGACGATCTGGGTGTTGAAGCGCTCGGCATGCTCCTGGAAACGTTGCATCAGGTCCGGGCCTTGCACGCCGTGTACGTCAGCGGGCCAGTTGTCCACCTCGGTGGTGGTCATGAGCTGGCCGCCTTGCGCCATGCCGGTGATCAACAGGGGTTTGAGGTTAGCGCGGGCGGCGTAGACGGCGGCGGTGTAACCGGCGGGGCCAGAGCCGAGAATGAGAACGTTTGCGTGTTGGGTAGGGGTCGACATGAAAAGGGCCATCCGGTAAAAAGACAAAGAGGTGCGAAAAATGACACCACCCCGCATTGTAAGAAACACACAAACGCATCGGGCTTCAAGGCTTTGCTGTGGCTTTGACGGTCGTGGGGCAGCGCCCCCTGGCCAGAGGGATCAAGCCGATGCGCCTGGTTTGGCCTTGATCGGGTAAGCTTGAGTCTTGATTTATGACTTACTCACTGAACACCCTGACCCGAGATGGCACTGGCGCCGCCCCCGCTGCGCCTGTGACCTTGTGGTCACGTTTTGCCCAAGAAACCCTCTTGCTGCTGGGTGCGGGTCTGCTCGTCTTTTTGACGGTGGCCTTGTGGAGTTACCACCCGCAAGATCCGGCATGGTCCACTTCGGGCGGCAGCGCGGCTGTGCGCAATGGGGTGGGTCGTTGGGGCGCCTTGGTCGCGGATCTGGCTTATTTCATGTTGGGTTTTTCTGCTTGGTGGTGTGTGTTGGCCGGCTATCGGGCCTGGTTGGTGGCCTTGGCCCGTTGGTTGCGCGGCGTTGACCCACAGGATGATTTGTACAAGCCCAAGTGGCAGCGAAGTTTGTGGGTGTTTTGGATGGGTTTGGCCGTGTTGCTTTTGGCCAGTTGCGGGATGGAGTGGACGCGCTTGTACCGGCTCGAATCCGGCTTGCCTGGGCACAGCGGCGGTGTGCTGGGTTATTGGGTTGGCGCTGCCGCTGTGCGCGGATTGGGCTTTAACGGTTCGGCCCTTTTGGGCATTGTGCTGTCCTTGGTGGGCGTGGCCATGGTGTTCCGGTTTTCATGGGGTCAGTTGGCCGAAAAAATCGGTGCTCAGCTCGATGCCTTGATCCGATCACGGCATGAAAAGCGCGAGATTGAAGAAGACATGGCCTTGGGCCAACAGGCTTTGCGCGAGCGCCAACAGGCCCTTTCGCCTCAGGCCATCGATCCGCAGTGGGATGTGAGCCCGTCTGGTCTTGTTTCGCCAGAGGGTCAGCTGGATTTGCCGCCAGTGCCCGTCCCTGTGACCAAGGCCGTGCCAAGGGTCATTGAGTCTCCCGTGATGGATGTGCCACGCAGCGACCGCGTGATCAAAGAGCGACAGAAACCCTTGTTCAACGAATTGCCTGACAACAAGCTGCCTCAGGTGGATTTGCTCGACAGCCTGTCCATTCGGCAAGAAACCGTCTCAGCCGATACGCTGGAAATGACCAGTCGCCTGATCGAGAAAAAGCTCAAGGATTTTGGTGTCGAGGTGCGGGTGGTGGCCGCAGCCCCCGGCCCGGTGATCACGCGTTACGAAATCGAACCGGCGACCGGCGTCAAGGGCTCCCAGGTGGTGAATCTGGCCAAAGACCTGGCGCGTTCGCTCAGTCTGGTGTCGATCCGGGTGATCGAGACGATTCCGGGTAAGAACTTCATGGCACTGGAGTTGCCCAATGCCAAGCGCCAGTCGATCAAGCTCAGCGAAATTTTGGGCTCGCAGGTCTACAACGAAGCCAAGTCCATGTTGACCATGGGCTTGGGCAAGGACATCATCGGCAACCCGGTGGTGGCCGATCTGGCCAAGATGCCGCATGTGCTGGTGGCGGGCACCACGGGCTCGGGCAAGTCGGTCGGTATCAACGCCATGATCCTGTCGCTGCTGTACAAAGCCGAAGCGCGTGATGTGCGCCTTTTGATGATCGACCCCAAGATGCTGGAGATGTCGGTTTATGAAGGCATTCCACACCTGCTGGCCCCGGTGGTGACCGACATGCGCCAAGCTGCCAACGGTCTGAACTGGTGTGTGGGCGAGATGGAAAAGCGCTACAAGTTGATGAGCAAAATGGGCGTGCGCAACCTGGCCGGCTATAACCAGAAAATCGATGACGCCACCGCCCGCGAAGAGTTCATCTACAACCCCTTCAGCCTCACGCCGGACGATCCCGAACCGCTCAAGCGCCTGCCTCACATTGTGGTGGTGATCGACGAGTTGGCCGACCTGATGATGGTGGTGGGCAAGAAGATCGAAGAGCTGATTGCGCGGCTAGCCCAGAAGGCCCGTGCGGCGGGGATCCATTTGATTTTGGCGACTCAGCGACCCAGCGTGGACGTGATCACCGGCCTCATCAAGGCCAACATTCCGACCCGCATTGCGTTCCAGGTCTCCAGCAAGATCGACAGCCGCACCATCCTGGACCAAATGGGGGCCGAAGCCCTGTTGGGCATGGGTGACATGCTGTACATGCCTTCGGGCACGGGTTTCCCGATCCGGGTGCATGGCGCTTTTGTGAGTGACGAAGAAGTGCACCGCGTGGTGAATTACCTCAAGAGCCAGGGTGAGCCCGATTACATTGAAGGCGTGCTCGAAGGCGGCACCACCGACGACGACGGTGGCATGCTGGGGGAGGGTGACAACGCAGAAAAAGACCCGATGTATGACCAAGCTGTGGAGGTGGTGCTGAAGAACCGCAAGGCCAGCATCTCGCTGGTGCAGCGCCACCTCAAGATTGGCTACAACCGCGCCGCCCGCTTGGTGGAAGACATGGAAAAAGCCGGTCTGGTCAGCAGCATGAGCGGCAGTGGCCAGCGCGAAATTTTGGTGCCCGCACGGGCAGAGTGAATCGAATGACAAACAAAGTTGGGCTGCGCCGCACGGTGCTGGGTTGGGGTGGCAGGGCTGTGCTGGCCGCTGCGGTGTGGGCCCTGGCCCTGCCTGCACCAGCCGACAGCGTGGACCTGCTGGCCCAGTTCATGAAGCAAGCACGCAGCGGCCGCGCCGACTTCACACAGGTCGTCACTTCGCCGACCAGGGCGGGGCAGGTGGCGCGAACCAAGACATCGAGTGGTCGATTCGAGTTTCAACGGCCGGGCAAGTTTCGCTTTGATTACCGCAGGCCCTTTTTGCAAACCTTGGTGGCCGATGGTCAGACCCTGTGGTTGCACGATGTGGACTTGAACCAGGTGACGGCGCGCCCACAGTCTCAGGTGCTGGGGGCCACTCCGGCCGCGTTGTTGACCGCGGCTTCCGATTTGCAGGCCCTCAAAGCCGATTTCCAGTTCACCCCTGAGCCGACGCAGGATGGCCTTCATTGGGTGCGCGCGACGCCCGTGCAGCGTGAGGGCCCGATCCGCTCGGTCATGGTCGGTTTGCGTGCCAGCGCTGCTGGGCCCGAGCTGGCGGTGCTGGACGTGCAAGACAGCCTCGGTCAGCGCTCTTTGCTGAGCTTCTCCGCCTTCGAGCTCAACCCAGCTTTGTCCGCCAGTGCCTTCGTCTTCAAGCCCCCAGCGGGTGCCGACGTGATCAAACCCTGAAGTGGGCTGGGCTGGTGTCATGAAACCTGCTTCCATGTCACCCCAGGCGCCCCTGGCAGAGCGCTTGCGCCCGCGCCACTTGGGTGAGGTGATTGGCCAGCAGCATTTGTTGGGCGAAGGCATGGCCTTGCGCTTGGCGTTCGAGTCAGGCCAGCCGCACAGCTGCATTTTGTGGGGCCCGCCTGGCGTGGGCAAAACCACCATCGCCCGTTTGATGGCCGATGCGTTTGAGGCACAGTTTTTGAGCATCAGTGCGGTTTTGGGGGGCATCAAAGACATCCGCGAAGCCGTGGAGAAAGCCCAAGCCGCCCGCACGGGCTTGGACCCCCAACGCACCATCATGTTTGTGGACGAAGTGCACCGCTTCAACAAAAGCCAGCAAGACGCTTTTTTGCCGCATGTCGAAAGTGGGCTGTTCACCTTCATTGGGGCGACCACCGAGAACCCGTCTTTTGAGGTCAACTCGGCCTTGCTCTCCCGGGCGGCCGTGTACGTGCTGCAGCCCCTTTCCGAGGACGACTTGCAGCACATCGTGGTGCGGGCCCAGGCCATCCAGGCCATTCCCGCCATCGAGCCAGAGGCGCTGGCCCGCTTGCTGGCCTATGCCGATGGTGATGCCCGGCGCTTGCTCAACACCCTGGAAACCTTGGCCATGGCGGCCCAACAGGAAAGCATCGACCCAGTGACCGACGCTTGGTTGATGCGGGTGCTGGGCGAGCGCATGCGCCGCTACGACAAAGGCGGCGAGCAGTTCTACGACACCATCAGCGCGCTGCACAAATCGGTGCGTGGATCAGACCCGGATGCCGCCCTGTATTGGTTTGTGCGCATGCTCGACGGGGGTGCGGACCCGCGCTACATGGCCCGCCGCCTGATCCGCATGGCCAGTGAAGACATTGGTCTGGCCGATCCGCGTGCCCTGCGCATGGCGCTGGACGCTGCCGACGTGTACGAACGACTGGGCAGCCCCGAGGGTGAATTGACGCTGGCCCAATGCGTGATTTACCTGGCCATAGCACCCAAATCGAATGCGGCTTACAAAGCATTCAAGGAGGCCAAAGCCTGGGTCAAGCAAGATGGCACCCGCCCTGTGCCCATGCATTTGCGCAACGCGCCCACCCAACTCATGAAGCAGCTGGACTACGGCAAAGGCTACCGCTATGCCCATGACGAAGAAGATGGCTTTGCGGCGGGTGAGCGCTATTTGCCCGAGGGCATGCCCGAGCCCGGTTTTTATCGGCCTGTGCGCAGGGGGTTAGAAATCAAAATCGCTGACAAATTGGCAGAACTGCGAAAAAAAAATTCGACAGCAGGGTAAGTCCCGACTGCATGGAAGACTGAAGGGGGTCTTTCATTCACTACAATCCCGCTGCCCCGCCCGATCACGCACACATCTGGCGGGTTTTTTCTAGTGATCAGGATCCACTCACAAGGTGGGTCTTGGCAGGACAACAACAACCGCGCCAAGGCCTGGTAAGCGCAGGTCAAAACACGGAGAAATCTATGGACGTCTTTCTGCAGCAGGTCATCAACGGCCTGGTCATGGGCAGCATGTACGCCCTGGTGGCCTTGGGCTACACCATGGTGTACGGCATCATCAACCTGATCAACTTTGCGCACGGAGAAGTGCTGATGGTGGGCGCTTTGACGAGCTGGTCTGCCATCGGCATGATGCAAGGCGCCATGCCCGGTGCGCCGGGTTGGGTCATATTGATTTTGGCCACCTTGATCGCCTGTGTGGTGGCGGTGGTGCTCAACTTCACCATTGAAAAGATCGCTTACCGGCCGCTGCGCAACAGCCCCAAGTTGGCGCCCTTGATCACGGCGATTGGCATGAGCATTTTGCTGCAGACCCTGGCCATGATCATCTGGAAGCCCAACTACAAGGCTTACCCCACATTGCTGTCGAGCACCCCTATCAACATGGGGGGTGTGGTGATCACGCCCACCCAAATCATGATTTTGGGCGTCACGGCCGTGTCTTTGGCCGTCTTGATGTGGCTGGTCAATTACACCCGCTTGGGCCGCGCCATGCGGGCCACATCCGAGAACCCGCGTGTGGCTGCCTTGATGGGCGTCAAGCCCGACATGGTGATTTCAGCCACCTTCGTGATCGGTGCCGTGCTCGCCGCCATTGCCGGTGTGATGTACGCCTCCAACTACGGCACGGCGCAACACGCGATGGGCTTCTTGCCTGGCCTCAAGGCCTTCACCGCTGCGGTGTTTGGCGGCATTGGCAACCTGGCAGGTGCCGTCATTGGCGGTATTTTGCTGGGCCTGATCGAAGCCATTGGCTCGGGCTACATCGGTTACCTGACGGGGGGTGTATTGGGCAGTCACTACACCGATATTTTTGCGTTCATTGTCTTGATCATCGTGTTGACCCTGCGCCCCTCGGGCCTCATGGGTGAACGTGTGGCCGACCGCGCTTGATGGGGGTGAGCATGAAAAACAACAAGACACTTCAATACATCCTGATCGGTGCGGCGCTCATCGCCTTGCCCCTGATCCTGCAAATTTTCGGCAACGCCTGGGTGCGCATCGCCGACATGGCTTTGCTCTACATCCTGCTGGCAGTTGGGCTGAACATCGTGGTGGGCTACGCGGGTCTGCTGGACCTGGGTTATGTGGCTTTTTTCGCGGTGGGGGCCTACATGTACGGCCTGCTGTCGTCACCGCATCTGACCAACACCTTCGCATGGATTGCTGCCGCCTACCCCACGGGCATGCACATGCCCATTTGGCTGATTTTGCCTGTGGCTGCGGCTTTGGCGGGATTGTTCGGCATGCTGCTGGGGGCGCCCACGCTCAAGTTGCGTGGCGACTATTTGGCCATCGTGACCTTGGGTTTTGGTGAAATCATCCGTGTGTTCATGAACAACCTGGACCACCCGGTGAACATCACCAACGGCCCCAAGGGCTTATCCCAGATCGATCCCATTTCGATCTTTGGTGTGAACCTGGGTCAAAAACTGATGATTGGCGACTTCGAAATCGCCTCGGTCTCGCTGTACTACTACCTGTTCCTGAGTCTGGTGTTGATCACGGTTGTGATCTCGCACCGCCTGGAGGTCTCCCGCATCGGCCGCGCCTGGATGGCGATCCGTGAAGACGAAGTCGCCGCCAAGGCCATGGGGCTGAACACCCGCAACCTCAAGCTGCTGGCTTTTGGCATGGGTGCCACGTTTGGCGGCGTGTCGGGAGCCATGTTTGCAGGTTTTCAAGGCTTCATCTCGCCCGAGTCTTTCAGCCTGATGGAGTCGGTGATGATCGTGGCCATGGTGGTTTTGGGCGGCTTGGGCTATTTGCCCGGCGTGATTTTGGGCGCGATCTTGTTGTCGGCTTTGCCCGAGGTGTTGCGCTATGTGGCTGGCCCCTTGCAGGAGATGACCGGGGGGCGCCTCGACGCGGCCATCTTGCGTCAGTTGTTGGTGGCTCTGGCCATGATCGTGATCATGTTGATGCGGCCACGCGGGCTGTGGCCTTCGCCTGAGCATGGCAAATCGCTCACGACGAAATGAAGGAGCAGACCATGAATCCAACCGCCAACCAAGACACGGTCCTCCATGTTTCGGGCATTTCCAAGCGCTTCGGTGGTCTGCAAGCCCTGTCTGACGTGGGCATCACCATCCAGCGCGGTCAGGTCTATGGCCTGATCGGCCCCAACGGCGCAGGCAAGACCACGTTTTTCAATGTGATCACGGGCCTCTACACGCCAGACAGCGGCACTTTTGAGCTGGCAGGCAAGCCCTACCAACCTACGGCCGTGCACGAAGTGGCCAAGGCGGGCATTGCCCGCACGTTCCAGAACATCCGCTTGTTCGCCGAAATGACCGCCCTCGAAAACGTGATGGTGGGCCGCCATGTGCGCACCCATTCGGGTTTGCTGGGCGCGATTTTCCGCACGCCCGGCTTCAAGGCCGAAGAGGCTGCGATTGCAAAGCGTGCGCAAGAGTTGCTCGATTACGTGGGCATCGGCAAATACGCCGATTACAAAGCCCGCACGCTGTCCTATGGCGACCAGCGCCGCCTGGAAATCGCCCGCGCCTTGGCCACTGACCCGCAACTGATTGCGCTGGACGAACCCGCTGCCGGCATGAACGCGACCGAGAAAATTCAGTTGCGCGAGTTGATCGATCAGATCCGCAAAGACAACCGCACCATCTTGCTGATCGAGCACGATGTGAAGCTGGTGATGGGTTTGTGTGACCGCGTCACGGTGCTGGACTACGGCAAGCAGATTGCCGAAGGCACGCCTGCCGATGTGCAGAAAAATGACAAAGTGATTGAGGCCTATCTGGGCACGGGAGGGCACTGAGATGGCCAATGTTCTGTTGAAAGTCAAAGACCTGCAAGTCGGCTACGGCGGCATTCAGGCCGTCAAAGGCGTGAGCCTGGAGGTGCGGGAAGGTGAACTCGTCTCGCTGATTGGATCCAACGGTGCGGGCAAAACCACCACCATGAAAGCCATCACCGGCACCTTGCCTTTGCAGGCGGGGGACATTGAGTACTTGGGCAAAAGCATCAAAGGCCAAGGTCCTTGGGATTTGGTCAAACAAGGCCTGGCCATGGTGCCCGAGGGTCGTGGCGTGTTCACCCGCATGTCCATCACCGAGAACCTGCAAATGGGCGCGTACATCCGCTCAGACACCGCAGGCATTGCCGACGACATCGAGAAGACTTTCAACATCTTCCCGCGCCTGCGCGAGCGCAAAGACCAGCTGGCGGGCACCATGTCCGGTGGCGAGCAGCAAATGCTGGCCATGGGCCGTGCCCTGATGAGCCGCCCCAAGGTCTTGCTGCTGGACGAACCTTCCATGGGTTTGTCACCCATCATGGTCGACAAGATCTTCGAGGTGGTGCGCGATGTGTACGCCCAGGGCGTCACGGTGCTGCTGGTGGAGCAAAACGCCAGCCGTGCGCTGGCGATTGCCAATCGCGGTTATGTGATGGACTCGGGCCTCATCACTATGACCGGCGTGGGCAAGGACATGCTGGCAGACCCTAAAGTGCGCGCTGCTTATTTGGGCGAGTGATCAGTCCACCCGAGCGCCGCTGGCCTTGACCACTCTTTCGTAACGGGTCAATTCTGTTTTCATGAACGCCCCAAACTGCTCAGGCGTGTTGCCCACGGGTTCGGCCATCAGTTGGGCAAAGCGTGTTTTGGTCTCAGGGGTTTGCAGCGCGGCCACAAAAGCCTTGTTCAGGCGGTCCACCACATCGCGGGGCGTCGCCGCAGGCGCCACCAAACCCCACCAAGTGTCGATCGAAAAGTCTTTCAGGGTTTCGCTCATGCTCGGGATATCGGGCAGGGCGTTGCTGCGCTGAGTGGTGGTGACAGCCAAGGCTTTGAGGCGGCCAGCCTTGATGTTGGCCGCAGCCGTGGCCAGGTTGTCGAAGTTGAAGTCGACCTGCCCCGACAACAAGGCCAGCTGCGCGGGGTTGCCGCCGTTGTAGGGAATGTGCACCGCAAAAATGCCTGCAGCGCGTTTGAACATTTCACCCGCCAAATGCCCCGCGCTGCCGTTGCCACCGGAGCCAAAGTTCAGCTTGGCGGGATTGGCCTTGGCGTAAGCCACCAAGTCGGCCAGGGCGTTGATCTTCAGGCGCTGTGCGGTTTCGGCGTTCATCACCAGCACATTGGGCACGCGCAGCATTTGCGTGATGGGCGCAAAGTCGCGGCTGGCGTCGTAAGGCATCTTGGCAAACAGCCAGGGGTTGATGGCGTGCGTGGCGACGGCCGCTATACCGATCGTCAGGCCATCTGGCGCGGCTTTGGCCACCAGGTCCGCACCCAGATTGCCGCCCGCGCCGGGGCGGTTTTCAATGATCACCGTGCCCAGACTGTCTTTCACGCGTTCTGCCAAGGCGCGCGCCGTGACGTCGATGGGGCCACCCGGTGCATAGGGCACGATGATGCGGATCGTTTTGCCCTGAGCCCAGGCCGGAGCCGACAGGGCGATTGAGGCGGCAGTGAATTGGCGACGGGTAATCAAGGTCATGAGGGGCTCCAGGAAGAGGGGTTTCAGGCTTTGGCTTTGTCAGCCTCGGAGGTGAACGAGTCGGCGAAGAACGCTTCTTCAGGCAAACCGCCTTGCGCCGCATAGTCGCGCTTGGCCGAGTCCACCACGATGGGCGCGCCGCAGGCGTAGACCTGGTGGCCCGACAGATCGGGAAAGTCTTGCAGCACCGCCTGGTGCACAAAGCCGGTGCGGCCGCTCCACTGGTCTTGCGCTTCGGCATTCGAGATCACGGGCACATAGCGCAGCTGGGGCATCTCGGCCAGGCGGGCCTGCACCCAATCGGCCATGTACAGGTCGGCTGGACGGCGGCCGCCCCAATAAAGCGTGGCCGGGCGGGTGATGCCGCGGTGTTGCATGTGCTCGATCAGCGCCTTGATGGGCGCAAAGCCCGTGCCCGAGGCCAGCAGCACGATGGGTTTGTCGCTGTCCTCGCGCAGGTAAAAACTGCCGTATGGGCCTTCGGCCCGCAGGATGTCTTTTTCCTTCATGGTGCTGAACACCGGGTCGGTGAACTTGCCGCCGGGCATGTGGCGGATGTGCAGTTCCACCGTGGGCGGTGCCACCTCCAGGGTGTGCGGGGCGTTCGCCATGCTGTAGCTGCGGCGTGAACCGTCGCGTAGCAAAAACTCGATGTACTGACCGGCGTGGAACTTCATCACATCGTTGGCAGGCAGTTGCAGTTTCAGCACAATCACATCGTGTGATTTTTTCTCCAGGCTGACCACCCGCACAGGCATCTTTTTCACAGGCAATCCGCCTTCAGCGGTGACTTGTTTGGACTCGAGCACCACATCGCTTTGGGCCGTGGCGCAGCAGGTCAGCACCAAACCTTGGGCTTCCTCTTCGTCGCTCAGGGCTTTGGACTGGTGCGGCCCGTGCACCACCGTGCCCGAAACTTTTTTGCACTTGCATGAACCGCAAGCGCCGTCCTTGCAGCCATAAGGCAGGCCGATGCCCTGGCGGATGCCTGCGGCAAGCAGGGTTTCGTTGGCATCGGCGGTGAAGCTGCGGCCACTGGGCTGCACGGAAATCTGAAAGCTCATCTTTTGGGTATCCTTGAGGGGTTGCAATTGACCCGGAACCCCTGATTTTGCCTTCAAACCAAACCCCCCTGGGCGCATTGCCCGCACGCTTTCGCCGTCAGCGTGTTCTGATCGTGGGCTGTGGCGATGTGGGGCTGCGCACGGCGGGCCAGCTGGGGGCACCGCAAAGCCAACGTGTGCGCCTGATGGCGTTGACTTCTTCGCCTGATCGCGTGCGTTTGCTGCGCGCTTGCGGCATCACGCCTTTACAAGGCAACCTGGACGATCCCGCGAGCATTCAACGTTTGGCGGGCATCGCCCACCGCGTGATTCACCTGGCTCCACCGCCGACCGATCGTGCGGGCGCGTCCGAGCGTGATCCGCGCAGCTTGGTGCTGGTGCGCGCTTTGCGTTTGCGCACGCCCCCGTTGGCGCTGGTGTACGGTTCAACCACGGGTGTGTACGGTGACTGCGGCGGGCAGCGTGTGGATGAAACTCGGACTGTGAATCCCCACACGCCACGCGCCCAGCGCCGTGTGGATGCAGAAAACCTGATGCGGTTTTTGGGGCGCAGCGGTGTGCGGGTGAGCGTGTTGCGCATTCCCGGTATCTACGCGGCCGATCGAGAAGGCGGAACGCCCCGTGAGCGCTTGCTCAAGGGCACACCGGTGTTGGCGGCCAAAGACGATGTGTTCACCAACCACATCCACGCCAACGACCTGGCACGCGCTTGTGTGGCAGCGCTGTGGCGCGGCAAACCCCAGCGTGTGGTCAACGTCACGGACGACACCGATCTGAAAATGGGCGACTATTTTGATTTGGCCGCCGGCTTGTTCGGTCTGCCCAAACCGCCCCGCCTGCCGCGCGACCAAGCCAGCTCAACCCTGCCCTTGATGCTGCTGAGTTTCATGAGCGAGTCCCGGCGGTTGGACAACACGCGCATGAAGCAGGAGCTGCGGCTCAAACTGCAATACCCGCATGTGCGCGATGGCCTGAGCCCGCAAGGCCAGCTGATCTGATATTTTGTGGACCCTCTGCGATGAATTCCTTGCGCATTGACAAATGGCTGTGGGCCGCACGTTTTTTCAAGACCCGCAGCATCGCCAGCGAAGAAATCGGCAAGAACCGCGTGCAGGTCAATGGGCAGGACGCCAAGGCCTCGCGCGAAGTCAAAGCCGGCGACACAGTGCGCCTGCGCCAAGGCGCGCTGGAGCGCACGGTGCGGGTCCTGGGCGTGAGCGGTACGCGTGGCCCGGCACCTGTGGCCCAATTGCTGTACGAAGAAACGCCAGAAAGTACCGAGGCCCGCCAAAAAGCCACCGAGCAACACCGCTTGTCCCGCGAGCCAGCGCTGAGCATTGAGCAAGGCCGCCCCACCAAACGCGACCGTAGGCAGATTGAGCGCAACTGGAACGACCGGTGGAGTGCGGGGATCGATTGATGGGACGGCAAGCGTGTGAAGCGCCAAAGAAAAAAGCCGCAAGTTCGTTGAACTTGCGGCTTTGGTCTGGTGCCCGGGGCCGGACTCGAACCGGCACGCCTTGCGGCGGGGGATTTTGAGTCCCCTGAGTCTACCAATTTCACCACCCGGGCGGTATTTGTGAAGCCGTGAATTATGGCACATTAATGGGATGATTTATCCAACCATTGAAGATGCGATCGGCAAAACACCTTTGGTGGCTTTGCAACGCCTGGGGGCAGCCGATTGCGCTGCGCGTGGCAATGTGATTTTGGGCAAGCTCGAGGGCAACAACCCGGCGGGCTCGGTCAAGGACCGACCGGCTTTGTCCATGATCCGCCGGGCCGAAGAGCGCGGCGAGATCAAGCCGGGTGACACCCTGATTGAGGCGACGTCGGGCAACACCGGCATCGCCCTGGCCATGGCCGCAGCCATCAAGGGCTACCGCATGGTCTTGATAATGCCAGAGGACTTGTCCATCGAGCGGGCCCAGACCATGAAGGCCTTTGGTGCTGAGCTGATCCTCACGCCCAAAAGCGGGGGCATGGAATACGCCCGCGACCTGGCCGACAACATGGCAGCGCAAGGCAAGGGCCGCATCCTGGACCAGTTTGCCAACGCCGACAACCCGCGCATCCACTACGAAACCACGGGTCCCGAGATTTGGGAGCAGACGGGCGGCAAAGTGACCCATTTCGTGAGTGCCATGGGCACCACCGGCACCATCACGGGCGTGTCGCGTTTTCTGAAAGAAAAGAACCCGGCGATCCGCATCGTGGGCGCGCAGCCCAGCGAGGGCTCGCGCATTCCGGGCATCCGCAAGTGGCCGCAAGAGTACTTGCCCAAAATTTACGATCCCAGCCATGTGGATGAGCTGGTTTATGTCAGTCAAAACGATGCCGAAGAGACCTGCCGCCAGATGGCGCGGACCGAAGGCATTTTTGCGGGCATCTCCGCTGCAGGTGCTTGCTGGGTGGCCCAGCAGGTGGCCAAGACGGCGCAGAACGCCACCATTGTGTTCATCGTGTGCGACCGCGGTGACCGTTATTTGTCTACGGGCGTTTTCCCCGCCTGATTTGAGGATGCCCCATGGCTGAATACCGTTTTTGTCCGATGTGTGCCAGTCCTTTGGCCTGGCTCTCTCAAATGGAAGACGGAGGCGAAACGATGCGCCTGCGTTGCACCGCCTGCGACTTCACCCACTGGAACAACCCCACGCCCGTTTTGGCGGGCATTGTGCAGGTGGGTGACCAGATTTTGCTGGCCCGCAATGCGGCCTGGCCGGGCCGGCGCTTTGCGCTGATCACCGGCTTCATGGAGGCGGGCGAAACCCCCGAAGAAGGCATCTCGCGCGAGATCGCCGAAGAAACCAACCTGAAGGTGACGGCCCTCAAGCTGATCGGTGCGTACGATTTTCAGCGGATGAACCAGGTGATCATTGCTTACCATGCGGTGGCCGAGGGCGAGGTGCGTTTGTCGCCCGAGTTGGTCGAGTACAAGATGTTTGATTTTCAGGATTTGATTTGCTGGCCCGCGGGCACCGGTTACGCATTGGGCGATTGGCTGCGAACCATCGGCATTGAGCCGAAATTCATGACTTGGGAAGAGCGTGCTGCACAAAGCCAGGAAGTGAATCAGGGCACATGATGCACATTGACAAGGAAATTGACACCAGCGGGCTGAACTGCCCGTTGCCGATTTTGAAAGCCAAGAAGGCTTTGAATGAGATGGTCAGCGGCCAAGTGCTCAAGGTGATCGCCACCGACCCAGGTGCTTGGCGAGATTTCGAGGCTTTTGCCCGCCAGACGGGCAATGAGTTGGTGATGCAGGAAAAAACCGAAACCAGCTTTGTCTTTGGCCTCAAGCGCCGCTGATTCTTTTTACAGGCTCAAACCCTTGAGGTACTCACGGAAAGACGCGCCCACCTGCGGGTGCTGCAAAGCCAGCTCCACCGTGGCTTCCAAAAATCCTTCCTTGCTGCCGCAGTCGTAGCGCTTGCCTTCGTACTGGAAGGCATAGACCGCTTCGCGTTGCATCAAGCGGGCAATCGCATCGGTCAGCTGGATTTCCCCCCCCACGCCCGTGGGCTGGTTGCGGATCTCGTCAAAAATGCCCGGCGTCAGGATGTAACGACCGGCCACGCCCATGCGTGAGGGGGCTTTGTCGGGGCTGGGTTTTTCCACAATTTGCTCGACGCGAATCAGCTGGCGACCCGCAGATTCACCGGCCACGATGCCGTAGCGCCTGACCTGATCGAGCGCTACTTCTTGCACGGCCAAGACCGACCGGCCTTGCTTGGTGTAAGCGTCAACCATCTGGGACAAGATGGACGGGCCTGCATTGACCATCAAATCGTCGGCCAGCAGCACTGCAAACGGCTCGTTGCCCACCAGCGGCTCGGCGCACAGCACGGCGTGGCCCAGGCCCAGCATGCGGTTTTGCCGCACATAAGCGCAAACCATGTCGTCGGGTTGCACCGAACGAACCAAGGCAAGCAACTCGTCTTTGTGTGCCGCTTCAAGTTCGCTCTCGAGCTCGTAAGCGGTGTCAAAGTGGTCCTCAATGGCCCGCTTGCTGCGCCCCGTGACAAAAATCATGTGCCGTACGCCTGCCGTGTAGGCTTCTTCCACCGCGTACTGAATCAGCGGCTTGTCCACGATCGGCAGCATCTCTTTGGGTGCGGCTTTGGTGGCGGGCAAAAAGCGGGTGCCCAGGCCCGCGACGGGGAACACGGCTTTGCGGATGACGTTGTGGCTCATGGTCGGTTCCTTGTCCAAGTGGGGTTTCAGCCCAGGCGTTGCAGTTGCTGGCGGATTTTGTCGAGCGTGTCACCGAAGTCGGCGACGCGTTTCTTGGCTTCGTCGATCACCGCTGGTGGCGCTTTGGCCACAAAGGCTTCGTTGCCGAGCTTGGCGTTGGCCTTGGTGATTTCGCCTTCAAGGCGAGCGGCTTCTTTGGTCAGGCGAATTTTTTCTGCGGCGGCATCGACTTCGATGAACAGGCACAGGCGCGCTTCGCCCACCACGGCCACGGGGGCGGCTTGGGCTGCGGCCACCCACTCGGCTTCGGTGTCAAACACTTTGACTTCGCTCAGTTTGGCCAGTGACTGCAAGACCGGCGCGGCGCCTTGCATGAAGGCGGTGTCGCCCAGCACGTACAGGGGCATGCGGGTAGCGGGCGAGACGTTCATCTCACCGCGCAGGTTGCGGCAGGCGTCCACCAGTGTCTTGAGTTTGGCCACATGGGCCTCGGCGGCTTCGTCGATGCGATCGGGTTGGCCCACGGGGTAGGCCGCGATGCTGACCGACTCACCTGGAAGACCTGCGACCACCGACACTTTTTGCCAGAGCTCTTCGGTGATGAAAGGGATGATGGGGTGCGCCAAACGCATGATGGTCTCGAGTGTGCGGATCAGGGTGCGGCGAGTGGCGCGTTGCTGCGCCTCGTTGCCGGTGTTGATCTGCACCTTGGCGATTTCGAGGTACCAGTCGCAAAACTCGTTCCACACAAAGTCGTAGATCGTGTTGGCCACGTTGTCCAAGCGGTACTCGGCAAAACCTTTGGCTACTTCGGCTTCGACGCGCTGCAGTTGCGAGCTGATCCAGCGGTCGGCTTGGCTGAAGTCCATGTAGCCGTGCGCCGGGCCACCGGGTTGGCATTCTTCTTTGGTGTGCTTTTTCAAACCGCAGTCTTGGCCTTCGCAGTTCATCAGCACGAAGCGGGTGGCGTTCCACAGCTTGTTGCAGAAGTTGCGGTAGCCTTCGCAGCGCTTGGAGTCAAAGTTGATGCTGCGGCCCAGGCTGGCCAGCGCCGCAAAGGTGAAGCGCAGGGCATCCGCGCCATAGGCCGGAATGCCTTCGGGGAATTCTTTTTCAGTTTGCTTGCGCACCTTCGGTGCGGTCTCCGGCTTGCGCAAGCCTTGGGTGCGTTTGTCCAGCAGGGGTTCGAGCGTGATGCCATCGATCAAATCGACGGGGTCCAGCACGTTGCCCTCGGACTTGCTCATCTTTTTGCCTTGGGCGTCGAGCACCAGGCCATGGATGTAGACGTGTTTGAAGGGCACTTTGCCGGTGAAGTGGGTGGTCATCATGATCATCCGGGCGACCCAGAAGAAGATGATGTCGTAGCCTGTCACGAGGACGCTGCTGGGGAGGTAGAGGTCGTAGTCGCTTTGGCTGTTGTTGGCTTTGGCGTTGGCGTTCTCCCCGTCGTTGCCCCAACCCATGGTGCTGAAGGGAACCAGCGCGCTGGAGTACCAGGTGTCGAGCACGTCGTCGTCACGCCTCAGGGTCTTACCCGGCGCTTGGGCTTGCGCTTCTTCTTCGTTGCGCGCCACATAGACTTTGCCGTCTTCGTCGTACCAAGCGGGAATCTGGTGGCCCCACCACAGCTGGCGACTGATGCACCAGTCCTGGATGTTGTTCATCCACTGGTTGTAGGTGTTGACCCAGTTCTCGGGCACAAAGCGCACTTCGCCGGTTTGCACCGCGTCGATGGCTTTTTGCGCAATGCTTTTTCCGGTGGCGTCGCCTTGACCGACTTGGTTCATGGCCACGAACCACTGGTCGGTCAGCATGGGCTCGATCACCTGGCCGGTGCGGGCGCAACGGGGCACCATGAGCTTGTGTTTCTTCACCTCGACCAAAGCGCCTGCGGCTTCCAGGTCGGTCACCACGGCTTTGCGGGCCACAAAGCGGTCCATGCCGCGGTATTTCTCGGGCGCGTTGCTGTTGATCGTTGCATCGAGGTTGAGCACGCAAATCAGGTCCAGCTTGTGGCGCTGGCCGACTTGGTAGTCGTTGGTGTCGTGCGCGGGTGTGACCTTGACCACGCCGGTGCCGAAGGCTTTGTCCACGTAATCGTCGGCAATCACCGGGATGGTGCGACCGCACAAAGGCAGGTTGACCTGTTTGCCAATCAGGGCGCTGTAACGTTCGTCTTCAGGGTGCACCATCACGGCCACGTCGCCCAGCAGGGTTTCGGGCCGGGTGGTGGCCACGGTCACGCTGCCACTGCCATCGGCCAGGTCATAGCGGATGTGCCACATCGAGCCTTCTTCTTCCTCGCTCTCGACTTCCAGGTCAGACACCGCGCTCATCAGCACTGGGTCCCAGTTGACCAAGCGTTTGCCACGGTAGATCAGGCCTTGCTCGTACAGCTGCACAAAAGTTTCGGTCACGGTTTTGGACAGCTTGGGGTCCATCGTGAAGTATTCGCGGCTCCAGTCCACGCTGTCACCCATGCGGCGCATCTGGCTGGTGATGGTGCTGCCGGACTCTTCTTTCCATTCCCAGACCTTGCTCACAAAGTTCTTGCGTGCTTCGGCAGGTGTGGGGCCCATGTCGTGGCGGCTGATGCCTTGGGCCTGCAGCTGGCGCTCCACCACGATCTGCGTGGCAATGCCGGCGTGGTCGGTGCCTGGAATCCAGGCGGTGTTGAACCCTGACATGCGGTGGTAGCGGGTCAACGAGTCCATGATGGTCTGATTGAAGGCATGGCCCATGTGAAGGGTGCCGGTCACGTTGGGCGGCGGCAGCTGGATGGCAAAGGCCGGCGCTTGCGCCGCAGGTGCACCCGTGCCCCGGAAACCGGCCACGCCGTAGCCGCGTTTTTCCCATTCGGGGCCCCAATGGGCTTCCAGGGCGGCGGGTTCGAACGATTTGGACAGGCTGTTCAAGCCGGGTTGTTCGACGGGGACGGCGGGGGCGATGCTCATGGCGGACTTTGCAAAATGAAAACGGCAGCTCAGCAGATGCCGCGTGGGGCCTTGTTTGGCCCAAAGCGCTGATTTTACCCAGCCCTTCAAGCCTTATTTGTATCTGGCAGCCCGGTTTTCGGGATTGTCACCCGTGGGCGCTCTCGCAGAAAGACAGGGCATGCCTGATTAGCAGATATTTATCAAACAAGTCATTCAATAGCATTGGCCAATCAATGCCATTGCATCAATCTATTGGGCAGACTGGGTGGTACAGAGTTAACCTACGCCGTCTCTGGCGATTTTGCCAGGGCAACCTCACGTTTAACCCCACTAGGAGATATCCATGGCAGCACTCAAAGGCTCGCGCACGGAACAATGCCTGAAAGACGCCTTCGCAGGCGAATCACAGGCCAACCGTCGCTATTTGTACTTCGCGAACAAAGCTGACGTTGAAGGTCAGAACGACGTGGCAGCCCTGTTCCGTTCCACCGCTGAAGGTGAGACAGGTCACGCCCACGGTCACCTGGAGTTCTTGGAGCAATCCGGCGACCCAGCCACCGGCATGCCCATCGGCCCGACACGCGACAACCTGGCTTCGGCTGTGGCTGGCGAAACCCACGAGTACACCGACATGTACCCTGGCATGGCCAAAACCGCCCGCGAAGAAGGTTTCGACGAAGTCGCTGACTGGTTCGAGACTCTGGCCAAGGCTGAGCGTTCACACGCCAACCGCTT
>Ga0247832_1003817_pt1 | contig 19924 bp, 36 predicted proteins | sample LaCruzMarch2015__10_FD_192407 | JGI IMG/M metagenome (GOLD analysis project Ga0247832, IMG submission 192407) | Freshwater microbial communities from meromictic Lake La Cruz, Castile-La Mancha, Spain - LaCruzMarch2015_4m | ecosystem: Environmental > Aquatic > Freshwater > Lake | place: Spain... | reverse complement strand
AGCCTCGATCAGTGGAAACACTTCCGTGTATGGGCGAGAGCCAAGGTATTGCAGGATTGCGTTGACCAAGTTGGTGGAGAGTTTGATTTCGTTCATGGGGTTCCTTGTGGCATTGCCGCCTTAATCTCATCTACTGTTGAAGCAGAGTCAATCGCTGTTTGCATAGCCGCATACTTGTCTCTCACTGCTTGCCTTGCTGTCTCAGCCGCTGTTGCTTCAGAGGGAATGGTTGCCTTGATGTCCAAAGGTGCAAACTCAAGCGTTCGTGCTTCTCTGCGCTTATCGTGAGCAATGCTCTTTGCCTTGTCAATGTTTATGGTAATCACTCAGAATACTCCCATGCGTTGCGGAATGTGCGGTCAGATGGGATGTCAGCGACATCCACGATTTTGAAAGGACGGGGCGTGGAAGACACAACAACGCCATCCTGCATTACAACGACAGGAGGAACGTCCTTGGCGGCAATCTCTTCAATGGTCAGTTCGCAGTTGGGGGAAGGAACGATGACAGACACGCCGCCATCGTCAGTTGGGTAAATGATGCGAGAGTTCATGGTTACTCCTGATGAATTAGCGGAAGATGGCGACTTGAACAAACGGTCTGTCTGTCGCTGTGAATACGGAGTTTGTCACCAAAACTTGAGATGCACTCGTTGTAGGCGACGTATTAAACGCTGATTGGGACAAACAAGTTCCTGAAGATGTATCACCCGCAGTCACTACAACTGCATAATTCGCATCTGGCATCGCAGTTGTAAAGTTGACCGTGTAGTTGCCAGTACCGTTATCCGTAATACTAGATACATTACCACTTGCACGAATCGCCACAGTGCCAGTGCCGTTGAAGTTCACCCAAGCACGACAGCCGTAAGCAGTGGCAACAGAGCCGTAGCCGTTATTGAACAGCAAGTTACCGCTGGAGTCGATACGCATAGCCTCCGCACCACCCACACTAAAAGCAATAGTGTCAGCCGCAGGGAAGAAGAATCCTGTGTTGGTGTCGCCAGTAGTGGTAATTGCAGGAGCAGCCGCAGTTCCTGCTTGAACAGTTGTGACACCTGTAGCAGACAGGGTAGTAAATGCACCTGTAGAGGCAGATGATGCACCAATAGTCGTACCATCAATTGTTCCTGCGTTAATATCAGCAGTGTCAGCAATCAAACTATCAATGTTGGCAGTTCCATCAATATATAAATCTCGCCACTCATGACCAACTCGACCCAAGTCATATGCGTTATCTGTTGCAGGGTCAAAATCAGAATTGATACGTGCTGTAAAAGTTACTGTATCTGTATTACTGCTACCTAGTGTTGTATTGTCGTTTACCGTTAATGTGGTGAATGTACCTGTGTTGGGTGCTGTGTTGCCAATGGTAGGTGGACTTGATAAGTCTAAGCTACCACCTAAAGTCAAATTACCACTGCTAGTAACTGTTCCTGATAATGAAATGCCAGAGACTGTGCCAGTTCCACCAACACTTGTAACAGTTCCAACTGTTGAGTCAGCAGAGGTAATTGTGAAGTTTGGGTAAGTTCCAGAAATAGATGTTGTACCCGCACCAGTCAAACTAACAGTCTGGTCTGGTGCAGTGTTAGTGATAGTGAAGTTAGGGTAAGTACCGCTAGTAGAGATGCCTGTGCTTGCAGTTAGCGAAACAGTCTGATCTGGTGCAGAGTTTGTAATGGTCAGAGTGCCACTTGATGTAATTGGGCTACCAGTAACAGTTATTCCTGTTCCAGCCGTAGCCGACACACTTGTTACAGTTCCAACCGATACAGCACCAGTCTGACCATTAACAGATGTAACTAAGTTTGATTGGTCAATCTTCTGCCAAGCAGAACCATTAAACAGCAACCAGTCACCAATAGCCCAATCAGTAATGCCATCCAAATTGGTAGAGCCAGCAACAGAAACAATGTAGTAGTAGCCACTTGTGCCTGTGCTACTCGCCAATGTTGGTGTGTTGGTAGAAGCGTTCCAAGTGCCTTGGTATGACAGTCCACTGCCGCTGACAGTAGCCCAAGAAAGATCAGTTCCATTGGTAGTCAAGAACTTTCCTGAGTTTCCTGTTTGGCTAGGAATCAGGTCATCAATCTGGGTCTGTAAAGAAGCTAGAGTATCAAGTACAGACTGAGAAGTACCGCCACCATTAGTAATGACTTTGATGCGTTCTGCAAGATCAGAAGCAACAACTTCACCAACATTGAGTTCAACGCCAGTAGACAAACTAATGATAAGACTACCATCAAAATCAATGCGAGCAGAGGTAACAGAAACACCGTCAACACCATCCACTCCATTACGCCCATCTCGACCAGCGTCACCTTTATCGCCTTTAGCTCCATCTCTGCCGTTCTTCCCGTCTTTTCCATCTCGTCCATCCTTGCCGTTGATACCATCACGACCATCTTTGATGGATGACACACGCTTTTCAATGGCATTGCCTACATCGTCAAAACGAGAACGAATGTCAGACTCAATTTTCTTTAAGGCTTGTACGACTAAATCAACATTAGCCGCAATCTTTTGCTTTTGAACTTCTTTACTTTCAGCAATAGACTTCTGAATTGACTGAAGAACAGCCATCTTCTGTTCATCTGTCATCTCATCTAAGTTTGGCAACAGACTCATTTCAATGCTCCAGACAGTTGATCTAAGAAGTCATTTTCTACTGAACGCAGATTCTCTTGTTTGTTTGCCATCTGTAATTCAACAATCTTTGACTTGTTTTTGATGTCTGCTTCCTTCAACATCAACTCAGCAATCTTAACTCTCTTGTCAAACTCACGGGATGCTGCTTCATCTTCATTAGGCAGGTTTTTGGTAACAGCCGCCATGTTCTTAGCCTGAACTTCTTGAGGCAACAATTGCGCTTCAACAGCCAGTTTAGTGGCTTCAGCACGATTTTGTTCAGCTTGAGTAGTAGAAACAGCAATCTGAGCCTGTGCCGCTTGCATAGCCAACTGCTGTTGCATCTGCTCCATCTGCTGTTGTTCAGGATTTGGTTGCATCATCTCATCAAGTTTGGCAATCAACTCAAATCTGTTGGTCAAACTAGAGTTTTGCATGATTCCCTTCAGAATCAAAGGCAGAACAGGCGTATTTGGCCCAAGAGTCTGCAACAAACCAATGAATTGCTGCTGTTCATACTCACGAGCAATGATGCCCAAGGTGGCAGTCGGGATGAAGTTCATGTCCACAGATGGATAACGCTCTGGGTCAAACTGCATATACCTGAAAGCCGCCTTCTTGATGAAAGGAATCAGGAAATCTTCTTGGAAATTGACCAAAGTACGCTTGTACTTCTTGATGATGGTAGCTACTGCTGTAGACATACCAGCACCATCCCTAGTGGACTGGCTAACCATACCCTGAGAATCCAATGTCCCAGTAGCTTGCAACAACATACGCTCAAATTCCTTGGCAGTATTGAGGTTGTTTAGGCTAGTCTCACCAAACTTAAATGGGAAAATGATCTCAGAAGGTGCGCCATTGGTAAGCATGGCCTTTCCGGGCTTGACTTCAAACTTAGCACCCCTTGGCAGACGGGTTGCATCCATCGCAATCATAGGGGAAGTGGTCAATGCCAGTGAATCCAAGTGGCTACGGGTCTGAGCATCAATAGCTTTTTGCATATTGAAGGCTTTTTCCACCGTTCCACGACCCAACAAACGATTAGGAATGGTGTCATCTTGATAGCTCAAGACCGGCCTATCCTTCATCATGTATGGGTTTTCTTCAGCTTTCAGCAATAAACCATCATTGGCAATCACAACAATGGCTTCAACCATGTCTGAGTAGTCTTCAGCCGCTGAATTCTCAGGAAACAACTCAACAATGTCTTTGTTTTCTTCTAAGTTGTTCAGGTACTCTCTTGGCACAAGACCATAGTAGGTCAACAACAGAACTTTCTCGTCTTGGTACTGAGAAACCTCTTGGGTAGGCTCAAGATCAGTGTCTTCATAGGTGGGAGTGATGTCTACCTTACGGTAGATACCCTTCTCAATACCCTGAACAATCTTGTGTATTGATACATACTTCTCAATAGCCACACCCATACAGTCATCAATAGATGTGCCATTAGGGTCAAACAAGAAGTTCTTTGGATTGACTGGCATGATCTTGACCGCAATACGGTCTTTCTCCATCACACCAATAGCAGCCTGACCAACTTGACCGGGAATAGCTTGGGTAGAAGGGATGTACTCCTTCTCAGTCTTGACGATGATCTCGCCAATACCTGTTCCATAGATTTCAGCCATCAACTCGATCTGGTCGATAGATTTTCTGATTTTGTCCTTCTTGAAGTCTTCCATCAGTTGAGCTTTAATCATCTCAACATCTATTGGATTGCCACCGATGTCTTTAATATCGTCTTCAATGTCAAAGAAATCACCTTGACCAAAGATAGCTTCCATGATCTCAGCATGGCGGGTTTCTACAGCTTGTTGGGTAGCGGGTGTGACGATACGGCTACGCTCAGATTCACGGGTCTTGTCTTCTGCCGCCCACTGACCACGGAAGATACGCTCGTACTCTAGCCAATCAGGGAGGAAGTTGGTATCTCTGTAATCACGCCACCGCTGGCAATGATCTGTGACGAAGGCAGTTAGTTCTTTATCAGCCTCTGTTGGCTCGTAGAACTCGTTTTGCTCTAATTTCACTTGTTTGTCTGTTGCCATGTGTTGCCCTTAGATACCTGAAATTACGTCTAGTGGCTCCCACTCATCTTCTTGGTCATCTTGGAAGTATGAGGTAACAGCCAGTTGGTCAATGTACGATAGGGCATCAGGCAAGTCATCATGAACACCTTGGGCGGGGAACATCAAGAGTTGATCTTTGAATTCATCCCAATCTTCCTCGGAGTTCAGCACAATCCTGCCATGCTCAAATCGTCCTTGAAGTGACCAAATAATACGATCAGCCTTTTTGCGATTGCCGTGGGTCAAGTCAACTATGTGCGAATATACATTATTCTTCCGCATTAAGTCACTCAAATATGGCAAAACTGCGTTTTTTAACGCTCCACGCTCGATTCCTACCGAAAGTGGGCGGTATTCCCGCATCTTGAGCAAAATGGTGGCAGCAGTCTCTCTGATGTCCCACCGACCATAAGCAATCTCTTTGACAAACCATTTGCCATCATCAGTGACCTTGACCACAGCAATAGCAGTCTGGTCTAACCGCTTCTTGGAGTTAGCCGCTTGTTTGGCAACTTCCTCAAATCCAGCCAAGTCACAAGCAATGTAGTAGCTCCCATACTCAGGTTCTTCTCCATACTTAAGCCATTCTTCCTTGAAAACATCAGAACCAGCGTTGTCAAAGGAGGCAAGGTATTCTTGTTTGAAAGCAAAGGAGGAAAGGGTTTTCTTGGCAGATTCGATCTCAGTTGGGTCGATCAGGGGGTTGTCTTTGGTTGTGAAGTGCCAAGATTTCCAGTCTGGGTCTTCTTCTGAGTTTCCGAGCTTAAAAATGTCATAGAAAAAGTTGCGACCTTTGGGAGTGCCGATGAACATAGCTCTCCCCTTTTTATCAGACAAAGACGCACGAATAACTTGCTCCCAGGCTTCTGGCTTGATGTCGGCAACCTCGTCAAGCACAGCATAGGTGAGCGACACTCCTCGCAAAGTATCTGGGCGATCTGCACCTCTAACATAGATTTTTGCTCCGTTTATCAGGGTGATATCCATGTTATTGATGTGGCTTGCTTGGATAACCTCCCTACCCAACTCCATCAGTACATCCCAAATAATTTGCCTAGCTTGACCATTGGTAGGGGCAACATACAACACAGCCGAACCAGCAGTGCATTGCAGTCCTTCAATCAGTAGGGTGACAGCAGACAGGCGAGACTTGCCACAACGCCGCCCGGCAGCAATGACTTTGAACCTTGTTTTATCAGCAAAGACTTCTTGTTGCCAAGGGAGGAGACTGAAGTTTAGATCAGACATCTTTGCTTTCTATGTCTTCAGCGTCAATTGTGTTGTCACCAATAGAGACACCACCAATACCTGAAATAGTTATGTTAACTGCTGACCGTTGTTTTCCTTCTTTCTCAAACAAGGAAATAGGGAGCATTCTGTCCATACAGAGTTTGATTGCCGCCATTTGAGCAGGGTGATCGTCATTCATGGCAATCTCAACTGCCTTGTGGACAACGTTAGAGCCAGCACTGCTTATCAGAAGGTCTTTGAGTTCTTTGACTCTCTGTAGTTCAGTCTTGGGAAGAACAGCAGGAGGACTATCGGCATACCTAGCCATAGTCATTGGTTTGGGAATAGCCACTTTTACAGCCTTTGGAGGACGGCCTCTAGGCTTTTTCAGTTGTTCAGGTAAAGCGTCTATTGCATTCATCTTTTGTCCACAGAAGGGAAGTTAGTGTTTACTTTACATCAGAACAGGAATCTTGTATAGTGGAGGTACTTGATCGCACCAAGGAAAGTCTTTTAGAAGTGGTACAGCCCTGAGGATTCTTGGGGGTGCGACTGTACTACTCCTAAAGGGCTTTTTTTATGGCAATTTACAGTAAAGCAGGAATGGACGCAGTTAAGCGTCAGCGCAAAGCCAGAGCAGCCAAAGCCAAGAAGACCTTAGACAAACTAGCAGAATCCAGTCCTGTCATTCAGGCACTCATTAAAAAGAAGGCTTCTCAGATAGCTTGGGCTATGCAAAAGAAGTCTCCCAAGAAGAAAGTCCAGTTTGAGCCACCACCAGTCTATGTCTTCGGCATGGGTAAAGACTTCTATAAGACTCGTGAGTGGCGGGATGTCAGGTACAAGGCTTTAGTCAGGTTTGGCAAGAAGTGTCAGGCTTGTGGGGAAACCAATGGCTACATCCATGTTGACCACATCCTTCCAAGGTCAAAACACCCAGAACGAGAACTTGATATTGAGAACTTGCAAGTCTTGTGTGAGGCGTGTAACATTGGCAAATCCAACACGGATACAACTGATTGGCGTGACAAGTAAAGGGATGTCGGGTGTGGCAGTCGCACCCTCAAAGGCATGAGATATACGGTTGCCCAAACCAATCCTCACCAGGAAGTAAGGGCGGTGGCTATAAAGCGGTACGCACTGGAAACAGTAATACGACCTGAAGCCCCATAGAGTCAGCTTAACTCTATACGCTATACGACACCCACCCATCTAGGGATTCTCAAGACCATGAGAATATCTACGACTGCCTTGCTACGCCTGTATTTTCTTGATTACCTTCTTTTCTTCAAAGCTAACCTTGTTTGTGTCAAACAGTCTGATTTAGCTTTTCAAGTACAGACGAGGCTTTGTAAATCCTCGTTTCCTTTTTTAAATATAGACGAGGCTACATCAAATATTCTCTCTCACACCAACCCCCTCCCCCCCCTAGTAAGCACTCACTCACTTAATGCGAAGTAAGCACATACTAACACTAGATGCAAATGAGAATCATTCTCATCTAGAAGTTGGTAAACACTAACGTATGGTGAATCTAAATGAGAATCATTCGCAAATAGGTAATGAGAATCATTCGCATTTAGGGGTGATGCACCATCTAAGGGATACTAACCAGCCAGTCAGTAATACAGTATTATGTTAAATAGATAAAACCTATTGATTAGCCGTTATCAATAGATATAAATAGTGGGATATTAGGGTTTGTACTGATGACATAGTGTCAGACAGAAACGATAATATATGCACTAGGTCAGAAAATCCTAGTGTTCAATCAACAAACTTAAAAGGTGTACATCATGACATTTCCACAATCAGCACAGGAAGCCCTTAACCAGCTCAGGGCGATTCCCACAATCAAACAAGACTACAGTGAATTCAGGCTTTCCCGTTTATTCCACTGGGACCCTCTGATGCTTGAAGGTTATTCGGTAACTGAGAAAACCTGGGTTATTCTTTGGATGCCTGAGATGCTCGATTATGAGGAATCAACCAGCGGCTACTAATCAATCAATTAAAGAGGTGTTAATCATGGATAAATCAGAAATTCTTTGGGCCATTGCCTGCGTTGTTGCCTTTGCCTATATCGGCGTTATTTTGGCTTGGAGAGGTTAAGAGTGCAAACCATTGGGCATTATGTGCCCTTTGGCCTGTACTTTTGCAGGGTTTGAAAGGTGTTAATCATGATTGCAATTCACACAAAATTTATTCCAGCGACAAACTCAAAGGGTTCACGCATCAAAGCCTACACAGTCGGCTGCGGTGATATTAAAGGCTTTCAAGCCACTATTTCCTACCCGCACGAATACTCGCACGAGGTTTGCCACTTTCAAGCAGTTAAAGCCCTAGTCGAAAAGCACAAATTAGACTGGGATTTAACCGATATGCGTTTTGGTGATAGCGCCGACGGCAAGGGTTATTCTTTTTGTTTTGATAATTCAAAGGTCGGCGCATGATTTATGCCACTGTTGCCCTACTGCTTAGAATAATTTTCAAGAAATAAGTTAGTAAGCACTTTCCAATTTTAAGCCCTTAGGGGCTTTTTTCTTGCCTGCCTATACCTTACCCTTCCCAAGCCAAAAAAACCGCTTAAAACGGGCTATAAATCGTCCGCAAGGGCATCATCCACAAACAAACAGATGCCAACATGGTTTAAGTCATGATCTGGCCTCAATCCAACAGACCAAAAGTGGTGCGCCCATCTGACCGCAATGCGTGTGCCTTCAGCTGCTGACCCGCTGCCAATGTGCGCCAGTGCTTTTTTTTCTTCTTCAGAATAGAAAACGACCTGACCCTTTTTGCCTGGAGGGGCAAGGTTATGCCGCTTTTTTGTTTTCAATTCCATTTATTGTGTGCCTCAAATATTCAGCAATTAAAAGTGCCTCTGCCTTGTTTCCGTCCTTTTTATACTTCAATTTGGCTTCAGGCCATAAATAACGGGCCATGTCTAAAGATTCATTCTTGTCAGCGGTTAAGTGAAAATGTTTTTTCCACTTTTGAGGCGTGACCAAATGAACAGGGTATCGAGTTAACTCACAAACGGCTGAGATAACCCCAACAGCCCGACCAAATTGGAAAGTTGAGCTAACCCCTTGTCCTGGCATTGAATGGACTTGTTCCATGCAAATCTCTGCGCCTTCTTTTGGGTCAACCAAGCCAAGAATCCTAGACTTGAAAACCAAGGCCAAGATATGTTTGTCTTGGTGTTCAATGTTGAAAGCCTCGATAAATGCACCTTGACTGTCAACAGCCCCAAGTGCTCCATTGATGGAGCCAGGGTCTATGCCTATGAACACCATATCAATCTCCACAGAAACAGGCTATTGTTTCCTCTGTTGCGTCAAACAAATCTATTTGGTCTTTGCCAAACTGACTCATCGAAGCATAGGTTGGGCGGTCTTTTGAGAATCTGCCGCCAATGATTTCTTCTTGCTTTGCCCACCAAATAGCCCGATTAGGCTCATGCTGAATGATGGACATTAGCTGATGTGCGCCCTTCATAAAGCACAAATCACAGTTGCCAAGCGGTGTTATCTTGTCCACAAACTGAAGGCCAAGGTCGAAATCGTTTGCTTTCCAAAACTGCTGGACATGCGTTTGTGTAACACCAGCCAAGGCCAAAGGTGCATGGACTGTTTGCCGCAATTTACCTACTCGCCTTGGTTCATCAGCCCGAATCCCTGCAAAAGTCTGAAATTCATCAAACCCTTTCGACTTCATAAATCGGGTTATCGGGTGAATCTTAAGTTCTGTTGTACAGAATCGCATAACTGAGTTTGGCAAAAATTGCTTTTGTTTAATCATCTCCGCAAATGGCTCGCCATCTCTTGAAGCGGTTTCATAGGTAACTTCAACAAATTTTTGTGGATTTTTGGCAAACTCAAGCCAAACAATAGGAACATTCCACTTTTCTTGGCAGTCTTTGACAAACTTCAATGTTGACTCATGTTCTTTGCCTGTGTTGCAAAAAATTACAAAAGTGTCATCTGGCAAAGTCATATCGTTTGCTTCCAATATACGAAAAAGCATATAAGCGGAAGTCCTGCCACCAGAGAAACTGATGCAAGTCGGTTCATTTATTTGAAACGGATTCATTGTCTAAGCCTTTGATTTTGTTCAAGAATTCCTCTTGTATTCCCCTGTAGTACCCATTTTCTTCATTGTCAATCTCTTTGACCCTGTTCCATGTGTAAGCCTTGAAACCCTTGGTTTGGGCCATCGCTAACAGGTGGTTTAGGGTGTTTTTGTAGTGTTCCTGCCAAGTCTCCTGTGAGCCAAAGGGCTTTTGAGACTTCAACAACTGGGTGGATTCTGATTCCTGATTTGTGTTCATCAAGTAGTTGGTTTGCTTCTAGTCTTGTCATATCATTTTCCCCTTCAATCCTTCACGAATCATCCTAAGAATCTCAGGGTTGGGTTTTGAATTCTTAATGTCTTCTTCGATTTTCTGCAAAGCAGGATCACGCTGTGAGCTTGACGGAACAGTGACTTTTGCTATGTCGGCAGGTTTGAAACTCTGCTTTTGGTTTCTCACCCAATTTCGCCATGTGGCATACCAATCCAGCTTTGTAGAGCCTGAACCAGCTTTTGCACTCCAGTAATCCTTAAACTGCTCACCCACACTCCGCAAATCCAAGTCAGGTCTTTCCTGCCTAGCCCAATCTTCCCAATCTTTTGGCAAAACCCAATCAGCAGAAAGGCGTGAGCCTTTGGTGACCTTCTCTTTAATTGGTTTATGGTTATTGGTTATTGGTTTATGGTTGCCTTTTGATTGGGTTTCATTTGGCAACCCAGAAGAAACCGAATGGGTTTTAGATGGCCTTCCACCTAGCTTTCCGTTACGTCTGTTCTTCTCTGAATTCTCTTGATAATCCAGAATTTCGACCCTGATACGCTTCTGAAAGTAGCCATCATCTGACTTTTCAAAGAACTCTGACAACACATTTTCGAGAGCTTGTTGCTCATCAATAGAACCCAAGCGTAACCGCCTGAAAACCACTTGGGTTTCCAAAGGAATTGGCTTTTCATCAAGGTATTGCCAATCTATCAACTGCCTGTAAACACCATGTTCAAGCGTTGATAAATGGCTTGTGTCTTTTCTGTAATCTGCGATGTTGAATTTGTAATAGTGCATTATTCAATCCAATCTGCATGACCAGCAATAAAAACAACCAAATATCTTTCGGTCTTTTGCTCATCTCTAAGTCGGATTGCTTCTTTGTATGCAGATGAATATGAGTCATGTGTTGCGGTAAATCTAATGCTGTGCATATGTCTAGATTGCCGCATAACTGCAAATTTACCCAAGAATTGCTCTAAGGGTCTGTCGCCAATCTTAAAATTTGGCTTCTTTAATGTCAGTGTTGCCATTTTTAACCTTACGTCATCGGTTGTCGTTACAAAATAATGGCGGCAGGGCGGTAACGAATCGCCTTTTCGGAAGGGAGATCAACCCCTGTCCTAGCCGTGTTCTGAAAATTCTATCACACAAAAAAGTTGCTGAACCGACTTGGATGCTTCAAGAAATCTAAAGCACCCCTACGATGAACAAGGTTTTTCCAGTCGCCTTGGACATATTTTTCATGGGTTGTCCCATTGGCATGACGAGATGAATTATCTGATTTCGTCTCAATCAGCTTCATGCGTCCAGAGTTGGTGAGATGCCACAATTCTTCAAGTTCCACCACATAACCATTCATTTCAAGGCTTCTTAGGTGGGATAAGGCATGGTTTGAGCCTGGGACATAAGCGTCACTGGTGGTGAACGACAACGAGCTTCTAGGGCCGTTTGTCAGTCGTTTCAGGGTTTGCAGTTGATTGATGGATAGTTTCATTTTTTCTCTTGTAGTGTGATGATTTAAGAATATCCCTCAACCAAAGCGCACCGCCAAGGGCATTGAACTCTAGTTTTAGGTACGGAGGAACACGAACACTGATTCGTGTCTTATGTCCTGTTAATTCTGAAGGTGGTCTAGGCATGAGTAATTGTACTGTAGTGTCATACTGTTTTACACTAAGGGAAAGTCCCTATATCATCACAATCATTGTGTCTGACAATACAAGTACCAACAACAGAGAGGTGTGAACATGGAAAACGACTTTTACGAGACTATTTACAGCGAGACTTTAGAGACAGAGCTGGTTATTGCAATCACTCATCTTGAACACGACCCAGAAGAAGGCCAGTTTTGGGACTACGAATTTGAGGCATTGGATGAGGATGGGAAAGACAGAATTCTTGAGTTGTCCGATGAAGACTTTGCTGAGATTGATGGACTCATCATGAAGTTTCTGAGAAGCCTATGACTTACGCACAAGCGTTTGGCAGGGTGTTGGTGTTGTTGATGTGTTGCATACAAATCAATGCCTATTTAGAGCCTCGTACGACCCCTTTAACGGCATCTGAGATACGGATGAAGGGTAAGTTAAGGTCTTCTGAGAAAGCCTGTAAATCAATGAAGAAAGCCAAGAGGAAAAAATATGAACGACTCTGCTCAAAGTTTGTGGCGTAAGCGTCAAGTACAGGAAATCAAGATTATTGACATTGAATCTTTGAACCCATACCGGAATATTGTCATTGAAGAAGTGGCAGTTGCCATCGAACGCATGGAATCTTTTGGCAAAGACACCATTGACAGCTTTGCCATCTTTATCAGAAGCATGAAGGAATGACACAAGTGATTCAACAAATACGCACTTTTTATGGTCGCACAAAAGGTCTTCATGGCAACAAGAAAACTACTGTTGACCAAGGAATTGCATGGCTGTGCTTGAAATGCGGCAAAGTGTTCACTAACAAACGAATGTCAGAAATTCACAAATGTATTAGGGAAATCCCTATTGCAAGATATGATAGTGTCTGACAGAATACACACATTGATAGGTTTTTAACAGGAGTGAATGATGATTGATATGAAACACGAGACATGGGCAGCACTTCAGGATTTAACACCTGATGATGTTGCAGATGCTATTTGCGATAGCAAAGCTATCCTTGAAGCCATCCTTTGCAATGCCTGGGCAGATGTTGCCGACATGGTGCGAAACAGGGTAGAACTCAAAGCAGAGCGTATGGCGCAAGTCTCTAACGACTTGGCTTTAACACCTTGGGTCGATGATGAAGAAGAATTGTTGTTGTATAGACAATACCGAATCGAAAGATTACAAGCTGATTTAGAGCATCACAAAGGTTCAATTACTACAATCAATCCATACTCCAGCGAGGCCAGAAATGAGAACTAAGCTGAATCTTGAACGAATCATTGAGGAACACTCTCATGACCAATATTGCCCATACTGCGTTAAACCTCGCAATGGAAAAGATAAGTGCTGCGGTGAAATGGACTTTATCTTATTTTCAGATTTGGATACCCACAGTCAGTTTGAAAGAGCGTCAGAAATTGCTCAAAAAGGCGGTTAAGAAGATGCCTTACGCTGGCAAGTATCAAAAGGTGGTTCTGCCATCTGTACCAATCACCGACCCTAGTTTTGGGTATGTGAACTCGGCACAAACCAATGTGTCGCAAACATGGAAGAAGTTTCAACAAAAAGGAGTTAATGATGATCGACTACACATCTCTACTGATACGAATAGAGAACAACACAAAGAAGTTGGAGGAGAAGTGCTTAAACAAAAGATACGGAGGGTTCAGTAACGATATTGCACAAATCCATGCCGACCTGACACATCTAGCAATGTGGATGGTTGCTCAAGAAACAAAAGATATTTTAGATGGCGTATATAGGAGTGAATGATGAATCAAGAACAAGTGTTAATGTTGCTCAACAAGAATGTAAATGAACATACAGAAAAGAAAGCCAACCTTACCTACCTATCGTGGGCATGGGCATGGGCTGAAGCACTAAAGGCAGACCCAGAAGCGGTCTACAAAGTCGAGACATTTGGCGACAAGTGCTTTATGGACATCAACGGCACAGCAATGGTGTTCGTCACAGTCACCATGTTTGGCAAACCAATGACTTGCCAACTTCCAGTAATGGACTTTCGCAACAAAGCAATCCTCAACCCAGACGCATTTGCTGTCAACACTGCCATCATGCGCTGTATGACAAAGGCACTATCTCTGCATGGCTTGGGCTTGTATATCTATGCTGGAGAAGACTTGCCTGAAGGTGACTCTGCTTCAGATGTAGATGTAGGCGCAATGATTGACCACTTAGCGGCTATTGATGCTGCTTCAACAATGGATGAACTGAAGGATGTCTACACTTCTGCTTACTCTGCTTGCGGCTCTGATAAGAGCTGGCAAAAGAAGGTGATTGATGCCAAGGAAAAGCGTAAAGGAGCGTTGAAATGAGTGAAGTTGAACAAGGTACACCAGAATGGTTTGCACAGCGTTGTGGTAAAGCTACTGCTTCTCGTATCTCTGACATTGTTGCCAAAACAAAGACAGGCTACAGCACCAGTAGAGCTAACTACATGGCACAGTTGGTAGTCGAACGCATGACTAACCAAGTGGCTGAATCCTACTCAAATGCCGCTATGGAATGGGGTGTCGAGAACGAAACCTATGCCAGAGCCGCATACGAGGCTAAAACAGGCAATATGGTCGATCAGGTAGGTGCTATTGACCATCCAAAGATTCCTATGTCTGCCGCCTCTCCTGATGGCTTGGTGGGTGACGATGGATGCCTGGAGATCAAATGCCCTAACACTGCCACACACATTGATACTCTTTTGGGTGAAGAACCCGCTAAGAAATACTATGACCAAATGCAGTGGCAGATGGCTTGCACAAACAGAAGTTGGTGTAATTTCGTGAGTTTCGACCCACGGATGCCTAGCCATCTTCAGTTGTTTGTCAAAAGAATCGAGCGCAATGACTTGTACATTGCAGAACTCGAAAAAGAGGTTATCCAGTTTCTTACAGAAGTGGATGACAAAGTTAAAAAACTCAATGAAATTAAGGTGTAAATATGGAACAGCGCGACAACAGTGGTGTCCTTTTTAAGAATGACAAGAAGGAAAAAGACAATCATCCTGATTACAAAGGAAATATTCGGGTGAATGGTCAGGAATTCTGGCTGTCAGCATGGATTAAAGAAGGCAAGAATGGCAAGTTCATGGGTCTGGCTCTCAGCCCTAAAGAAGAACAAGGCCAAGCACCAACTAAGTCTTCAAAGAAAATTGAAGATATGGATGAAGACATCCCTTTCTGATGTAACACAACGGGGAAAGCGTAAGTGAGTACCCACTAACTTAATAGGAGTGAATATGATTCATTATCACGGACTTCCGATAACACCAACACCTGTGGCTAACTATGCAGTTCAAGCAGGTCATGCATTTGTTTCTTATGCTCATCCTGAACAAATAGCAACTGCCATTGATGTAGCTCAATCTTTTGCTATTGATAACGGGGCATTTAGCGCATGGAAATCAGGTGAACCAATAACCGATTGGCAACCTTTTTACGAGTGGGCATTAAATCTTAAAAAAGTGCCTTCATGTGACTTTGCTGTTTTGCCTGATGTTATTGATGGCACAGAAGAAGATAACGATGCCTTGTTGCGAGATAACCCATTACCGTTATGGTTTGGCGCACCTGTTTGGCATATGCACGAATCCCTTGAGCGACTTGAACAATTAGCCAATACCTATGTTCGGGTTTGCATTGGCAGTTCGGGAGAATACGCAACCATAGGAACTTTTCAATGGTGGTCAAAGATGGGTCAAGCCATGCGGGTAATCTGTGATGACTTAGGGCGACCATCCTGTAAATTGCATGGATTGAGGATGCTAGACCCTGCAATCTTTACAAAATTGCCGTTTTGCTCTGCTGATTCAACAAACATTGCCCGAAATGTTGGCATGGATGGGAAATGGAGAAGCGGAAACTATCCTCCTCCAACAAAAGAGGCAAGAGCGCAAGTTATGCGAAGCAGGATTGAGGCGCACAACGCCCCTCCAGTTTGGGGTTTTCATCAAGTTGAACAAGGAATATTGTTATGAATATTTACACAACAGAGTTTTTTGGTAAGTGTCCAACAAACAATGTGCGAATCAAATATGAACTGGAAATTCAAACAACAGATGTGATATTTGTTGAACGAATATTAGATTTTGTTGACAAGATGAACAATCAATATCACGAAAATATAGCTGATTTGTTGTTTGAAGAATTTGGTGGCAAACAGCAATTAGTTGCTTTTCATCATGGTGTTTTTATCAAAACGGAGAGATCATGATTTACGCTTTTATTTATGTTGCATCTTTAGTTGCCGCCAATCTTTTAATTGCCGCATTCGGTGTTTGGTTTAGCCCAATAGGTGCATTTTTGTTGATTGGGTTGAATTTATCTTTGCGGGACAAACTGCATGACTTGTGGGAAGGTGACAAGTTACCAATAAAGATGGGAGGCTTGATTGCAACAGCAAGCATTGTTTCGTATGCCATCAATCCAGCAACAGGAATGATTGCATTTGCTTCATTGGCGGCTTTTAGCTTGTCAATGCTGGCTGATTCATTGGTCTACCAGTACCTTAAACATAAAGAATGGATGATTCGTGTCAATGGGTCAAATGTTGCTGGCTCTGCTGTTGATTCGGTCGTTTTCCCGACAATAGCTTTTGGTGGACTTATGCTTGAAATTGTTGCATTGCAATTTGTTGCAAAAGTTGGTGGTGGTTTTGTTTGGAGTAAATTTTTAAATAGGAGTTGATATGAGTTTAGATGACACACATTTTGGTGGCAGCGTAAAGAAGTTCTTTGACTTGCCAATCTTCAATCGGGTTAGAGCTTCTGACCCAATAACCAGCTATGAAGCCGCAGAGTCAGCAAAAGACTTGGCTTCTAAGCACTTCTCCATGATTGTGGACACTCTAAAGGCTCATGGTGCGCTTGGAAAAGATGGGATAGCCAAACATAGCGGGTTAGAGCCAAATCAGGTTGCAAGGCGGTTAAACGAGTTGTCCAACATGGGGTTGATTGAGTTGACAGGACGAACAGTCAAATCCAAATCAGGACGCAAAGAGCGTGAATGGAATGTTAGAAGTGTTGTCTAATGTAATGACAATCCTTCTTTTGATGTCTATTGGTGCTTTAGTAACTTTAATTGTTGTTTTAGCACTAATAATGTTTTATTCTGACGATTTGTAAACAACTTGATTTGTCACAATATTTCTATAAGATTTCTTTGGCAATAGTGCCATATCAAGGGGATTGAAATGTACAAGGTAGAAGTGAATATTGGTGATTGGGATTGGGTTGATGGCGAAAAAGTTGTGATTGAAACGACTGATTTTGACAAGGCTCAAATCATTTTGGAATTCATTGACTTTCAAAAAGAATTTGGTTGGGCTGCTGACTATCAATTGAGCGATGAGTTCATTGATGCACAGTGCGATGAAGAAGATGAAGTCAACGAAGATGATGATTCATGCGTTGATGAAGAAGACGAAATCGAAGAAGACGAAGAGTACGCAGAATACGAAATCGGAGAGATCGTAGAAGACGAAGATGGCTTGCTTTGGCAGCGTGTGGCATAATCTTTATGCAGTTGTCTCTTTTAGGGGGGTCTTAGGACTCCCCTTTTTTATTTAATATCGTGTTCAGCCTCTATGTCTCTAGCCAACTGCCGCCAGTCAAGGCTGCGTCTATACAATGTGTATACACGCTCATCTGTCAATGGCGTTGATCGTCTGTCAAGCCTTACATTGGCTTGCGCCAAAGCTATCTGGGTCTCTTGCAGAATCTTATGCATTTCTTTGATTTCAAGGCGGAGATAGGTCACTAGGTCATACGTCATAAACTTTTCCTCTAAACTCAATTTGCCCTTCACCAAATTTGTGTACCAGCTCAGGCCACAACAACCGACCATTTCGGAATGTAAGAACAGCAAATCCAGACCGCCAATTGGTTGGACTGTCTTCTAAATAGTTGATGAACTGTGGGCCGCTTGGCTCTGCCAGAGTCCCTGTATCTACACCAAACCTGTTGCCGTTGTAGTCGGAAAATGGAGTGACTTTAAGGCTGTGCAAATGCCCTGTAACGATGCTTACACCAGCGTTGACAGTGTTGTTATGGGTAGCATGGATACCACCCTTCCAGCGGTGTTTAACAGAAACCTCATCTGTAGGCCAACACGACCAGCAAGGATGCCATGTAGGGAAATGGTCTTTCAGCGTAAATCCCTTGACAAACTCATACTGCGGCGCATTGGCAGCTAACCGATTCTCAAATCTAGCGTCATGATTACCCAATGTCCACACTAATTGTGTGTTGCTTCTGGCTTTCTTAGCAACATCTTCTATTTCACCAAGTGAAATCTCACAGGCTTTTAGCTCTTGAATAACAGATGGTGTTGTATCCCATCCAATACGAGGAAACCTACTGATTGAAGCACCATCAAAAACATCGCCATTGGCAATAATGGCTTTTGGTTGCAACTCTTTAATTGCCCAAAGTAATCCTTTAAATGCCGTAGTGTGTATTCCTGGCCAAAAGTGGGCATCACTGAAGACAATGACTACTCCATCTTCAATTCCCAACATTCGTCTTGCAGGGTTATCGGGTGTTTTGATTGGCGGCTTTTGTATTGCACTTCCAAGAAACACCCCCAAAGAATCTTGAAGCCTTTTCCTGCGTCTTTGCACAGCACGAACATCAACATTAAGAACCTTGGATACTTGCGATGCTGACTCGTATTTATTCCAAATTTCAATAAATTCTTGGTCACTAAAATGTGAAGCAGACATTGATTCCCCCAAAAAGTTTGGATTAACTTAAGAGAAATCAATGTCAAGCTGATGAAAGTTAAAGTAAAAAATAAATTAAAAACAGTTATGCCACTAAACCATTCAAGTAGGTGGTCTTACCCGCCACCTTGGTGGCAGTCAATTCCTGCTTTTTCAGGTTGTTAGGGTCGTAAGACACATGAACCCAACCACTGTCAGGAATGCCAGGGGTGTAAAACTCAAGGATAAGTTGTGTGTACTCAAGGTTATCCATAATCCACTGAGCCAGATCAGCATTGGCAACACCAACAATCTCAATGTCAGCCGCCATGCCCTTGCAATGGTCAGAAGTCTTAGAGCCACCAACAGCAGCATTGCTTTCAGGGCTACGATAACCAGAGTTAACGGTTACAGACTTACCAAAGTGTTCACGCACAGGTTGAAGCACCTTGTCGCAAAGAGTCTTCAAGTTCTCCAAAGCCTGTTCATCAGGGGTATTGTCCAATCCCAAGCGGGTGGCAGTATCTGACTTTGTAAGTTCTTTCAGGGTAAAGTTGGCTGACAGGTTCATTGTTTCTCCTTTAGGGTTTCGTAGATGGATTCGTAGGCTTGTTGACAGGCGGTGAGTTGTCTGATTGCTTCATCTCCATCGTCTGTGATGGCGATAAGAGATTGAGCAGTCGTTGCGTCAAGTTCGCTTCCCTCTTGACTGCTATCTCCGCTGGCAACGGGGGTATCTGAGGTGGTTTGTACGGGGCAACTGGTTGCTTTGCTAGGAAGCCGCAACTTGAGAGCACCAGAGGCAATAGCCAAATCACGCTCTTTTGAAATCTGTTTTGCTTTCTCATTCGATGTCCTCAATGCCGTAGCTGTTGATGTGATAGCTGTTGCTAAAGCAGCTTCTTTCGTCCTTGCAATAGCGTTCAAACGAGCAATCTCTAGTTGTTGAGAAACATTCTCATCATGCTTGCCCTTGAAGTAACCACCACCAAAGGAGATGGTCACAGACAAGACAAACCCTAAGATTACCCAAGGGTTAAAGATACTCATGGTTTTGGTGGCTCATCATTGTCGTTAGCTTCGGCGTTCGCTACAGCGTTTGCTACAGCCTTGATTCCAGATCGGCCAGCCACACCACCCAATACGCCAGTGATGAACACCATGATTGTGCTGATCTGCTGGGTATAGATTTTGTCGATGGGGGCCATGCCCGCCATTGGCTGCGTGACGTAGGTCACCGAGTACAGGAACGCCACCATAGCGCCAAGCAGAATGGTCACCAAAATGATGATGACGAAA
>Ga0247832_1003812_pt1 | contig 19934 bp, 18 predicted proteins | sample LaCruzMarch2015__10_FD_192407 | JGI IMG/M metagenome (GOLD analysis project Ga0247832, IMG submission 192407) | Freshwater microbial communities from meromictic Lake La Cruz, Castile-La Mancha, Spain - LaCruzMarch2015_4m | ecosystem: Environmental > Aquatic > Freshwater > Lake | place: Spain... | reverse complement strand
ACGCCCCCTCGCTCCACCTGCACTACAGAACCTGTGTCGCGTCGCAAGCGTCTTGCATCAGCACGAAACCAAACGAAAATCACCCCACCATCCGCATGATGGTTTTAACGAATCAGCGGACATCCCCCTCTCTTTTTTCCAACGAAAGTGTTTCACACGACATAGCCCTCACTTAAGCTCATTCCTTCGCAGATTCCATGCCGTTTTTGTTCACTAGTTTCCTGGAGGGAATTAACATTCGATCATGGTTGATGGGTTAGGAGCGTTGGGGCGTTACTCGCATCAATGGTCGGCTGGCTGAAACGTGGTGAGGCGGGGGCTTGGTCGGGGCGACGTTGGCATCAGGTGGCATCGTCGAGATCCCTTGGCGAGTTGAAACGGCGACTCATGCTTGTGCCCGTCAGCGCCAGATTTGTCACTTTTGGTCAAGGCTGAGCACCGCAGCGCCATGATGGTTGAGCAGGGTAGGGGACTGCCTTTCTGTGAGGTTGTGGGTTAAGCGCTAGTTGATGGGTGGTCCGCAAACGTTAGGAAAGGAGTGACGCCATCCTGCCGTTGCTCATGCCCCCATTTCCCATGACCCTGCCCGCTTTCGACCACTCACCGCGCACACGACTTGTCTTTGGTGTCGGCGCCCTCCATCGCATCGGCAACCTCTGCCTGGAACTCGGGGCGACTCGAGCGCTGATTGTCAGTGATCCGGGTATCGTGAAGGCGGGGTATCCAGCCAAGACTCAAGCCTTGATCGAAGGGGTTGGTTTGGCGGCGCAAATCTTTGCCGATGTGCATGAGAATCCATCCACTGAGGACGTCGCTAGTTGTGTCGCCGTGGCGCGCGAGTTCGGGGCGGACCTGCTGATCGGGCTGGGGGGCGGAAGCAGCATGGACACCGCCAAGGGGTGCAACTTCATCCTGACCAATGGCGGCCGTATGCAGGACTACTGGGGCGTGGGCAAGGCGATGAAGCCCATGCTGCCGATGATCGCGGTTCCCACCACCTCGGGGACGGGGAGTGAATGCCAGAGCTTTGCCTTGATCAGCGACGCTGAAACGCATGTGAAAATGGCCTGCGGTGATCCCAAGGCGGCGGCGAAAATCGCCATTCTTGATCCTGAGCTGACCGTGTCGCAGCCGCATCGTGTCACCGTCTGCACTGGAATCGATGCGCTGTCGCACGCGCTGGAATCGGCTGTGACGACGAAGCGGAATGCCTTATCGGCCGTGTATTCACGCGAGTCATTTAGGCTCTGTCATGGTGGCTTTAGCCGCGTGTTGCGTGAGCCGTCGAATGTGGATGCACGTGCACAGATGTTGCTCGGCGCGGCTTATGCGGGCGTGGCGATTGAGAATTCGATGCTCGGGGCTGCGCATTCCTGTGCGAACCCGCTCACCGCTTATTTTGATGTGGTCCATGGCGAGGCGGTGGGCGTGATGCTGCCGCACATCATCCGCTACAACTCAGCGCTGCCCGAGATCGCGGCGCTTTACCAGAGCTACTTCGATGGCGACTTGGCCGATCGGGTCACCGAGCTGCTCGCCGAGGCTCAGATGCCGCTGACCATTGCCCACTACGGCATCACGGAAGCTGATTTGCCGAAGCTTGCAGCGATGGCGGCGAAACAATGGACCGCGCAGTTCAATCCGCGCCCGATCAGTGAGGCAGATTTTGTCGAGGTGTTCCGTGCTGCTCTCTGATGATGAGGCCAGCGGTGTGTGAGTCCGCTCGCTTTCTGATGCGTCGCCAAGGTGCGGCTTGGCAGGAAACAAAAAAGCACCCTGGCCGAAACCAGGGTGCTTGAAGGATTTCCCACCTGTGCCGTTCGGGCGAAAGGCTCACGTTCCCTCATTTCGAGGTGGGAACCCGCGTTGATGAAGCCATGTCTTCCAGTGAAGGCGTGACAAAGAGCTTCGGCGCGTAGCCCCCGGTTTTGAATATCGGACCGGGCCATAGATGCCCCGAAAACGAGCACTGCAGGAAAATGGATGTGTGCGCCAGATAGGCGCACGAAATGGTAAAGATCAGCGGCTTGTTGGGATGCTAGCCAGTGGATGAGAACACATCAAGCACAGAACGTGCCGGAGTCGTTTTTGGGTGCCGATAGCCTGCGCAGTCGCTCGTTTTGTGGCTGACCTGCAGATCGCACTTAGCCGCCCAGGTTGCGGGTCTCGATCCACCGAACGGCGAAACGCACCACGGCGGCCCCCGTGGGCATTTCTAGCTTCTCCCGGATGTGGGCACGATGCACCTCGACGGTCTTGGGGCTGATGCCCAGGCGATTGGCGATGTCTTGCGTTCCCAGGCCTTGGCCGAGCAGTTCGAACACCTCAAATTCCCGATCGCTAAGGCGACTCACGCCTGCCTTGGCCGTGGAGGCCTTGCCTGAAAAAGAAGCGAAGATCTCCGCGCTCATGCGTTCGCTCACATAAAAGGCACCATGGATGACGCGGCGGATGGCATCGATGAAAGTGCCACGATCCGCATCCTTCATGATGTAACCTTTGGCACCGGCCTTGAGCGCTCGCTCGGCGTAGAGTGACTCGTCGTGCATGGAGATGACCAGCATGATCTGCTCGGGGCGCTGCGCTTTGATGTCCTTGATCAGCTCCAGGCCGTTGCGACCTGGAAGGGTGATGTCCACAATGACCACGTCTGGCTGAAGGGCGAGCACCACGTCTAGCCCCTGGGTGGCATCGGCAGCTTCGCCAACCACTTCGAGATCCGGCTGGCTGTTGACGAGCTGAATCAACCCAGCGCGCATGAGCGTGTGGTCTTCGATCACGACGATGCGTTGGATCGTTTGCGCTTGAGGGGCAGGCCCTTGGGGAACAGTAGCTTTTTTCATGGCGTTGGTGGGTTGCTGGGTGCGGGCGTGGTCAGAGGCATGGTGCAGCGCACCGCCACGGCGGCATCGCTGGGGGCCGTTTCAAAGAGGAGCACTGCGTCCATGCTGTGAGCTCGGTAGCGCATGATCGGCAGTCCCATGCCGGCTTGGCTGGTGGTGCTGGAGTCGGGTTGGAAAGGGGAGCCATTGTTGCTCACGCGCATGGTCAAAGACGCGTCGGTCTCAACGATTGACACCCGCACCTGCGCGGCTTGACCATGCTTTGCCGCATTGGTGATGCACTCCTGGGCAATGCGGTAAAACTGGGTCGCCGCATGAGGGGTGAGGGGAGGTAGATCGTCTGGCATGTCGAGCTGGCACTCGATCCCGAGCAGCTCGCTGGAACTGCGCACCAAGCCGGTCAAGGCGGTGCCCAGGCCGCCAGCTTCAATATCCACAGGGGAGAGGCCGCGTGCTAGGCTGCGGGTGATGCGAATTGTGTCGGTCAGACGTTCGACGATTGTGTCAGCTTGATCGACCAGCGCAGGGGCATGTTCCGCTAGCGTCTCCTCTAGGTCTTGCATGTTCATCTTCACGGCAGCAAGACGCTGGCAAATGTCGTCATGCAAATCCTGCCCGATGCGCCGCTGTTCGCGCTCGCTGGCATTGGTGATTTCCCGGCTTAGCGCGTCCCTGCGTGCCTCGGCTGCGCGGCGCTCAGAGATGTCGTGCATGACTACTTGCAGGGCTGGGCCACGCTCATCTTTGAAAGATGAGAGCACGGTCTCCACGGCCAGCGTGCTGCCGTCGACTCGCACGATCTCGGCCTCCGCCGCAGGCAGGCTATGGGTGGAGGAGAGCGCTTCCTGCCCTAGATGCCGCAGCTCCTCGTGATAATGTGGGTGCAGGAACTTCATTGGCGATTGACCAAGGACGGAATCTCCGGTCTCGAGCCCTAGCATCTTCAATCCGGTGCCGTTGATGTACTCGACGCAGCCATCTCGCAGCACGAAAACCATGGCTGGCAAGGACTCGACCATGCGGCGGTGACGTTCTTCGCGAGCGCGAAGGGTCGCTGCTTGTTGTGCGATCACATCATGGGTTTGTCGCAGCGCCTGATCGATCTGCGCCAGTTCATCGCCTCCTTTTAGAGGTTGGCCACGGGATTCGCCTGTCGACATGGCGCGTGCCTCTTCAAGGATGTGCTGCGCGCGCTGGGTGACGACCTTGTTCAGCACCAGCCAGAGGCCAACACAGGCAATCAGCAGGGCCGTTCCCGAACTCACCGCACGCGCCACGGCTGCCGAACGCGCCTCCATCAGTGGCTCTTTCAGGTCTAGCTCCAGGATGAGTAAGGTTGGATCACGGGCGTTGAGGGGGAAGACACCGATCATGCCTGACTTGTCTTGGGATGCTGCGATGTGGCGGTGATTCAGCAGCAAGGCCCTCTCCAGAGCAACCACGACGTGTGGGGAGAGCACCGCTGTGACCGGCTGGTGGGTCCATGAAGCACGGTCTGCCACGACCACCTCACGCTTTTCGTTCACTAACACCGCCTCCAGCACGCCGGGAATGTTCAACAGTCGTTTCAAGTCTGATCGGGTCGTTTCGATCCGATGCTCATTCAGCAACCTGCCTAGATTCAAGGCCATGCGTTGGCCGGTGTGCTGGCACTGATTCTCCACCGTGCGCTGAGCGCGCTCGCCATCCATCTTGGTGAAGTAAAGAAACTGGAAAAGGATCAGTCCGAGCCCGAACGCCAGAAGTAGCAATGGCAAGGAAAAGCGCAGCGGCGGCAGCCCGGCATGACGGGTGGCAGATAGCGGCGTGGATGAGTCTGGGTGCTGTAGTGGAGCCGACATTTCAGACAGGTCTGGGTGGTGCCCCTCAGTCTCCCGTGAAGCTAACTCACCATGCTAGAAGGCCTGGGAATCTTCGCAACTCTTACCACCTATAAGGGGAAACCCGCGAAGGGTGGATTCGCCCTTGCCTGTCTCCTGGCTGCGCCTTCAATGCGCGTCTCATGAGCCTGCCCCTGGAAGACTTTTTCAATGATGTGATCGGCAAAGCCCAGCGTGGCTTGCGCCTGGACGATGAAACGCTAGCTGCGAAAGCAGGTGTGAGCATCAATGACCTGCAAGCCGTGAAAAGTGGCACCGTGAACCCTGCGGCGTTGGCAGCCCTGGCGCGCCCCCTGAATCTGCATGCGCCTTCATTGATCACGATGGCCAATCAGGCTTGGCGTCCCGCAGTGGTGAACGTGGCTGGACTTGCCCAGTTCAACACGACCTGGGATGACATGACCGTGAATGCCTATGTCGTCTGGGACCCGGCGACGAAAGCCGCAGCCGCCTTTGACACCGGCGCGACGGCTCAGCCGATGGTCGACTTTATCCAGGCCAATGGATTGACTTTGACCACGATCTTTCTCACCCACACGCACCCCGATCACATTGCAGATCTCCGTGGCCTGAGTGCCGTGGGAGTGCCTGAGGTCCTGATCAACGAGCGCGAGCCCTTCGGCAGTGCCACGACTTTCGCGGTGGAAAGCACGCCGCCATGGCAAGTCGGTGCACTTCGCATCGAGCCGCGCAACACGCATGGCCATTCCAAGGGCGGCACCACTTATGTCATCACGGGGCTCGCTCAGCCCATCGCTATCGTTGGCGACGCACTCTTCGCCAGCAGCATGGGCGGTGGCATGGTTTCCTTTGCCGATGCCCTGGCGACCAATCGCAAAGAAATCTTCTCGTTGCCTGACCACGCGGTCGTTTGTCCCGGCCACGGCCCGCTCACGTCTGTGGGCGAAGAAAAGGCGTATAACCCGTTCTACCCAGAGTTTAAGTAACCGCATACCTCACCTTCATCATGCCACCAACAGTCGCCTTCGTCGGAGTCGGAAAAATGGGAGCCAATATGGCTCGTCGTCTCAAAGAGTGTGGTTACAACGTCACCGCTGTGCTGGATGTGAATGCCGCTGCTGCCGCCGAGCTGGCCGCGGAGATCGGCGCGCTGGCCTGCACCCGGCTCGCCGATGTGACGGCGGCCGCTGATGTCATCTTCACCGTCGTCACCAATGACAAGGCGATGCGTGCGATCTTCTTCGGCAGCGAGGACAGCTTGTTGGTCAATGCCAGCGGCAAGATCTTCATCAACTGCGCTACGCTGTCGCCCGCGATCCATCGCGAGGTTTATGCTGCCGCCCAGCAAGCTGGCGCGCATAGCCTGGAAGCCTGCATGGCCTCGTCCATCAGTCACGCTCGCGAAGGCAAGCTCTACCTCATGCTCGCAGGCGACGCCGATGTGTATGCGAAGGTGCAGGCCATGATCGAGCAGATGAGCGTGAACCGCCGTTTCATCGGTGGCCCCGGTCGCGCTGCGGAGGTGAAGGCGCTGGTGAACATGGTCATGAATATCAACACGGCGGGCCTCGCGGAAGGCCTCGGGCTTGCCGACGCACTGGGCCACGACTTGGCGATGATCCGCGAGGTCTTCTCGCAGACCGGGGCCAACTCGCGGGTGCTGGAGACCGACGGGGGCGACATGGTGGCGCGCGAGCACGACTGCTGGTTCTCCGCTGAGCACGCGGCCAAGGACAGCGGGATCGCGGCGGGAATGGCCAGCGAAGTGGCGCTCACGCTTCCGCTCAACCGTGCTACCGTCGCCCAATACACCCGCATGGTGGAACTGGGGCTCGGTGGGTTGGACAAGTCGGGCATCGCCGAGCTGACGTTCAAGGGGCGGCATGGTTGAGAGCATCTCGGTGGCAGATTTGCGTCAACTCGGCGCAAGTCACTGCGTATAAAGACATGACCCTGGCTGGCAATTCAGTCAGGGTCATGCACCAACCAACTGACAACTGACCCACCATGAAGACCCTTCTCGCTCTCGCCGTGCTCGGCCTTGCCGGCTTCGCCTCCGCTGAAGACGCCAAGTGCGCCGTAAACCCTGGCAAGGATGCCAAGCCCGGCATCACCGCCAAGCACGATGGCAAGACCTACAGCTTCTGCTGCAACAACTGCAAAAAGAAGTTCGAAGCCGATCCTGCCAAGTTCGCCAAGTAAGCTTCGGCGTCTCTAGGCGCTGACTTTTCAGCGGAGTCCTGGCAACGGGGCTCCGCTTTTTTGTTTGAGAAGTGGCAGGTTAGCAACTCGTCGGCTGCTTCAGCGCGAGCTTCACGGCATGATCGATCGCCCCGCGCACAAAGCCCAGGCACTCGACCGCACCCTGCGGCTTTCCTGGAAGCGCGATCACCAAAGACGACTGCACCATCGCAGCCAGTGAGCGTGACAAGATCGCGTTCGGTGTGATGTCGAATGACTTCATGCGCATCACTTCGCCGAAGCCGGGAATCTCCAGGCGCATGATGCCACGAATCGCTTCGGGCGTGACATCGCGATCCGCCACGCCCGTGCCGCCGGTGGTCAGAACCAAGCCGCAGCCTTGCGCGCTGAAGGAGAGAATCGCCTGGCGAATGCGCTGAATGTCATCCGGCACGATGGCTTCGGCTCCCACGCCCCAGCCATAGCCCTCGCAGGCCTTCCGTAACGCTGGGCCGCCGTGGTCTTCGTAGATGCCTGCGCTGGCGCGGTCTGAGATGGTGAGGATGCCGACGGTCATGGGGAAGAAGATATAAAATGACGAATGACCAATGACCAATGACGAAATGGGGAAAATGAAACAGGTTTTGCACGCTGCGCTCAGAGCGTCCACAATCCCGGCCCCATGTCCGAAACCCCACGCGTTCGTTTTGCTCCTTCCCCAACCGGCTACCTCCATGTTGGCGGTGCCCGCACGGCTTTGTTCAACTGGCTGTATGCACGGCATCGCGGCGGCAAGTTCATCCTGCGCATTGAGGACACCGACGAGGCACGCAACACCGAGGAAGCGCGGCAGGCGATCCTTGACGGCATGAGATGGCTGGGCATGGACTGGGATGAAGGCCCGGAAGTGGGCGGCGATTTCGGCCCGTATTTCCAGAGTCAGCGCAAGGCGATCTATGATGCCTACTACGCGAAGCTGGAAGCCGCTGGCCGCGTGTATCTGGAAGACAATGGTGCCGCGCGTTTCAAGTTCAGCCGTGAGCCGATTCACATTCCCGACATGGTGTGTGGCGATGTGCAGTTCGCTGCGACCGAGGAGCCGGACATGACCATTCGCCGCCCCGACGGCAGCTACATTTTCCACTTCGTCAATGTGGTGGACGACATCGAGATGGGCATCACCCACGTCATTCGTGGCGAGGATCACCTGTCGAACACCTGGAAGCACATCGATCTCTTCCATGCCTTCGGCAAACAAGCGCCGCGTTACGCACACATCCCGCTCATCTTGAACCCCGGCGGCTCGAAGATGAGCAAGCGCGACGAGGGCAGTTCGATCCAGAGCTATGTCGATGCAGGGTTCCTTCCGGATGCGCTCTTCAACTACCTCTGCTTGCTCGGCTGGACGCCGAAGGTCGGCGAGAAGCTGAGCCGTGCCGAACTGATTGCAGGCTTCGCGCCGACCGATATCCACAGCGGGAACGCGCGGTTCGACATGACCAAGTGCACCTGGTTCAATGCGCAGTATCTGCGTGAGTTGTCACCCGAAGACTTGCTAAAAGCTGCGCGTCCTTTCCTGGACATGGCGGCGATCGTCATCGGCGATGAAGCCATGGCGGCCAAAGCTGTGCACAGCGTGAAGGAAAAGGTCAGCCTGCTCAGCGAGCTGCCCGCGTGGGTGCATTACTTCTTCACCCAGGACTATGCCTTTGAAGACGAAGTGATCAACAAGCTGAAGGCCAAGGCGGAGAACAAAACGCTGCTCACCGAATTGAAAGCCGACTTCGCGAAGCTGACGACCTGGGACGAGCACGCCGCGCACGCGAGCGTGGAAGCGACCGCCGCACGCCTGAGCGTGAAGCCGGGCGCACTCATGCCGCTGCTGCGCTTTGCCTTGTCTGGTCAGTCGCGCGGCCCGGGCGTGGCGACCATTCTTGACCTCATCGGACAAGCGAAGTCGGTGGCGCGCATTGAGCGAGCGCTGGCGCTGCTTGCTTGATAGACCATTGTCGCTGACACTTCCCACATGAAACCCTCGCCCTCGCTCAATGCCCATGGCTTCGTCCGTGTCGCAGCGTGCTCGCCGGAACTGACACTGGGCGATGTGGCGGCGAACGTGGCTGAGATCGCGAAGGCGGCGAAGACTCTCTCGAAGCAAGGCGCGCAGATCATCGTCTTTCCCGAGCTGTGCCTAACCGGCTACACCTGCGCGGACCTGTTCATGAACGCTGCCTTCCGCGCGACCGCCGTGCAGGGCTTGCAAGCTCTGACCGAGAAGCTGGCCGCCGTGCCTGCGCTGGTGATGGTGGGCCTGCCGCTGGCGATTGATGATCGGCTCTACAATGTCGCGGCTGTGCTGCATCAGGGGCGCGTCATTGGGCTGGTGCCAAAGTCTTGCCTGCCAAACGCAGGGGAGTTCTACGAGCGTCGTTGGTTCTCGCCTGCCTCGACGCTGACCGCCGATCAGGTGGTCATCGTGGACGAACCGGTGCCGGTGGGCACGGACTTGATCTTTGAAGCCGTCGATGTCCCTGGCTGTCGTGTGGCTGTGGAGATTTGCGAGGATCTGTGGACGGTCATTCCGCCCTCCAGCCGTGCTGCGCTGCAAGGCGCGACCATCTTAACGAACCTGTCCGCCAGCGATGAACTGCTGGGCAAGGCCGAGTATCGTCGCCAGCTCGTGACGCAGCAGTCGGGGCGCTGTGTGGCGGCCTACATCTATAGCGCGGCGGGGCCAGGCGAGTCTTCGACTGACTTGGTGTTCAGCGGTCACAGCTTGATCGCGGAGAATGGCATGACGCTGGCCGAGGCGCAGCGGTTCGACTTCGCGACGAACGCCATCCTTGCCGATGTCGATGTCGAGCGCCTGCACCAGGATCGTCTGCACAGCACCAGCTTCCGCGATGCGACGGCTACCGAGGCCCCCTGGCGGAAGGTCGCCTTCGCCTTGGGCGATGGCCCCACGATCAAGAAAGCGCGCGACATGCATCGACTTGCTAATGCGCATCCCTTTGTGCCGTCGTCGCAGGCGGATCGCAGCGCGGTGTGTCAGGAGATCTTTGCGATTCAAGCCACGGGCCTTGCACGTCGTCTGCGCGCTGTGAAGGCGAAGACACTGGTGCTCGGCCTGTCGGGGGGCTTGGATTCCACGCTCGCCCTGCTCGTTGCCGAAGAAGCACTCGCGCGCAGCGGACTGAAAGGCTGCTCCATTTTGACGATCACCATGCCGGGTCTCGGCACCACCGATCGCACCAAGGACAACGCGGTTCTCCTGGCCAAGGCACTCGGCGTGAAGCTGCGCACGATCTCGATCAAGAGCGCCGTCACCCAGCACCTCAAGGACATCGCGCACGACGGTGCGCACGACATCACCTTTGAGAATGCGCAGGCTCGCGAGCGCACCCAGATCCTCATGGACGTGGCGAACCAGACCGGCGGCATCGTGCTCGGCACGGGCGACTTGTCCGAGGCCGCGCTCGGCTGGTGCACGTTCAATGGCGACCACATGAGCATGTATCATGTGAATGCTGGCGTGCCAAAGACGCTCGTGAAATACCTCATCGAATGGTGCGCCACGCAGCCGCGCTTCGAGCAAGGCGCTGCCGTGCTGCAAGACATCCTCGCCACGCCCATCTCTCCCGAGCTGCTGCCTGCGTCTGCCGATGGCAAGATCGCGCAGAAGACCGAGGACAGCGTGGGGCCGTATGAGCTGGTCGATTTCTTCCTCTTCCATCTGGTGCGCCACGGCTGCGGCGCGGAGAAGATCGCCTTCCTTGCCCGGCTCGCCTTTGAAGGCCGCTACACCGCCACGCAACTCGATCACTGGCTGGCGAAGTTCCTGTATCGCTTCCGCACCCAGCAGTTCAAGCGCAGCTCCATGCCGGATGGCCCGAAGGTGGGATCGGTGGCCTTGTCGCCGCGAGGGGACTGGCGGATGCCGAGTGATTTAACAGCCGGTTTCTGACAACAAAAAAGCGGCTGTTGCCAGCCGCTGGATTGAGTCAGTATAGAGTTGTTAGCCAGATCAGGGCGCTGGCGATGCTTGAGCCGTGGTGACTTCCACCGCTTTATCAGCCTTCTCCAGACCTGCGGCAAGGCTGATGTCGCGAGCGATGGGCCAAGCGGCCTCCATGTTCAACTGCGCAGGAGCTTCCAGCTTTGCGATGCTACCATCGGCAGCTGGCACGCCTTCGTAGAGCAGCGAGACGAGGGTGGCGGAGATGCGGTTTTCGTCCAGCTTCTGGATATGCACGGTGTTGGCGAAGGACTTCTGACGGTCGAGCTTGATCGTGTCACCTGTTTTGTAGGGGGCAGCCGCTGATTCCAGACCTGGAAGCACCAACTCGATATCGACATCTTCTATTTCCAACGAACGAGCAACGACGACCCAGCCGTTGGTGAAGACATCGCTGTTCTTGAGTGGGCGAGCGGCCAGCACTGCAAAGGAACCCGTCACATAGAGAGGGCTGCGCTCCTTGAAGTTGCGAATGTATTCGCGCTTCAGCATGTCGTTGGCCACGCGGAACTTCTCAGGTGTGAAAAACAAATACTGCTCGAGCAATTTGCCAGCGGTAACGAATTCTCCGTGTGGAACGTCGTTGATTGGGAATTTTTTGAGTGGTTCCAGTTTTTCCAGCTTGATGAGGAGCTTATAATGGAATGGCTTTTCGGGGTAGGAGAAGACCATGATGGAGAAGAACCAACTCACCGTGGCCAGTGCCAGGAGCATGAAGATGAAGATGGACCACCAAAACAGGCCTCCATTCCCTTCCTTATTTTTTGAAAAATTTCCACCGCCGTAACTGCGGTAATCCGTGCTGTCGTTAAGGAAGGAGATGCGCATGGCAAAATTGAAAAAGTTTTTGAAATTTGATTACGGGAGTAACTTCTGCGCCTTGTTAGCAAATTACGGTAATTTTGAAAAGCAGTTTTCTTCTATTAACAAATTTTTTTGAACATCAGCCGACCTTTGGCTCGAAGGATGTTCCACAGCCGCAGCTTCGTGTTGCGTTAGGGTTGATCACTTTGAAGCCGGAATCATGCAGCGAATCAACGTAATCAAGCGTGCTCTCGTCGATGAAAGCGAGGCTTTCTGTGTCAACAATCAGTGACACACCGCCGCTCGAGAAAATCTGGTCGCTGTCTAAGGGTTGATCCAGTCGCATGGCATATTGCATGCCTGCGCAGCCTCCCCGCTCCACCTGAAGGCGCAGACCGACTGTCGGCGCAGGTGGGGAGTTGGAGATCAGTTGTTTGAGATGGGTAATGGCGGTGTCGGTGAGGTGAATCATGGCTACGAGGCAGGCGTGCTGGGGTGGGCCCGGTGGACGCCTCTGCCGGATTCGTCTTGCACATCCCGACAGGTGCCCATTCTATCGCCTCAGCAACTAGCTTGCTAAGATCGCATAGCCTTTTCCGTTCCACATGTCAAAAATACGAATTCTTTCCGATGCACTCGCCAGTCAGGTCGCGGCAGGGGAGGTCGTGGAGCGGCCTGCGGCGGTGCTGCGAGAACTGGTGGACAACAGCTTGGATGCGGGTGCGACCCAGATCGAGATTGCTGTGCAAAGCGGAGGATCGGCGCTGATTCGGGTGACGGACAATGGTAGCGGCATGGGGCGCGAGGATACGATGCTGTGCATCGAGCGCCATGCGACCTCCAAGATCCGCACCAAGGAGGATCTGGGCGCGATTCACACCTATGGGTTTCGTGGCGAGGCACTTCCCAGCATCGCCAGCGTGTCGCGCTTTCGTCTCAGCACAAGGGAGCGCGAGGCGCTAAGTGGCACCGAGATCGAGATTCATGGCGGCAAGCTCATCGCGGTGCGTGATGGCGGTGGGGCTCCTGGTAGCATGGTCGAGGTGCGTTCGCTGTTTTTCAATGTGCCTGCGCGCCGCAAGTTTTTGCGCGCTGAGACAACGGAGTATGCGCATATAGAGCAGCAGTTCCGGCTGCATGCGATCGCCAATCCTCATGTTGCCTTCACCCTGATCAAGGATGGCGAACCTGTGTATCACTTGCCCGTGGCGCATGATTTGATGGAGCGCATTCGCGGGTTGGTAGGGGATGAGCTTGCGCAACGCCTCCTGCCCGTAATCGAGACTGAGCGGCACGAGATGCATATCGCGGGTTACATCGGTGGCCCTGGCTATAGCCGAAGCAATAAGCAGATGCAGTTGGTCTTCCTCAATGGCCGCTGTGTGGAGAGCGCGCCGTTGCACTACGGCCTGCGCGAGGGCTATCACACCACGCTGATGAAGGGGCAGTATCCAGTGACCTTTCTGTTCGTGAAAATGGATGCCCACGCCTATGACGTGAATGTGCACCCCACCAAGAAGGAGGTGCGCTTCTATGATGGTCATGCGGTTCGTGAAGCAGTGGCGCAGGCCGTTCGCAACACCTTGAACCAAACACGGGTGCTGCCCCATGGGCATGCGCCGAGCCGTCCCAGCGCTCCATTGCCTGTGCCGCCCTTGCCTTTGGATCATGCGGTGTCGATTGATCAGCAGGTCGAGCTGGCGATTCCTGCGGCGCAACAGCAGGTCCTGCGGCGGGATTGGAGTGAAGTGCCTGTGGCCCGCGCTGAATTGCAAGTCACACCAGACACCGAGGACGAGACTATGGCACCCATCGCGCTTGTTGCGCCTCCTCCTGTGGTGGCACCAAGTCTCGGGAAAAGCTCTTCTGAAGAGTTCAAGATTCTTGGCGTGCTGGGCAAGCTCTATGTGCTGATGGAAGGTAAGGAAGGGCTGGTGCTGATGGATCAACACGCCGCGCATGAGCGCGTGCTGTTTGAGAAGATGCGCTACTCCATGGAGCGCGAAGGTGTGCCTTCACAGCGCTTGCTGATGCCGCTGATGCTGCATGTGAGCCCGCGTGACTATGAACTGCTGAGCCGCAATCTAGCCCCTTTGGCGAAGCTGGGCATTGAGGCCGAGCCCTTTGGGGCCAACACACTGAAGGTGGATGCGTTGCCTGCATTCTTGCATACCGATGATTCGGCTGCACTGCTCAGCCAGATTGTTGATGAACTGGCTAGCTTGAGCAGCAAGTCCTCGTCGCTGCGCTTGGGGGAAGACATGATCGCCACGACGGCCTGTCGCCATGCGGTCAAGGCAAATGACCATCTGCGCGGTCCTGAACTGGAGAGCTTGGTGCAAGAATTGATGGCTTGCGAGATGCCTTACTGCTGCCCACATGGTCGCCCCACCCTGATCCAGATTTCGTATTCAGAGCTGGAGCGAAAGTTCGGTCGGCGCGCGCCCTGATCAACACGCTGGCTATCCCACTTTCTGCGGTCGACTTGTTCCGAGGTTGAGCCCTGAGGAAAGGTGTTCGTCGCCACGTTCGCTCTTCAAAGTGCGATTGCTTTTGAGTGTGTTCTGTGACGTGGAAGTGAAAAAGAATGAATTCCTACTTGTGCAGTGTTGTTTCGATGAGTAGTGATTGGGCGTGCGTGGCAGCAATCGCCATCGCTTCATCAGTCTACAGTTATCTTTAACCCCATGAGCACGACCCTTATCGAACACGAACCAATGGAGCCCTGGCTGGAAGTTGTCCGTCAGAAGGTCGCGGCGATTCGTTTTGGTTCGGTGCAGATCACGGTTCATGAAGGCCGTGTCACCCAGGTGGAGAGCTTGGAAAAAACGCGCTTCAACGCCGACGACGATAGCCTGGCTACCCCGCGCAAACCGAGGCGCAATTAATCTTTTCCCATCCCGCCTACTGCACCCGCAGAGGCCCCTGAAAACAACGCTTGCAGACGCCGACCGGACCACCGGATGCCGACGCTCCGCAAGACAACATGAAACACAAGACCAAGCAGACAGCCACCACGACATCAGGCGCACTCTTCGCAGTGCTCCTCCTTGCCAGCCTGAACTCCGCACACGCCGGAATTGTGGCTTCGGAGACCTCTGGCAAGGAGCCATTGGTTAGCAACTCCGCCACGAAATACCTTGAGCCTTCCTTGTTCGACAAGGTCTGGAGTCTGGGCACGCTATACAAGAACGATGAGAACCCGTTCCTTCAGGAATTCAAACTGCGCGGTCGCTATCACGGCCAGTATCACTGGCTAGACTCCGACCAGGGCAATGACGACGGATGGGAGGATCGCCGCTCGCGTTTGGGCTTCGACGCTAAGCTCTTCGACAAGAAAATTGAGGTTCGTCTCGATGCCCAGAGCAGCGACGAGTTTGCCCCCTTCTACAACGGTCTTGTCGATGCCTACATCAAGTGGAAGCCCAGCGAGAACTTCGCGCTCACCGTAGGCCGTCAGAAGGCCCAGATCGGCGCATTTGATTTCCTTCAGCCGTCCACGGATTACGCGACATTTGAGCGCTCACAGATTTTCAATCAGCTGCGCGTGGACCGTGCGACGGGTGCAGTGGCGGAGGGCAGGGTCGGAAGGTTCACTTACCAAGCGGGCATCTACTCCAACGACATTGATCTCGAGTTCGGTCAGTTCGACGCTGGGCTCGCTTATGGCGCAGGTGTTGGCTATGACTTGAGGCACGCCCTTGATCTTGAGAAGGCTGACTGGCGCTTGGATTACCTGCACAGCGAAATCGAATCCGCCAGCACGGTGCTGAACCGCTACGAGCACGTCTTCTCCTCCACCCTCTGGTTGAAGGAAGGGCGCTGGGGTTTTGCGACGGAGGCATTCGCTGGCACGGGTGGCATCGACAAGGACGCTGATGTGATCGGCTTCCTCATCCAACCGACTTACGATCTCTTGCTGAAGAAGCTCCAGCTCGTGGGCCGCTACACATTCTCGACTGGAGATGGCCCCGACAGTGTCATTGCACAGAGCCGCTATGAACGCGCGGCCCCCAGCCTCACGGGCGGCGGTCGTGGCGATCAGTATCAGGCGGGCTACCTGGGGCTCCAATATTTCATCTACGGCGACAAGCTCAAGCTCCTCGGCGGAGTCGAATACGCTTCGCTCAATGGCGGCGGTAACGGCGGCGATTACGAGGGTTGGACCGCGCTCACCGGCATCCGCTTCTACTTTTAACGCCTCTCATCACACACTGAATCGCTAACCAAAACTCACCTCATCATCACCATGAAAATTTCCTTCAAAACCCTGTTTTTTCTTCTCCCGGTAGCCGGTCTGATCGGCAACGTCTTTGCCGACGAACTGCTCAACGTCTCCTATGATCCCACCCGTGAGCTTTACGCGGAGGTCAATGAAGCCTTCGCTAAGCAGTGGAAAGCTAAGTCGGGCAACGACTTGGTCATCAATCAATCGCACGGTGGCTCTGGCAAGCAGGCCCGGGCAGTCATTGATGGCCTGGGCGCGGATGTCGTTACGCTGGCGCTGGCGTATGATATCGACGTCATCGCGGATAAAGCCAATCTGCTGCCAAGCGACTGGCAGTCGAAGTTACCGGACAACAGCTCGCCTTATACCTCCACGATCGTGTTCGTGGTTCGCAAAGGTAACCCCAAGGGCATCAAAGACTGGAATGATCTGGTGAAGGATGGCGTGCAAGTCATCACGCCGAACCCGAAGACTTCGGGTGGAGCGCGCTGGAACTACCTCGCCGCTTGGGCTTATGCGTCCAAGGCCTTCGGTGCAGACGAGAACAAGGTGAAGGTGTTCATCGCCGCCTTGTTCAAGAACGTGCCGGTGCTGGACAGCGGCGCGCGTGGCTCGACTACCACCTTTGCACAGCGTGGGCTGGGGGATGTCTTCATCTCCTGGGAGAATGAGGCGCATCTCATCGCCAAGGAGTTTCCCGGTCAGACGGAGATCGTGATTCCCTCTATCAGCATCCTCGCCGAGCCCCCGGTCGCCGTGGTGGAAAAGAATGCAAAGCGCAATGGCACCACGGAGTTAGCCAAGGCTTACCTGGACTTCCTCTACACCCCAGAAGCGCAGCAGATCATCGGCAAAAACTTCTATCGCCCCCGCGATGCGAAGGCCGCCGCAGCCTACGCTTCAATCTTCCCCAAGATCGAACTGGTCACCATCGACTCTGCTTTCGGTGGCTGGCGCAAGGCGCAGAAGACGCACTTCGACGACGGCGGTGTCTTTGACCAGATCTACCAAAAGTAGCCGCTGCCACTCACTCGCCCCGTGCCTCTACAAACCAACCTCAATCATCACTTATGGCCTACCACAGCAACATCCTTGAAACCATCGGCCGCACGCCGTTGGTCAAACTCAATCGCATCAGCCAGGGGCTGGATGCCACCATCGCACTGAAGGGCGAGTTCAAGAACCCGCTGGGCAGTGTGAAGGACCGCATTGGTCGTGCGATGATTGAGGCGGCCGAGGCATCGGGCGAGCTGAAACCTGGCGCGCACATCGTCGAGCCCACGTCGGGCAATACGGGGATCGCGCTGGCATTCGTCGCTGCGGCCAAGGGCTATCCTTTGACCTTGGTCATGCCGGAGAGCATGAGTTTGGAGCGCCGAACGCTGCTGGCCCTTCTCGGCGCTGAGTTGGTGCTCACACCGGCCAAAGAAGGGATGAAGGGAGCGATCAAGAAGGCGGAGGAACTCCTGGCCGCCAATCCCGATGCTTGGATGCCGCAGCAGTTTAACAACCCTGCCAACCCAGAGGTGCATCGCCGCACCACAGCGGAAGAAATCTGGGCGGATACGGATGGCGAGATCGATATCTTCATCGCGGCTGTGGGCACGGGTGGAACGATCACCGGCGTGACGGAGGTGATCAAGTCACGCAAGCCCGAGCTGCAATCCATCGCAGTGGAGCCTGCCGCATCTCCGGTCATCACACAGACCTTGAAAGGGGAGCCTGTGGTGCCTGGCCCGCACAAGATTCAGGGCACCGGTGCTGGGTTCGTCCCCCGCAATCTCAACACGGCCATCGTTGATGAAGTGCTGACTGTCACCAATGAAGATGCCATCAGCACGGCGCGGCGACTCGCGCTGGAGGAAGGTTTGCTGGTCGGCATTTCCACCGGGGCGAATGTCTGGGCGGCTTTGCAAGTCGCTGCCCGTCCTGAAAACAAGGGCAAGCTGATCGTCACCATCGGTTGCAGCACGGGCGAACGCTACCTGTCCACCGCGCTGGCTGATGAAGCCCGCAACAAAGTCACCCTTTAGTTCTTCCATGTCCACGCTATCCAGAATTCAATTCACGGGCGACTACGCTGGCCGTCCGCTGAGCCGTTCCCGCATGACCCTGAGCAGCATTCCCCAGCAAGGATCCCTCTTCATTCCCAAAATCGTGTCCAAGCCTTTGAAGGCCGGATATGGGATGAAGTTTGGCATCTTTGCCGGGCTGCATGGCGATGAGCAGGCGGGCACGCTGGCCGTGTATGAACTGGTGCGCTGGGCGGCGGAGCAGCCAGAGGAATTGCATGACTTTGAGCTGCACTTCTATCCCGTGTGCAACCCAACGGGTTGCAGTCAGAACACTCGGCACTCGCTCAGCGGGTTCGATTTGAATCGCGAGTTCTGGGTCGGATCGAGCGAGCCTGAAGTGCAGTATCTGGAGCGTGAACTGCGGGCTGAGAAGTATGAGGGCATCATCGCGTTGCACTCGGACGATACCTCTGACGGTTGCTACGGGTTTGTCAGTGGTTCACTGCTCAGTGAGCATTTGCTGGAGCCAGCGCTGGCCGATGCTCATGCGTTGCTGCCGCGCAACGACGCTTATGTGATCGACGGTTTCAGTGCCGCGCAGGGCATCATCAAGGAAGGCTATCATGGCGTGCTCAGTGCGCCGCCGGAGCAGCGTCCGCATGCGTTGGAAGTGGTGTTTGAGACACCTGCGCTTGCCCCCTTGGATCAGCAGGTGGAAGCCACCGTCATCGCGGTGAAGACCATGCTGGCGAAGTATCGCGAGCTTCAGGCCTACGCCCCGAACCTCTAAGCCCGCATCACCGCTCATGCCGCGTCGCAGACATGTTTTGCCTGGGTTCTCATTGTCCCTGGGCTTCACCCTCACGTATCTCAGCCTCGTTGTGCTGCTGCCATTGGCGGCGCTCGGGTGGAAATCATCCTCCGGCGGGCTGGAGGTCTGGCAGCGCACGCTGACGGATGCGCGTGTGATTGACTCGCTGAAGCTGAGCTTCGGCACCGCCTTCGCCGCCGCCCTGGTGAATGGCTTTTTCGGCCTCATCACTGCCTGGGCGATCGAGCGCTACCCTTTCCCTGGGCGGCGCGTGATTGAGGCCATGGTGGACCTGCCCTTTGCCTTGCCGACGGCGGTCGCGGGCATCTCGTTGGTCACGCTGTATGCGCCGAATGGCTGGATTGGCTCCTGGCTGGCGCAACACGACATCAAAGGTGCTTACAGTCCCCTGGGCATCACCATCGCGCTGGTGTTTGTGGGCTTTCCCTTCGTCGTGCGCACCATGCAGCCAGTGATCGCGGACCTGTCACTGGAGGTGGAGGAAGCCGCTGCGTGCTTGGGAGCGAATCGCTGGCAGACCTTCACCCGCGTCATCTTCCCGGCGCTGTTGCCGGGCACGCTCGCAGGCATGACCTTGGCCTTTGGCCGCGCAGTGGGCGAGTATGGGAGCGTGGTCTTCATCAGTGGCAATCTGCCTTTCAAGACGGAGATCGCGCCGCTGCTCATCACCATGCGACTGGAGGAGTATGACTACGCAGGCGCAGCCACCATCGGGCTCATCATGCTGATTGCCTCCTTCCTCATCCTCGTCGCCTCGAACGGTCTCGCCGCGTGGAATGCACGCCGCACTGCCCGCTGAATCCCCATGGCTGCTATCCTTGAACATCACCCCCGCCGCGCGCATCCCGTGCGTCGTGCCACTGCCGAGTCGGCTTGGACGCGCTGGCTCATCATCAGCCTCACCGTGGGCTTCATGCTGCTCATGTTTGTGCTGCCTTTGGGCATCATCTTTCAGGAGGCTTTCCGCAAGGGCTGGCAGACCTTTCTGCATGCCTTCGACGACCGTGCGACACGGCACTCGATCTGGCTCACGCTGCAAGTCGCGGCGATTGCCGTGCCCTTGAATACCGTGTTCGGCCTAGCTGCTGCATGGTCCGTCTCGCGCTTCCGTTTTCGTGGCAGGCGCTTGCTGTCATCGTTGATCGAGCTGCCGCTGTGGGTCTCGCCTGTGATCG
>Ga0247832_1003811_pt1 | contig 19942 bp, 14 predicted proteins | sample LaCruzMarch2015__10_FD_192407 | JGI IMG/M metagenome (GOLD analysis project Ga0247832, IMG submission 192407) | Freshwater microbial communities from meromictic Lake La Cruz, Castile-La Mancha, Spain - LaCruzMarch2015_4m | ecosystem: Environmental > Aquatic > Freshwater > Lake | place: Spain... | reverse complement strand
GAAAGAAAATATTAGAATGAGAGTAATTGGATTTGGCTGGACACAGTTTGCTATTACATGGTCTTCCAAGGGCAAGAAGCGATCTGTGGTTGAATTGACTCATCATATGAAAATGATTATCAAGGAAGAGAAGAAGCTGACACCCCCGTCTGATCCAGCCATCCAGCTGCCTACTCGTGCGGAGCTCCCTGTCCTTGGTACTGCAACCCAGCAACTCATTGACAGCAATGAGACTGCTCAGATAGATGAGGAACAGTTTAGAAAGGAGGTTGAGGAGTTGCGACAACAAAGGGAAGATCGGGGTGAAGGTAGTATTTATTCAGCGTTACAGCCACTTGTTTGTCCGGAGCCAGATGAGTTGGTAGATAAGAGGATTGATGTGTTGTACTCATTTACTTTAGACTCTGGTGAGAAAGTTCTACGTTGGTGCCAAGGCAAAGTGATTGCACTGGTGGCAGATACAAGCAAGCCAACAGTTTGTGTTCGTTGGGACGCAATGCCTGATGTTGAAGGGAAAGAGGATGTGAACGAAGAGACTCAGCAAGTGGTGCCACCACGAAAGTTTAATAAGAATGATGAAGGAGCCTGGAGATTGGATATCAATGTTAGTGTGCGAAATGGGAATGATGCTACAAGTAACAAAGAGAGTGATATAGAGCCCAATGATGGATCGGATACCAGCAACAGTGGTAGCAGTGGCAGTGAGCTGAATGAATCAGATTCGGACGACAATATTCAGAGTGATGGTGAGTAAGGCAAGGTAATATAGTAAGGAAATGATGTTTATTTGATCAATAAAGTATAATAACATTATATAATTGATTATTGATGGTCAAAGTACCATCATTGACGCACCAGAGGGTATATAAGTCCGTCCCCACTCACTCCCCGAGTAAAAATCCAACGACCGAGTAAAAAACCAACGACAAAACGTACCAGGAAAAAAAATGTCGACTTTGACACCTTTGATGGACATGTTATGGTCAATTATATTGAACCAAACTTGCAGGAAATCATATTCAGGCCTATTAGAGTAGGTTTGATCACTCAGAAACAATTTTGGGACCATTTAAAAAATTGCCATTCCTGGGGCCGGACCCCCTACCTTAGGTATATCCCACGGTATGTGCGGCTCGCCATGGTGTTGGTGATAGTTGCATCCTTACTGGCTTCCACCATCGCTCCAAACTCAATACGTCAGTATTTGTTGTAATCGACCAAACGACAAAATACCAACTCTCGTGGGAAAAAACGTCCCGATAAACCTGATTGGGATGGGAGGCAATTCAGTATAGTGGTGACAAAGTAGACCAAGTGAATCACATACTGATTGGGGAGGTAGTTGAATGGGCTCACTGCAACAATGCTCCTGCATCTTTCCTTTTCGGTGTAAATGCTGCGCTCAATCTCAGGAGCATGTTCCCTGGCTTGCGTAGTGTTGACCTTGATGCTCTCGTCAATTTTGGGCTCCACTTTGTCAAATTCCTGGTCATAAGTAAATGATTGACTAAATATCCTCCTCTCAAGTACAGTTTCTTAATTTTGTTAATAGAACTACCTAACACTTTGGCAGTCCGATTGGGTAAGAATTCAGCCTAACCCTAATCATATGTCACGAGAAATAGTGACCAAGAAAGGCAAGCCGTTCACAAATATCACATCTGCAAGAATCAATGTCACAAAACGGCTAACTTGGATCGCTCTCTTCACTTGACCCTTGGAGAATCCTTCGTAGGCCTCACGGATTGTTGTCTGTAAGAGAGCACCCATGGAATTTTCATCCATCTTGATATAGGGAAAGACCTGTACTAGTACACCTCCACTTTTGCGCTGGAAGATAATTTCTCGCCAGTAGGAGTACTAACAATCCAATCTCCCCCGGTCTTGTACTCAATCGTGTACCCTAATACCTCCAGCAAACGGACAAGAGGTTTGCAATACCGTCCAGGTTCAACCACATGTGAAACCTCTTGTACCACCCCTTCTTCTTAAACACTGCCATCCCAGAGTTGCAACTCCCCGTGAGGTAATATTTACTATCACTCACCCCCTCTTGACCTGAAGTCATACACACAACACTGAAACATGAGAGCGTGGCAATCATGAGATGCCATTGAAAGGCATGTGATGTCTAGCACATTGATGACGATGCAAAGATCAGATTGCTTGTTCCGCTGGCGCGCAGCATAACATGTTCTTACCTTTCTCGTTACGAGACAGACAATCTTCGTGCGAAGGTTAGATGGATCCCAGTGGTCTAAACAACAACTCCTTCATCCAAACACAACAGAATAAGATAAAAATTTGATAAGTAAAATAATCACACAAGTATTGAAATAAAAATCTCAGTATCTATATGATGTGTTCAATTGTCCTGTTTGCAAGCTTTAGAAATAATTTTAGTGATTGTTAACCCTAACTTTTTAAATCTGTGTGTTCTCCTTACCTGGCCCCACACCATGAGTGTGGTAGGTGTTAGAGGAAGAGTGTTACCAGGCTATTTGCAACTAGGTTGTCCAATGAAATTATTACATTTTTCCTCGACTCGTCATCACAACCTCTGTTATGCAATAGTGACCCCACAGGCAAAGACTTCATGAATATTGATCAAAGTGAATGGTGGTGTCCACCTCGAAAACTTTCACTCCTACCAAACGAACAAGAAGGTCGGTGCTGACAAGAATAGTAGTAACAACAATATTGAAGACGACAGTTATGAGGATAGAGAAGAAGAGAAGAAAACGATTGAATTCCATACCGATCAAGGATTCTTCATTGCGTTTACACCCGGAAAGATTTTGTCTCCTACTGCTACGCAACAGGAGGAACTTCCAGTCAAATGGATTTTATATCCAGGACACTACTACGAACAATGGTGAACGGATGCATCTTGTATTCACGGGAAAAAGAATGAATTAGTATTCATGATGGGGGATAGTGTCAACCAATTGTAAGTATATATATACATCTTGTTTTGTTTTAGAATCACTTGTATTTTTATTGATAGTCCATCTCTGCATGTCATTCTTATTCGGTCTGGCCAATAAAAATGGAAGTCTTCTTCACTACCTTCCCCCCCTCTGCACATTGGATGCGCCGGTTGTATTGCCTTTGAAAATATCAACCTTGTAGCCAATGCTGATGAAGTACCCCGTCCTTATTCAGCGCACACGTTGGCTGTTGAGCCTGGGTGGTGCAATTCAAATTGGGCATGAATCTCCTGCTTATGGATTCAAATACACTATTCACTGATGATGGTGCCTTTGACGAATGACATGGTCCAACGAAAACATCCGCAACTAAATGATCTATCAAAGGAGCAAAAGATTTCACACGTTCAACGTGATGTACCACTGCAATCCATTCATCGCTGTCATTGCTTTCATTCCCGATGTTATAGTTACTGTCAATACCAGCAAGGTCATCTTCTTCATCGGCAATATCATCATTCTTGTCTATTGCAATGCAGCATTCTGTAAGAAATTTGTTGCTTTGTAAATGTAGCCGTCGTCGTTGTCGTCGTCGTCTCTGTATGATAGATGCAATGTTAGCAAGTGATTGGCCAAGCCAACATGTCCACTGGTGTCGTTCATGTGTGGGAACATTCGCATGTACATGTAGCCAACCACCCAAACGCCGATGAAGACATGATACGGCCACAGCCCACCCACCTTCACTGCTGGGAAGCAACCCAAGAGTTATTCGATCATAACCAAATTCATCATCGTTTGCATTTACCTTCTCCTGAAGTAAGCGTTCCAAGTTAGCACGACAATCTCCCTCGAGGATAGTCACTCTATCCTCATCAATACCGTTTGCAAACAAATTATATCTCAACGCACGTATTGCGTGAACATTCCATTCACATGCTGTAACATGCCGTGCCTTACCATGTATAAATGCTGGTAATGTATAATATCCAATTCCTGCATACATATCCAATACATTTTCATTTGGTTGGACACATAGCTTGCCAAATCTTGCCTTCTCGGTAACATTGCCTCGACTGAACATCACACGAGATATGTCGTACGATTGATGTATCCCATGTTCTGTGACAGTTATCCAGCCGGGTGAATTTGGACCTGTCATCTTTGGTACGTAACCGTAATTGGTATTGTTGTAACACAACCACTTGTCCTTGTCATCATTATTGTTGTCATCGTTGCTGGCAATATCATCTTCTCCTGCTGACCCGCTTTCTAAAGCTGGTGGCCATAATATCCGATGTCCACTTTCTCGAGTGCCACTATTTGGATCAATCTCCCCTCGTCGAACGATTCGTGTACATTGATATACAGTCGCAAATCGTTCCCATAGTTGAGATTGTATTTCGAGAAAAAGAACAACATCATTGTCATCGTCATCAACTCTGTTATGTGTTTTGCGGCAAATGTATCTTCCGAACTTTGTTTGGCATTCATGAATCACATTGGCAAGGAGGTCACGGAACTCACAACTATGTCCATTACTGATGGTATTGACTGTTGACGCATTTGGCATTGTCTGTATTCTGCTGCTGCTATTATTTGTAAGAAAGAAAGCCCGATGTGGTATGACCAACGTCCGATCATCACCAATGATTTCCAACTTCTTTTTCGGACATGTCTGATAACTCAATTGTCTGACTAATCTTTCTATATTCAACCTGTCAACACAATGGTCGTTATTATCATTATTATTAGTGATGTTCTTGTTGTTGGGATTGTCGCAATCACTTTGCCATATCTTTTGTTGCCAGTGTGTGAGTGTATCAATTAAAACATGTTGGACAATGGTAAGAGGAGGCAAAGCAGCATCTTTAGGAGTACCTTCAGCGGTGCCCGATGATGAAGTGATGAGCACTCCGCTATGTGTAGCCGCCGCAGTGGCATCATCACTGTAACTTGGCTGCAACACGCAGCCATTAAGATTCTTCTTCTGATTGCCAAGCATTGCAGTGCTGAATGGACACTTGCATCTGCCAAAGCCGAGGATCGCTTTACAATAATTTTCGACGTCCCATCCATCATGTTCTAATTCGTTGTCGTCTTCATGACAGATAAATTCATCGTGATGGAGATGCCGTCGAAATAATTCTGCTAATTTGCACAAGAATGCGTCTGTCACAGGCACTGCGATGCAGTCTTTCGTAATGCCATCTTCACTGTCGCACTCATTATCGTTCTTGCTGTCGATGCTGTTGTTGTGCCAACGAAGACGCGTCGTGATTATATCGTCGGACGACGCGATGGAAATACTACAATCATTGCCACCCTTTTCATTTCCATCGTCGTTGTCAGCAACCACCGCCCTAACGACGTTGACGACGGGTGACATGCGAAATCGTCTATCGAGGTATGAAGACTGTTCTAACCAAGTTTTAATTGCCTTGGCATCACGTCGATAGACGTAAACAACAGAGGTGGCCGCCATGTTGTCATCTCCTCAAACTTCCTCCTCACAGCTTCCCACGACCCGCCAAAATGAAAGGATAATATGTAAACGGAATCAACAAACAAACAATGGCCAAGATGTTGTGGCTACTACTACTACTACCACTGCTACTAATCTTCGACGTGTCGAGCGCCTTCACAGCATGGAGGAGTCATTTGTCGCTCACCAAAGTAATGATGCCTCGTTCTTCGACCTTACTATTGGTAAAGGGGGGCAATGACAATGATAGCTCGACGAGGCTATCATCGTCCTCTTCATTGCTATCAAAAAATCAACATCATCAACGACAACGGCGTGTCTTCATCAGAGTCTCGTCAACCTCCATCACCGCAACAGCGATAGCTTTCCTTGGCCCATTCTTTCCATGTAACGCGCCACGAAATAATGCAATTGCAAAAACAACCGACAATGAGTCTTTGAAGACGTCGTCGTCGGAATCAAAATTATCGGATTCGATTGATAAGAAGAATATGAAACTACAGGAGAAGGAGGATCCGTTCGTTGCGTTCGGAAAATCACTTATGATCGACGGAAATGGAGCAATGACCTTGGGAATTCCAGAAACATCATCATCATCATCATCATCTATTGATAATCCAACGACAGCCAAGTCGACAGATTTATCAACCATTTTAAAACAGAAGGCAGAATCGACAAATCGTAACATTGACCCACGTACACATGGATGATGAGTTAATGAGAAGATCATAATATTGAAAATAACACATTACTGTGGAGATTAATTCCCAATGACTGTGATGCGTGCGTCCTCATAAACAATTTAATACAGGTCTGATTGGGTTGTTCAGCTGTCACCATCGTCTCCTCCTCCTTCTCCGACAATGTGAATTTAACATATCAAATAATGCATGTCATACTGTGTGTGTATCATATTCAAGTTTTATTTTATGTGAATACAAATTGATACAAAAATCGGTACTTAATAATCTCCACCGCCATCACCGCCACCAAACACTAAATAAAGAGAAAGAATAAGAAATGATGGACACACGCGTTGCGTTAGACAAATTTTCAACAACAACAAAATGAATGGCAAATGTCGCAATCAAGTGCTGGGCCGTGACGATAAACAAAAATACTCACTGTCGACTGCTGGAGGTGCCTCCTCGACCTCTTCTTCAACTTCCTTCACGGCAGCCTTGGGTGCATCTCCTCCTCCACCACCACCTCCACCACCACCACCTCCACCACCCCCACCTCCCATGGGTACATCCTTTAATTTCTCCATCCCAAGTCCGAGTAATTCACTAACATCCTTCCCCTCCACATCACTAATTAGCGTTGCAATTTGTGCCTCATTCGGTTCACCTCCACCCGCGGCTGTTATGACAGCTGCGATTTCGGATGCAGTGCCGGACATGCCACCGAGTTTACATAGGAGTAGGGCTGCCACTTCCTGCATTGATTATTATATTTTGATTAGAAGGTTGTGTGTGTGCGGTGATACTTTTTATCGTACACAAGCTAGATGTCCCGTTGGAATCTATAGTCGCACACGAGAACAACAGCCACAAAATTGACAATTTGCGATATAAGAGGGCGAGACACAATGAAGGGATAGTATGTGAGAGGCAAATACGACCTTTAATAAGAGGAATGAAAACATGGACTTGATCTCCGACAACAATATCAGAAGAATCCCAAACCTGGACTACTGACTTCGCCTACTTCTCTCGCCCATATACGAAGATGAAGTTAGCAACTGTACGAAACGACACGGTCCCGGTGAGTAGCGCCGCGTCTAGGACTCACCGCGATGAAGGGTTACTTCCTCGTCGTTGGAGTAAAGAGGTAAATTGTACGTAACCCGCCAAGGTAGGTACGTAGTAAGGTAGGGTTCAAAGAGAGAGAAAACCAAACCAACGATGAACGAAGATGGTGCCAAACGTCTCATTATGGAGGCCCAGACGATGTTGTCCACCACCGAAGGCCACCCCAACCAATCATCGAGGCGGCGAAGGCGGCCATCATCATTATCATCGTCGGTGGCGATGGTACCAACAATGACAGCTGCCGCGCTGCTCGTTGGTATCCTCCTCTCCGCATCGTCCTCGATGGTCCCTTTCCATGATAGGAGTAATAAGTCCTTCGTCGCTGCTTCGGCCGTCGCGTCATCATCTTCAGTCAGGCGACGACCACAACCGCAGCAGAAGCAGCAATTCTTGGCAGCATCCGCATCAGAGAAGAAGACGGCCGTGGTCCGGCCGGACTATGATTTACCAAAAGCTAGAGGGAAAAAGACGCCGGCTCACCCGTGGCCCGTGCCCAGCAAACAACAAGCAGCAGCAGTTGATTATTCTGCCAGTCAGCGGCAAGCAGACGCGATGCAGCAATCGACGGAGGAAAATGCGAGTCGGGTGGATGTTGAGGAGACGAACGGTGATTTGAGCTTTGAAGAATGGCTACAATTATTTCAGCAGGCACCGTCACGGGAGGTAGCGTCACGGCAGCAGCAGCAATATCAATCTACGATGGGGGAGACAAGTAGCGATACAATGAGCTACGACGAATGGCTACAACAACAACAACAGAACACACAACAAACGCAGCAACAAAAAATGGGAAAACAGTCTGCTCACGTGGCGTCAATGATGCTACCACCTAACTCTTCCTCTGATACTTTTTCTCCCCCTAAGGATTTAGATGTCATGTCAGAAAGAAAGCGCATCATTTTACGTCCATTAGCGACTGCAACTGGCGATGATAGTAGTGTTGGTAGTGCCGCTTCTGCCACTTTACCACCATCAGATGGTGTTTACTATTATGATCCAGCAGCATTAACACTCAGTCAATCATCATTGTCGTCATCATCATCATCAAATATAGAATATGATACAAATGATAATAGTAAGACTAACAACAACAACACACCTGAGCTGACATTGCCAGAGACAGTATATGATGAATTTGGCACACCACATGACATAAATGATGTACACAATGAAGGTAGGAATGAGGTATATCTCGAGATTAAGCCGCATGCTGCTGCTACGTCTATCGTATGGGGGGATGGTATTAGTAGTGGTCGTGGAAAGGATTTCATTGGGGGGGTATTGAGTGGTAGCCGATGGAATACAAACCAAAATAACAAACCGTCCTCCTCGTCAATGTCATCTTCGTTAACATCTTCATCAATATACTACTCATCGCAAGATCAGCTAATAGTATTCTTTACCGTGGCTACTATGGCAATCATGATTGGTATACTCTCGGCACGTCGATTGCGTAACCGTAATATGCTTGTTGATTGTATGCACCCTGACATGGATGATGATGATGACGACGACGAATTACATTTAGATACTAATTCATTCTCGGCAGGAGTTACACGTGCCTTTGGTGGTGTTCGGTATGATAAGAAGTATGATGTTGATACCGGTCAAAGTGTCACTGGTGCATCGAGTACGGGTGGTACAAGTGCACTCTTTGATGCCGCAAGTGATGACTTTGGTTCATTGATGGGTGTTGGTGGTAGTCGTAGTAGTAACAGGAGAAAGGGTTTTAGTTCTTATGGCACAAATGACGTTGATGTTGGCATTGGCAATGGAGGGGGTGGGTTGCATTGGCGAGGGGATATGGAAAAATTTGATGTATAAAAAATCAAAGAGAGTGAGGAGATGATTATTATTTAGGTACCTCTTATGCATGTTTGATCAGAGAGATGGAGCTATTAAAATTTTCACTCCCCTCGTTTAGATTGTCTCCTTGTATACATTTGTTGTAACAGTAGTTTGCATAATTGATTAAATGTCTCCATTGATACTTTGTTTCTCTAATAACAATATGACAAGACGAAGTTGCAGGTCTTTCACTATTTTTGTTCCTCTATCTACATTTTGGACAACCCCAGCAGCAATCTGCACAATAGCCTCGATCACATTTTGCAACATCTTTTCTACCACAACCTGGGCACCTGCAAATGTAGCATCCATAGCAGCAGTCAGTACAGAATCCACGAGAACATATATATTTTCCTCTCCTTCTACAGCCAGGACACATGGGATTGGATTTACTGCTTTTTGCACAACAACCCCGACAAAATCCACATATGCACAAGTCTTTTCCTGCATCACATCTTACACAGTTGGTGTCAAACTTCTCGTACATTGTGATACCAACTTTGACGTCACTATCTGTTATGACCAATATCCGCTTATACGTGAATCTCCAATGCCCACCTAATTCCTGACAACGACAACCGAATCGAATGACTCTATTCAACTGTTCCTGGGTGTAACCTCGCTCCCACATCCGTTGTGAAAGGTGATTGGTACACCCCACCTCCTCGGGGTTAAATACATTGGCAGAAATCGAATCCTCTTCTGTGTCGGTGTCTTCCGAACTTGCCGATACGACCGAGTATATGTCATCACCACAAACAGTCAACTTGGAACGAGGACGATTATAAAAAAGTTCGAAAGAGTCAACGTGATTGAATGAAACAACATCCTTGACGATTAAGCGACGCTCGTTAAGTTCGAATGAGTCGACGTGTTCGAATAGATATACCATGGAGGATAATAATACATCAACCAGGCCCTCGTCACGAAGCGTGGCATTGGTTGGGTTCAGGGTTTCTAGGAAAACTTCCGCTCCCGCCCAGTGATGACAACAAACAACAACAAAACACACAGAACATCTGTGCAAGTCTCGATATAATAATAATGTCGGAGGGTGGCATATATCCATGGAAAGTACAAAGGATCGAACTACCTCGGTCGGGTGGTAGAGCGGGGGTCGTAACGTCCTACGCTAATTTGAAAGAGCCATTGCCAAGCCCGCCCAAGGGTCAAACGTGGGTCCAAGACGTACAGACGCGGGAATGGAAAGTGGTGCCGGTAGCCGTGGAGCAGGATGATTCATCGCCCCCCGCGGTGGTGGCTCGACCTGCCGATGCAAATTATGATGGGGACGATGCCACGGCGGTGGTGGCTGCTCCTGTATCCGTCGAAGCAATTCCTGTAATTGTCGAAGCAACTGATTCTTCTGGGGGATTGGAGGGAGGCGTGCGTTATCACGACGTCCTACCCACGGATACCTTTCAGGGGATATGTCTACGATATAAGGTAACCCCCACTGAATTACGCAGAGCAAATAAGATGATAGCAATGGCGGCAAGCAGCACTAGTTTGAAGTTGGCACCCAAAAAACTTATCATACCCGCGAATGATAGGAATAAGGAATTATTCCTAGGCGGTGGGAGCAGCAGCAATACGACCAAATGTCCAACACGAGAGGAGAAGATTGCAACACTAATATATAAGGTATCACGTATCACACAGAATAAATTAACATACTCGGAGGCGGTTGCCTATCTTGAGTTGGCGGAAGGGGATGTGACACTCGCGATTGAGAATGTATATACAGACTTTGGTTGGACGAATGGACAGAGTAGTATGGAAGAAATATTATTACGAGAAGAGCAAATTACAGCTCTTATTGCAAATGTTTCACGTCGTAAAATTACAGTGGTGAACAACAACAACAACAGCAAAAGCAACAACAACAACAGAAGTAGTAGTAGGTTAAGTTATTCTGAAGCACGAGCCTACCTTGAACTTGCTGATTGGGATGTAAATGCTGCATTAACGAGTATCCGAGAGGATTTAGGCTGAGAAGATGGATGTGAGATTATCATTCTTTGAAATTTTAAAGTTTGATTGGGAGGGGAAAGAGAGTGGAGGGATGATGTATATATAGAAGGTGATGGCATTGTTGTTGTTGGGCTGATGCTGATTAGTGTAGCTGATAATGTAGTGCTAGTGTGTTAAAATAATGACTGGTAAGCATGGAGAAGATATTATCCAATTATTGTCCATATGTATTGTGGTGTAAAATAATCTCCTAGTAAATAAATTCAATGACGATATGTACCTTTGTTACTCCTCGTGAGGCAAAGGCTGCTTGATGCCCAAAGAACAAAGTCTTTCTGAATTTCGTCTTCTCCCTATTCGCCAAAAAATGGTACTATTCCTACGTAACTTCCCATACAAGAATCACTAACCTTCGGCGGCCAGCCCACCATCTACAAGTCGTGTTGCTTCATCAAAGGAAGAGTAGTGATGTTTGTTGAAAGGCGTCAACGCGCTCAATAATAGTCGGGTGCGTTTTTGACCGTCGTCATCTCGTTGTCGTCATTGTTCCAGTAAAGTGATAGGGGTTAGTGCGGAGGAGGAGGTCGGGTGGTGGATGGATTTATTGTTGCACTTCTTATCATTTTTGACACCTCACGGCGGAACAGTCGATGGAATTATTTGTATGAAATGCGTATCTTCATCTCACATCGTTATTTATTTACTCAAAAGCTTAGACAGTCAATAGTTGGACGTTGGGAGTTTTTTTTTTGCGACTGCTAACGCGTAATAAAACAAATACCCATCGCGGTCGGGGCATCGGAATTGATTCGCGGAAAGAGCCTTCAAATATATATATATATATTTTTCTAGTGGACAAATCATCGCACAGACAGTAATCCGAATAATGTATCAAAACGCATCCTCGCCTCCTCCTCAGGCCTACAATACTGCCGGTGCTGGTCGGGGAGGATATTCGCCCCAGGTGGTTGGAACGGGAGGCGGTGGAGGATATGGTTATGAAAATACAGTTGCTGGCGGTGCCGGTGGTGGAAACAACAATGGGGGAGCAGCCGCCTATCCTATTTACGGAGGTGCGCCATCACCGGTCAATTCTGCATACCTACGCGCAAATGTTGCCATGTCACGAGGAGGACCGACTCCCAATGTCATTGGACCACTGGGAGTAGGAGGAGGAGGGGGCGTGGGTACCAATAATAATGGAACTGGAGGTGGTGGAGGTGCATCCTCGGGACTTATTCGACTTACATTACGTAAACCCATGGGCATTGTCTTTGAACCCATGACTGATCCACATAACCCAAGTCAACAACGGGGGGTGCGGATATGCGACCTTCCACGCACGGGTGCCGCGGCCATGTCACAAAAGTTGGAATTGGGGGATGAATTGTTAAGCATTAATGACAAGACGATGAGTCGATTGACGTTTGATGAGATTATGGACTTTATTATTCAGGCCGATAAGGAGCGCGTGGATTTGCTATTCCGAAGACCAAATAGGAACAAGGAGACTGGTACTACGGTCGGTGGTGCTGCTGGTGTTGGCGTTGGTGGTAATGCAGCGGCCAACGTTACTGCAGGTGCACCTACCGTAGATGCGAGTGCTGGTGGACTTCCACCTATTGGCAATGGCTATAACAGTGCTGCTGGTGGTCCACTAGGAGTGCCGGGCAATGGCTCGCTGCCTTTGTCGCCCATGGGACTTGGTGGATTCGGGTCCAATTCCAATTCAGTCAAGTGGATCGATGAAAAGAGTGATAAGAGGGGAAAGCTGACGACAGAGGAGGTCGACGATGTCAAGGGTAAGAAGGGTGGCGGTGGTAGTAGCAGTCGGGGGAAGCCGTTGCGGAATGATGATGTCAGTGTCGATGATACGTACAACGACGGTTACACGGTAGAGAGTCAAAGTCAATACACCATGGAAACATACGAAGAGGAGCAACGCCATCGTGGAAATATCAAATCGTTTGGTCGGGGCGGGACAAATGACCGTGATCATCAACACAAGTCAAAACGAAAGTCATCCTACAAGGATCCCGTCGAATCGATGGGATTTCTTGACATGCTGATTGATACTTTGTGTAGCTCCGTAATGGGCCGCCATGCGCAGGACATGTGCGGTGACGATGATCAGAAGAAGAATCACAATACTAGCAATAATTACGGAGAGGATTTTGACGATGAATTCACCCTTGATGATGGTACGTACGGTGCAGACGATGGGACGTATGCCACCTATGAGGAAAGTGAGGAAAGAAGAGGTCGTCATCGTAGGATGGGCGAGGACGAATCTATCGGTACAATGGAGGATGAGCAGCAAATCTTCGTTACTAATGATGACGATGGGACGAGGACGTTGGAGTCAAAAGAGATTGCGAACAAGAAAAAGCAGCAGAGCAGGGAAGATGAGAAGAAGAGCAAAGATCTTAAGAAGGCCTCGGCTTCATCCAGCAAGTCAAAATCAAAAGTGGACAATGCCTTGTTGCGTCATCATGGCGGCAATGAAGTCGATAGTCGATTAATAGACTCAACGCCTCGAGTTAAAAGCACCGCGCCTGATCCACCTCCGACTAAGCAGACCTCCTCACAGGGTTGGAATGACGCCCGTGCGACGAATAACACTAATGCACCCGCCAACCAGTCATGGCTTCACCAGCAAGGGCAGCAGCAGCAGCAGCATCAACAACAATTGCATCACAACAACATTGCCGAGGATCATCAAATGAACGAACAGGAATCTGCGATAAACTCCGCGATCCTGCCAGTACGGGAGCTAGAGTACGACGATCGTATCGATTATGCGGCTGACGTATCAGTGATGGAATCCCTCGGTGGACCGTCCCTTCTTGTCGAACGAGCTCGACATGAAAATGCTGTATATTCTGGTGCACACCAGGCTCTATACGAGAATCTCGATCGACAGGACCCCGAGTTGGCCAATCTCGTGATACAGCACGGAGAAGGCTTCTTACCGGATCCCGGCATGACCAGGGAGGAGACGGCATTTCGCGATCCGTACAAGTTTTATGAGTTTGCTGTCTGTGCTTTGTTGAAGGAAAATGAACCTGAGAAGGTCCGACTACTTAGCAAACTTATGGCCAAGTATAGAGGACGGGAACGTCACCTCATCAACAAATTAAGCGCCAGGTATGATAAGAATGTAAATGCGGCCGCCTCAGAGGCGAGAGGCAACGAACAAGGTGCTGCAGCAGTCGTAGCGCCGACATCGGGCAATGCACCCGATACCTTGTCGAACAAAGGGATGGAAAAGATACACGAGGCGGACGAAGGGGAGGAGGTATCAGGATCGTCTGTCTTAAATGACCCGAGTAGAGCGAATTTGGCAGTCATTGAAGCGGCCAAGAAGAAAATGAATGTCAATACGTCTAGGGGTGCCATGACAGAAAGGAAGCTATCGAATGATGATGGATGGCCACCGGCTATGTCAGACCCATGGGGGACTTCATCTAAAGCTGCTGTAGCTTCTCGAGACGAAGCGCGAGATGTAAGTGAGGAGGGCGCAGATCGTCATATCGATGACGACGAGGGATCGTACTCAGATGGTTCATCCTACACTGGCGACGAGTCTGGGGATGAGGTGGATGGTACATCCCCTGCCACAATCGCTCAAGTATCAGAATTACTCAATTACGTCTATGGCAAAACGTCAGTGGCCGGACAGATCGATCGCGTATCGACCATTATGCGTGCTTACGAAGGACGAGAGGCGGTCCTTTTGGAATTACTCGAGACAAAGGCACTTATTAAGGCAAATGCAGACTCTAACAGGGATGAGACGGACATGCCATTGAGTCTTCGGAATTCATCGGGCCTAAACAATAATTCGGGGAGTAATTCGAAGGGTCAACAATCGGGAAGCGCGACTAGCGGAAATGCCCCCTCCAACAGATCATCCCAAGTGACAGTCGGTGAATCCTCCACTAAACCGACTCCCCAAACTCCACTATCTGTAAACACTTCGCCATCAAAGATGGAATTTCCTACCGGTCTGACCTCACCTAACATGGTGACATCGCCCTCACCAAGTGCCGCCACATTGAATACTTTCAATACCAAGGAGTCAAAGTATACGTCAAGTGCTGGTGGTAATTCCAATTCCAAGGATTCCAGTGCTGGGAGGAAGAAGAAAGGATTGTTTAGTTTCTTCAAGAAGGATAAGAAGAATATGTCCACTGGTCCACAATCCATAGCAACAAAAACAACGACTGCATCACCTGGTGGCAAAAGCAAGTTAACAAAGACAAGCAGGAAAGGGCCACAGGTGATGTGCGAGGATGACAGATCAATATGAAGTGTTGTATATTATGTGGTTCATTTATTAGCTTTAATATAAAAGCCATTTATTGTGATCGTGTACAGAGAATTTTTTAGAATCTTTCCTCTTCGTCAGTTTGGATGATGGAATGATGAAAAACGGGCAAACCTTGCGCTGCACATACATGTTGATAGATGAAGATACCTTATAGGTGTAGATGATGTGAGAGAAGAAGTACGATAGCACAAAGACAAGCAGAATGATGTAACTGTTGTTGTAGCAGCTGCCTATTCGCGACAAGAGCAATGATGTGTTGAGATGACAACTTGAGCAATGACAATCGTTGGAGTGACCTGTACCTACGTATGGTAGTACGTATGAAAATGCCGATGAATCGTCCACAAGCTCACACGACTCATTCAAATATTTTTTTCGGAGTTTTTTTAGGTCCCACCACTTAACATGTTGAATCAAACCGCATAGATTGTCACGAGGAGGGAGGAGGAGGAGAATCCTTCACCATTCGCCAATAAATCTCATCAAAATCAAATAGGGCAAGTCGTGGCGTTCAAGTAAACATAGAGATCATCTCATATTTAATATCATAATCTTCATCATCTACCTCCACGGTTAATATCCTCATACGTTGAAACCATCGAACCATGAAGTTGCCACTCCTACTCGTCTGCTGCTCGTATGCCGCCACCGCCATGCCGTCCACGACCGAAACACTGCCCTGTGGTGGAGGCGAAGTAGGGAACGGAGTCTGTCCTCCGGGCAATTACGGCAAGGACGATGACGATCCGAACAATGACGGCCCCGTCTGCTGCTCGGCGTATGGATGGTGTGGCCTTGGTCGGGCGTATTGCGGTGACGAGGATGGGTCCGGTGGTCTCACCGGCGGCGAGGGATTGTGCGAGGTCGAGGATGCCACGTGTTTGACCAAGGGAGAGTGCTGCTCTGGCTTTGGCTTTTGCGGCCAAGGTTCATCGTACTGCAGCGACGATGTGGCTGGTGGTGGCATCGACGGCGGGAGTGGCTGGGGTGGCGACGGGAATGGAGGTACCTGCACGTGTGGTGGTGGTCAGTGCGTTAGTAATGACGACTGCCCGACGAATGAATGCTGTTCGCAGTACGGATTCTGTGGAGCGGGTGCCGAGTACTGTGATGCAGCCCCCATTGGTGGCGGAGAATGCGTCGTGGATGACGACTGTCTCATCCAAGAAGACTGCAAATTTGGTGACTGTTGCTGCAGTGAATATGGTTTCTGTGGGACTAGCGCTGAGTATTGTTCAGGTGGCACTAATACTGAGGGTACCAACAAGACTGTTGCTCCTACGACGCCCGTCATAAGGAGCAGCCAACCCACTCTGCTTCCCACCGAGGTGCCAACTGTTATCATCGTTGAGCCTGATACGTCCGAGCCAACTGTGACAGTGGTTGAGCCGATCGAGACGTTTCAGCCAACCGGGGAACCGACTCTCAATCCTACATTCAGCGAGGAACCGACTCTCAATCCTACCTACCCACCAACGAAGGGTGGATCAGGATGGGGTGGTGACACTTTCCCAGTGGAAAAGCTTGACACGATGAACCCAACATTGAACCCCACGACAGAACCAACACACTCTGATGGATGGGGTGGTGATACCTACCCCAACCCAAACGACAAAGCAAGTGCTGATGCAGCAACTGAAGAAGAAGAACAGTACAAGGTAGATTCAAGCTCATTACTATATGAAACGAAGAACTCAAGTCGTCCTAGCGCCACCGTTTTCAGTTCCGTCTCTGCCGCTATTGCACTGGGATCAATCATCCTTGCACTTCTCAAGTAAATGAGAGATGGAGGTGAAACGCACAATAATTTATTCATTAGGTTTGATTTTACAACGAGTTTGTTCATCTGTTTAGATATGGTAGCAAAATAATAATAGCAAAACCATTTTCATGTTTGATTCATTCCTGGTATGAGTAAATTGTTTATACCCTGATCATGTCATTCACCTTAGACTATATTCGCTCTATCATTGTTATCGTCTTCATTCAACAAAACCACGTCCACACTCCTATCTGTTCGTCGTGATAGTTGAGACAAACGCAATTGGAATGACGTAGCACGTACCACATTGTAAATCGCAAAGGCTGTCCACATTGTTTCAATGCCAACAATTTGCAAACCCGATAATGCACGATATTTCAATCGTAACATGTAGGCCGGAACAGTAAAGAAGAAGACGACGTACATGTTGCGAAGGAACTGCAAATCTTTTTGTCCTAGCAATGTTCCTTTTTATCACACAGATGTATGTATGTTGTGTCGATATAGCAAAAGAAAGAGTATTTGATGGCATGACATTACCCTATTAGTGCGTGTTGTGTTATCAACAAAAACGAAAACAGCTCATCTATCTCAACTATCTATCTTCTTACCTTCACCAGCACACATTAATCCATTGACTATCAAGAATAAACTCACTGGCTTTATGGCACCATGAACTCTTTCCAACACTGCTTTGTTGGTAGTAAAGTATTGACTTACAAATGGTACACATGAAATAAGTCCAACTAATACAGCTCCTGCACCCAGTCCCACAATACGAAAGTTCATTACCGTTTGTCGGAGTGCAATAGCACGTTCTTTTTTCCGACCGTTACTATGCTGTTGTTGTCCATGTCCATTCGATGCAAATATACCCGGGACTAATGATTGTGCCACCTGTGATAATGCATCAACGAATGGCGTTATACAACCAAAGATGGATAATATAATTTGATGTCCGGCAAGGTCAATTGTACCCAGTGTGGAGGATGCCACGTGACTCATGGCAATGTAGCCTGATATTCTTGATATTGATGTTGTTGTTACAGGTATAACAAAGGGTAAGAATTCACGTCCCTTGGATGTATTAATATTTTTCAGTGATAAGAATGACCTTAATGTCAATTTGGAATCAGAGAAGACACCTCGTGTACTTGTAGTAGTAGTGGTGGTAGTGGTAGCAGTAGTAGCAGTATTGTCATCACGAGGCTTTATTAACCACCATCGTGCAAAGAATAATAATGCAGCATATTGACTTGCCACAGTTGCCCATGCAGCACCAGCAGCTCCTCCCAATGTACTACTTTTGAGTGGTACCAAGAGGACATCCCCAATAAAGTTTACAACGGCAGCAGCAAGTAGTACAAATAATGGTGAACGGACGTCTTGCATCCCAAGACAGGCACTTTGTGCCGTCCCTATCATAACCATGGCTGGTATACCCAATGCACGTATTTTCACATACCGTAATGCTGAATTGTAAACAATTGGATCAACAACAATGTTGGTAGTGGTGGTTGTGGAAGCAGTTGCAGCATTCGTTCCAATAAATAATTGAAGTAGTCTTGGACCAAGAGTATATAATAGTATAGAGAAGAGGGTACCAACAATAGTTGCTAATTTCATTGCAGTTAGTACAGTTGAAATTGTCTTTGGCTGACTTTTATACAATAGTTGTTGTTGTTTTAGATTGATGTCATCACTACCATTCTGCGCAGCAGCAGCAGTAGCATCAGCAGTAGCATCATCTTTATCCTCACGTACCGCTGCCGCAACTAAATTAGTTGTGGCAGTATACATGAATGCCACCACAATTGCACCATAATCCGATACAGCAATGGCAGGATTTAATGCTGCCTGTTGAGCCGTACCGGCTAATAGACCTACGGCTGCAGTATCAATCATTGACAGTACAGGTGAACATAACCATATCCCAATAGCTGGGAGTGTGTAATATAATATACGAGAAATTGTTGGTGCGGTAACTGAAGCATCAGCATTGATGATGTTGTTGTGGTTGTTGTTGTTATTATTGCTTTGAAGGTTGACGTCATCGTCTGAGACTGAATACACTTGTATTGAATTATTGTCCAACAATAATTCATTATTTGCAATAGAGATGGGGATACTACTACTAGTGTTGTCTAATGATGGATCATCTAGATAGCTTTCTAATGCAATTTCCATTGGCGATGTTTCTGCTGCATAGGATAGTGATGGTGACACCGAAGTAGATGATGATGAGTATGATGATGATGATACTGTATCGTCTACATAGTAGTCAGCAGCGAAGGAATCACTACTACTGCCCACACCAAAAAACTGCTGCTGTAGCATTTCATCGTTATCATATTGCTGCCTTAGCTCCAATGATGGACCAATGCTACCAACAACTCGTTTCTTTCCCTCCCATTGCCGTCCTCGTATCCCTCGTTGTCGTATTCGTTCATGCGACGGTGAGAGAGTGGAGGGACGACATGAAAAGGATGCAACCGCAACAATGACGGAGCAGGAGTAGACACAAAAACAGCAGCAACCGCCCATGATGGTCACAGTAACACGGCGGTCGTGGGCTCCCGGTATCGTCGTCGACACCAGCATCACCACCACCAGCATTTACGTGACACCTTGAGTACAAGTTTGTGTAGGCAGTTGATTGTCGTAGGAATTCATCCCTCGACGAAGTAATTACGTACTTCGTAGGTAAGTTTGGGGCAATTCACAGAGGCTAGTGGTTGGAGTTACACTTGGACATAGCTGTTGTATGTAGTGATAGAGGCCCCTCACCCTCTTGAT
>Ga0247832_1003807_pt1 | contig 19948 bp, 19 predicted proteins | sample LaCruzMarch2015__10_FD_192407 | JGI IMG/M metagenome (GOLD analysis project Ga0247832, IMG submission 192407) | Freshwater microbial communities from meromictic Lake La Cruz, Castile-La Mancha, Spain - LaCruzMarch2015_4m | ecosystem: Environmental > Aquatic > Freshwater > Lake | place: Spain... | reverse complement strand
AGTACGCAGATAATGAGGCAGAGGCAGATCGTTGGTATTTAGATCAAGACAACAACCGCAGGCCACCTGAGTTATTACCACGTGATGAGGTTGCAAGAGCTATTAATACTGAGGTCAAATCAGGCCGCGGTTCACCACATGGTGGTGTCTTCTTAGATGTATCAAAGCGAATACCGGCTGATGTAATTAAAAAGCGATTGCCATCGATGTGGCATCAATTTTATGAATTAGCAGGGGTTGATATTACAAAGGAGCCAATGGAGGTTGGTCCCACTTGTCATTATGTAATGGGCGGCGTTGAGGTTGATCCAGATACCGCAGCAGCTGTTGGAGTGCCAGGTTTATATGCAGCAGGTGAGGTTGCAGGTGGCATGCATGGTTCAAATCGTTTAGGTGGTAACTCACTCTCTGATTTATTAGTTTTTGGCAGACGTGCTGGTGTGGGCGCTGCTGAGTATGTGAAGAGTGCGCAACCTGTGAAGGTAAGTGAAAAGAGTATTAAAGATGCAGCTGAAAAAATTGCAGCTCCTTTTAAACGAACAGGTGGGGAGAATCCATACACCCTTCACCAAGAGCTACAAGAGATCACTCACAACCTAGTTGGAATTATTAGAACTAAGAGTGAATTAGCGGACGCCATTGAAAAGATTGCAGCAATTAGAAAACGTATTGAAAATGTTGCAGTAAGTGGAGATAGATTATTTAATCCAGGCTTTCACCTTTCTTTTGATCTAGACAATATGTTGTTGGTTGCAGAAAGCACTGCAAAATCTGCAATTGTCAGGGAAGAATCTCGCGGAGGACATACTCGAGATGATTTCCCAGTTATGGATCCAAATTGGCGATCACAAAATAATATTGCAGCATTTAATGGCAAAGAGGTAGTTGTTAAACAACAAAAACTTCCTAAAATGCCAAATGAACTATTTGATCTCTTTGATATCCATGAGTTAGAGAAGTATTTAAGCAAGGATGAACTACCAAACAATGCGGGGGTTAGATCATGAGTAAAAAGATAAAACTTAGGATCTGGCGCGGGGATTCAAAGACAGGAGCCCTTAAAGATGTTGAGGTTGAGGCAAATGAGGGTGAGGTTGTCCTTGATGTAATTCACCGGGTGCAGGCAACTCAGATGGGTGACTTAGCAGTTCGTTGGAATTGCAAAGCTGGTAAGTGTGGATCATGTTCAATGGAGATAAATGGCAAGCCACGGCTTGCCTGTATGACACAGGTTGCAAACTTTGAAGAGGGTGAGACCATCACCGTTACCCCACTTCGGGCATTTCCAGTGATTAAAGATTTAGTTACTGATGTTTCATTTAATTATAAGAAGGCGATGGAGGTTGACTCCTTCACCCCACCAGTTGGCTTAAAGGCAGGTGAGGTCCGAATGGCGCAGGTTGATGTTGAAAGAAGCCAGGAGTTTAGAAAGTGTATTGAGTGCTTCCTATGCCAAGACACCTGCCATGTAATTAGGGATCACGAAGAGAATAAGAAATCATTTGCTGGTCCTAGGTTTTTCATTCGCTTGGCTGAGCTTGATATGCACCCACTAGATATCTTAAAAAACCGTAAGCAAAAGGCACAGGCAGAGCATGGCCTTGGAATGTGTAATATTACAAAGTGTTGCACAGAGGTGTGCCCTGAGCATATAAAGATTACCGATAACGCAATTATCCCAATGAAGGAGCGGGTAGTTGATGTTAAGTATGACCCAGTTAGATGGCTTGGATCTAAAATTCGCAAACGTGAGGGTATTGTTTAGTACGTGAATTTAATTGTTCGCCTTATCGCTGGCGCACTCGCTTTTTGGGCAGCAACCTCACTCATTGATGGCATAACTGTTAATGGTGGTGCTTGGAGCTATCTATGGGTAGCTCTTTTATTTGGTCTTATAAATGGGGTTATTGGCTCATTGGTTAAGTTATTAACACTGCCGGCCATTTTATTATCTTTAGGTCTTTTTGCCTTTGTAGTAAATGCTGCGATGTTAACTGCTAGGTGGAGTGAGCGATTAGATGTTGTGGATTTTAAATCAGCACTCTTTGCATCTTTGATAATCTCAATTGTTACCACAATTATTAACCGGGCATTTAAGAGCAAGAAGGCTTAATTACAAATGGGTGCTAATAATCAGATGGCCTGTGATTTTTGCAGTGTTCCTTATGATCCAGTAGCAACTAGATGGTTATGCCCAAATTGTCATATGAAGACTAATTGCTGTGATGGAGCACCTTGTGAGATTGTGGAGGTTAAAACCACAACTAGTGAATTAAAGATTACTTAAGTAGTTTTGCCATATAAGCCTCAACCTCATCTGGGTGACGAGGAAGTGCGTTACTTAATATCTTGGCCCCAGATTCTGTAACCAAAATATCATCCTCAATTCGAACACCAATTCCTCGGTACTCTTCGGGTAATAATGTGTCATCTGGTTGAATATAAAAACCTGGCTCAACAGTTAAAATCATGCCAGCCTCTAATACCGCATCTGCATACTGCTCTTTTCTAGCATGAGCACAATCATGAACATCAATACCTAAGTGATGGCCTGAACCATGAAACTGCCACCTTCTATGCAAGCCATTTTCCTCCCGTAAAGATTCCTCAGCAGTTATTGGCAGCACGCCAAGTTCTTCTGCTCCCTTTGCAATCTCAACCATGCAGGCAGCGTGAAAATCTTTAAATCTAGCCCCAGGCTTAACAGCTGCAATTCCTGCTTGTTGGGCCTTATAAACAATCATATAAATCTTTCGTTGTGCTTCAGTGAACTTTCCATTTACCGGAAAGGTTCTAGTTATATCTGCAGTGTAGTGAGATTCAACCTCAACACCGGCATCAATTAAAATCAAATCTCCTGGTAATACATCACCATCATTTTTAATCCAATGTAATACACAAGCATGAGCGCCGGATGCCACAATGCTTGGATACCCATTGTCATTTCCCTCTAACCTTGCTCTGCCATAAAAGGCAGCCTCAATTACTCGCTCACCTCTTGCTACCGATGTTGCTGCTGGAAAAACACGGACCATATCGGCAAAACCACGGACTGTTGCATCAATTGCCTTTTGCATCTCATCAATTTCATACTTGTCTTTAACAGCCCTCATAACTGAGATATAATTTAAGAACTCCTTTTCATCTTCCGTATTTTCTTCAACCAACTTATCAATTGCAGAATCTTCACCACGAACAAGTAAGCTCTCTTTTTTGTTCTTTAAAAACTCTTCAATAGATTCAACTTGTCTTACCGTGATTCCATACTTAGTCTCAGTCTCCTCCAGCGTCATTCTTCTGCCAACCCAAAACTCGCCATATCTTGTGTTCTTATAAAACTCATTGTCATTTCGAGGTGACCTTGGGTGAATAAACAACAATGCTTCATGTCCTGTGTTAGTTGGTTCCATTACAAATAAGGAGTCTGGAACACAATCTGATGCAACAATTCCAGTAAACCAACTAAATACAGAGTGGGCTCTAAATTGGTAATCAGAGTCATTACTTCTAACCTTTAATGATCCCGATGGAAAGATTAATCTCTTGCCAACATACTGTTTCGATAACTTATCTCTGCGTAGTTTTGTGTATGGTATTGATTGGTGTGGTGTGATGCCAGCAAGTGGGGATTCTGCCCAACCTTGCTTCATAAACTCACTCATTGCATCAGCTACTGGAATGTCATGGGTTCTCACGTCAATACCTTTTTCATTATTGTTACTACTACCTGAATTCATTTGATAAGCCTACCTAAGAGGCTTAAATTGGCTAGAGATGAGTAAACAGCGGTAATCTTGCACAGTTGGAGACGTCGCATAGCCCGGTCTAGTGCGCCTCACTGCTAATGAGGTTAACCCCTAAAGGGTTTCGGAGGTTCAAATCCTCTCGTCTCCGCTCTTGCGAGTTCACTTCCATCAAAATCTCCCACCCTTTTCAATAACTGTCATAAGCCCTGAGCTGATTAAGTAAATTATCCCTTTTGAAATGTTTAAATTAGACCGCGAGGAAGCAACTATCTGTCAGTGAAATGGCAAGAGATAGCCTGATACAACCCGCACCAACAGCAAATACCTTTTGTGTAAGCCTACATGTTTTATACTTGATTAAATGTCGAGGCTCGTGCATGATCTATTATTGCGCATGTTTTGGGGTGAATTAATCTCGGCCCTTCTCATAGATAACATCAAAGAAATTACCAAAAGGATGCTTAATTTCACAGACTTTTTTAAAATTTAATGAGTTTAAGAATTCATTAATTTCCACAAAGGAATCTTCTCGCATGTCATCCGCATGCCTTTCAAACTGAATAATCCTCACCTTATCCTCTCTGAGCGTCTTTTCGGCACCGAGAATAGCTTGCAGTTCGTACCCTTCGATATCAATTTTCATAATGTCAATTCTATCTATGTTGTTTTCACTAACGAAAGTGTCAACTGTTGTTAGGCGAGTAGGAGTAGAATTAAAGGAATCTCCGTAAGATTGAAGCAAAATTCGATTTTTACGTTTCATGTACCGAGAGTTAGAGTTGGGTCGGACAAATGTTGAAGTTTCACTCAGAATAGACTCAAAGAAATCAATCACTTTTTCCTGGTCACCAATACCTATTTGGTAAATTGAAATCTCACTGTCTGCGATTTTATTCACAGCATGCTTCAGTGCGGCAAAGGAGATTTTTGAAGGCTCGAATGCGTAAATTTTAGGCTTAAGATAAAGTGACGAAAAGAATTTAACTGATTCACCTTTGTGTGCCCCAATGTCGAGAATAATGACCCTCTCTACTTTATTAACTTTCATCATTCCGAGGTAAGCCTCAGCTAACTTGGGGTAAAAAAACCATTTCTCACTTGCCCAAATAACTTTTGAGATTGCTGAGACGTATGCTCTTTTCAAGAAATACATAAGTATCAACGATACACAAAAAAGTCACTGTTGTGCGCCATCATTTACAAGACTTTCTTAAGCACACCTATAAGCTGTTTACTGTCTCAATCTGAGTTTTGTGAGTTTTACCTTAACAATTTTTGTAATCTAATTACCTTCCATTGAAGGATAATTTCAAGAGTTTAATTGGGTAAGGAGAAAAAGGTGATATTGTTCTGATGTTCAAATCCTCCCGTCTGCGCCAATATTAGATAGGGTAAATAGTGAATTTGGGGGAAAATTGCCAATTTATAAAGTCGCAATAGTTGGAGCAGGCCCTGCTGGTTACTTTACTGCGCAAGCATTTCAAAAAGCACAGAGGGATGGTCTCTCATTTGCAATTGACATGATTGAGCGGCTGCCAACACCTTGGGGATTAGTAAGAAGTGGTGTTGCACCAGATCATCCAAAGATAAAAACAGTTTCTAAGGTCTTTGAAAAGATTGCTAAGGAGCCAAACTTTAGATTATTTGCAAATGTCGAGTTGGGTAAAGATGTTTCACTAAAGGATTTGAGAGATCAATACGATGTTGTGGTTGTAGCAACAGGAGCTTCAAGGGGGCGAAAACTAGGAATTCCAGGAGAGGATTTAAAAAACTCACTATCAGCTGCTGATTTTGTTCCATGGTATAACGCTCATCCAGATTTTATTGATGTTGAAGTAGATCTATCATCTGACATAGCTGTAGTAATTGGAGCTGGAAATGTGGCAATGGATGTGGCACGGATTCTGGCGATTGATCCAACTGAACTGGACCCAACAGATGTGGCAAATCATGCGCTTATAAAATTGAAACAAAGTAAGATTCGTACAGTAATTATTTGTGGCAGACGTGGCCCAGAGCACGCTGCCTTTACCGCCCCTGAACTTCGAGATCTTCCAAAACTTGAAAATACAGATGTTTATATTGATTCAAAACAAATTGAAGAGGCGATAAAACACATTGAAGAGATGGATGAGGTTGAGAAAGATTTAAGGAACAATATTGAGGCGATGAAGGCTATTGCAGAGCATCATAAAAAGGGAGTTGCAAGAAAACTAGAGATAAAGTTTTTATCTACCCCAATTGAGATTAAAGGTAATGGCAAAGTTGAAGAGATTGTGTTTCAGAAGAATAAAGTTGAAGGCGATAAAGTGATTGCAACTAGTGAGACATTTTCAATTAAGACTGGAATAGTTATTACGGCCATTGGATATGACTCAGTTGAATATCCTGGTATAACCATTGAAAGTGGTCGGGTAAGTAATATTGCAGGGCATGTTGAACATAATGTCTATGCAGTGGGTTGGGCAAAGCGTGGGCCAACTGGTGTGATTGGTACAAACAAGAGTGATTCAACTGATGTAGTTGATCTGATTATTGAAAATTTGAAAGAACCAAAGAACAGTGAAGGAATTACTGCCTTATTAAAATCAGGGCATGAGGTAATTGATCAAACAGCATGGGAAAAAATAAATGCCTCAGAGGTCATTTCAGGTGAAATCGCTGGAAAACCACGAGTAAAAGAGGTGGATTGGAAGCAGTTAATAAATTTAGGCAGAATAACATAAATCTTAAAAGCCTTGATCTCTGTGTTGATTTAGAATATAGCTATTTGAATAGTTAATATCATCATTTAGCAGATAATCTCTTAGTACAAATCTAATTTAAATGAATTACACAGGCAATTCATGATACTTACTAAGAATTCTTTTTAAGTATAGAACAGTAAAAGCATTAAATCCAGCCAAGTCGCTAGAATAAAATTACGAACTAGATAAATTCTGCAAATACCATTCCACAACTGATGGCAAAGAATCATTTAAAGTTTTATCAGATTTCCAATTAAGATTGTTACGTAGAAGCGAATCATCCATCACTTGCTTTTTTATCTCAAGACTTGGGTTGAATGAAATTTCATGTGAAATAGGGCTTCCAACTAGGTCCTGTATCATTTCAAATAGATCTAAAGTTGTACAACCATCTCTAGAAGTTATATTGAATGATGGAATCGAATTAACTTCTTCAATAAACTCAATTATTTGTAAATAACATTCAGCTAAATCATCAACATGTATGTATTCTCTATAATCTTTTCCACCATTACGGATAACGAATTTTTCCTTTTTTATGAACGCATGAATTATCCCAGGAATAATTCGCTGAGTGTTATAATCACCTTCTCCATAGATGTTACAAGCCCTGGTCGTAACTATTGGTAAGTTGTAAGTTTGGCGATAGGAATTTGAAATAATATCGGTCGCAGATTTGGATGCATCATAAGGGTAAATACCATTCAAAGGATGAGTCTCTGTGTATTTTTCATAAATAAGAGACCCATATGCTTTGTCACTGCTTGCAACAACAATAGCTTTACATTCATTGAAATCTTTCAAACTCTCCAATATATTTAATGTTCCAAGAACATTATTATAAAATGTGGAGTACGGGTACTTTAATGATTCATAAGCCTGTGTTTGAGCTGCTAAGTGAATAAAATGCGTAGGATTAGTTCGTTGAATAAAGTAATCAACATCTTGCCTATCGGAAATATCTCCATAAAACTTATTTATGTCATCAATAAGTAAACTTTTTGCATTTTCATCTCGGATCAATACGCTAATTGTTTTACCTTTAGCCTTAAGTTTTTTTATCAAATGGGAACCCAGTAACCCGGTAGCACCTGTTATCGCATATCGATCTTCCACCACGAAATCATAGCAAACATGCCAGTGAAGATTCTCTTGGGATTGATCAACCACCTGACTCTTTGATTTTTGATAGATTGGTGTTATGTCTAATCCCTTATCCATCACAGGTAATTCAGGTGGAAGCATCATTCTTATGTTAGATGGATTTAAACAAGGAGGAATTCAACAGTATTATCTTCTGTTAATTAATGAGTATTGTAAAAAATTTGATAGAGTCGCATTAGTTATACTTGAGCAGACAGAGTTTGACCTCTTTATAAACCCAACGAAGAATTTGGAAATTGTACGACTTAACTCAAAAAGTCTTCTGGACTTGCATGCTTTAATAGAAATTCATCGGTTATTCAAGGCTTTTAAACCTGATGTAATCTTGACTAGCATGTATAAATCTCAAATTTGGAGTGCGATAACTAGATTGCGTCATTCAAAATTGATTTGGATTGAGAATAACACCTATCACAACAGGACTCTTGCACAGTGGACCTTAATGAAAGTCATGGTAAAAAGGGTCCAGAAAGTTGTCTGCATATCCGAAGAGGTTAAGGCAATAACAGATAAAAGAATTAGTGTAAAGTCAGAAGTTATATATTGTCCCGTAAATTTCCCAGAAAGTTTGGAATTCAAGGAACCTTTTGCGAATGACTTCATTTTTATTGGAAGGCTCATAGAGCAAAAAAATCCTAAGTTGTTGTTAGAAAGTTTTGATTTATATTGCAAGCGTTACAATGTTCAATCAATCCTGCATTTTGTAGGTGAGGGATCATTAATGCCAGAATTAGTATCTCTAGCGTTCAAGTTGGGAATAAGCCATAAATGCAGGTTTTATTCAGATCTAGACGGAGTCGAAAAATGGGACTTATTACTAAAAGCAAAAACTTTAGTATCAACATCTAGAATTGAAGGATTTGGGTTAGTTCGATTCGAAGCACTGGCACATGGTCGCTGTCTTGTGACCACAAATACAGGGGGATCTGAACTGCTTACAGCCAAAGAACGCTTAGGCATTTATGTTGTTTCAGCAAATCCCAGTGAAATAGCTCATGCTATGTACATGTCTATCGATCAATCAAAATGGAATTCCCATACGGTTTTAGACAGGTTAAGAATAGTCAACAGTTTAAATCCAAAAAATGTTGCAGAATTATTGTTGAGATAGACCATTTCTGAATAAACGAAATTTTAATAAACTGGATTTAAATCTTAAACCTGTTTGCACACCTTTTTTAATGTCGAATCTTTTGACTCATCACTGTATTACACAAACAATAATTCAGAAATCATGTAGAAACCTTCCTGCTCTCTGAAATTACTTTATAAATAGTGCAATTAACATACAAAAGTGACTCACATTGACTGCAAGTGAAGCCCAAAAATAAGTGTACAATCAGGCATTCCTCAGGGTTAACAAAATGCGCCCGTAGCTCAACGGATAGAGCATCTGACTACGGATCAGAAGGTTCGGGGTTCGAATCCCTGCGGGCGCACATAATTAAAGGTAAAGAGTTCAGGCTATTACCATAAAGATAAACCAGTAATATTCTAATACTATGAATTCTAAACTTATTAAAGCAACTCGATATATTGGACATATGAGTTTTGTTAGAAGATCGCTTAGATACAGACTTTTTAAAATTCTAAAAATGAATTTTACTTTTGAAGTTAATTTCTACGGATACAAATACATAGGAAACTTGAATAATTTTATAGACCGTAACGTATTCTTTTTTGGGGCACACGAAAAAGAGCAATTGAATTTTTCAAAAAATTACATAAGGAACGCGACAGTAGTAGATTGTGGAGCAAATACAGGAAGCCATTCATTGTTTTACTCTGCTTTTGCTAAAAATGTCTTAGCAATTGAAGCCAGTAAAATTAAAACGCAAGAAATGCAGAACAGAATTACCCTAAACAACATAAACAATATTACTTTACTAAATTGTGGTGTTGGATCTTCTAATAATGTATCAATGCCATTCTATGAATCTCATGGTGATAACCAGGGAGTGAGCTCTTTTGTTGAAGATTTTTCTACTCAAAACTCATGGTCAGGTAATGTACTTATTCGCACACTAGATTCAATAATTGATGAACAGAAAATTACCAAAGTTGATTACATTAAAATTGATGTTGAGGGATTTGATTATGAGGTTCTAAAAGGAGCAGAAAATATCATAAAAAGAGATAATCCAATAATTCAAATAGAATTTTCACCCAGAGATCAATACAAACTTTTAGAGTTTTTAAGTAAATACCCGATGTATGAATCAAGGAATTTAATAGTAAATCGTTCACTTTTTATTTTTAATCGGTATCGGGGAAAAATTGTAAAGTTTAAGCCAAATTTAAGAAGTGAAGTACTCTTGTTTCCTCAAAAAGTTTAATGCACGGTGCGTTCTATCCATTACTAGCTATTATTTAGTTAACTTGGATGCAACAAGCGTAGGGCTGCAGATAAAATTAAAATTTATTAAGTTGGTAAAGTGTAGGCAGGAATATTGGTAATTATAGGTGGATTTTAGTTAACTAAACCAATGCATTCATTTTCGAACTTTAAAATACACGATTGCAATACTAGTGAGACTTCTAATAGGATCACTAAGTGATTAGCGTTATTCAAGTAAAAGAGTTAGTTGATTTACAGGATCAAGAATCTGTTCGCAAAATATTTGACCTAACTTGGGCGATGGATGCTGGAACTGAAATAACACCAAACCTTTTGCAAGCAATGGTTCACAGTGGCGCATACCTGTCAGGTGCATTTATTGACAACAAAATAGTTGGCGCTGCCTTTGCATTTCCTGCAACAAATAGTGGATTACACCTTCACTCACATATGACAGCTGTATTAGATGCATATCGAGATAAAGGTGTGGGTTACGCTTTAAAGATCGATCAGTGGAATTGGGCAAAGAGACAGAAGTATTCACATCTTTCTTGGACCTTTGACCCATTGGTAAGAAGAAATGCGAAATTAAATATAGTAAAGCTTGGAGTTGATATCTCTTCCTACTATCCCAATTTTTATGGGCAGATGCCAGATGTGCTAAATGCAGGGGATGAATCAGATCGCTTGATGGTTTCATGGCCCACAGATTTAGATGCACCAAAGGCAAGAGAGTTAATTGCTCACCCAAAACCTAGTGATGTTTTGATTGAAATTCCAGAGGATATTGTTGCGATTCGATCTAAGAATCAAAGTGAGAGCATGAAATGGCGCAGGCAGGTAAGGGAACAATTCCTGGCTGCTTTTGAGAAAAACGGCAAAGTAGTTGGCTTTTCAGCAAATAATGAATATGTTGTCCGGATATGAGAATAAAAGAGACAGAGTTAAGAATTATTCAACTACCCCTGATAAGGCCATTTAGAACCTCATTTGGCACCCAAACATCGCGCCAAGTTTTAATGGTGAAGGTAGTAAATGAGAATGGCACAACTGGCTGGGCTGAGTGTGTGGCAATGTCTGAGCCGCTCTACTCACCTGAGTACACATACGCATGCATTGATCTAATAAAGAGATTTTTACTTCCTGCATTAAATAAAGCTGGGGATTTTAAAGCAGAAGAGGTTGCCACCATTTTAAAACCTTTCCTGGGTGGGCAGATGGCAAAGGCATCACTTGAAACTGCAATATTAGACGCGCAATTAAGAGATGAGAAAAGATCACTTGCTGTATACCTTGGTGCTACTAAAAGTAGGGTCGAATGTGGTGTATCTGTTGGAATTGCAAACAATTTAGATTCTTTAGTTGAAGAGGTTAAATCCTATGTGGATGCAGGGTATCGAAGAATTAAGTTAAAGATTGAACCAGGTTGGGACATAGAAGCGGTTAAAACTATTCGAAAGATCTGGCCAGAAATTCCACTTCAAGTTGATGCAAACCAAGCTTATTCAAGAGATGATGGCAAACACCTATCTCAGCTAGATGAATTCAATTTGTTACTAATTGAGCAACCTTTGGATGAGCATGACATTTTGGGGCACGCTCTCCTTGCTAAAGAGGTTAAAACACCAATCTGCCTTGATGAATCAATTATCTCTTTGCAATCTGCCCAAGATGCTCTAGCGCTAAAAGCTACAACTGTTATCAATATAAAACCTGGCAGAGTTGGTGGTTACTTAGAGTCGGTGAAAATTCATGATTTGTGTGTTAAAAACAAGATCCCAGTTTGGTGTGGTGGAATGCTTGAGACTGGTATTGGCAGAGCTGCCAACTTAGCTCTTGCTGCTCTTCCTGGTTTCACATTGCCAGGAGATACATCAGCCTCCGCTCGCTACTTTAAGCAAGATATAACAACACCATTTGTAATGGATGATGGTTATTTAACTGTGCCAACAGGAGATGGCATAGGGGTAACTCCTGATATGGAGTTTTTAGATTCGATTACTACCTTTAGTGAAGTAATTAAGTAAGTTGGATACCAGGCAGGTTTTAGCTAGGCCATATGTAAAAAGATTATTTGTTGCTCGCTTCATCTCTAACTTTGGCAATGGTATGGGGCCAATTGCCTTAGCCTTTGGCATATTAGCTCTACCCAATGGTTCAGCTAACTTACTTGGCTTAGTTTTAGGAACCACCACAGTTATCTTTTTACTTGTAGCACCTTTTGGTGGTGTAATCGCTGATAAGTATGGCCGGGCGAGAATGGTTGGAATTACTGACTTTTTAGCAGGCGCCGTGTTACTAATTCAAGCTTGGCACTTTGCAATAGGTGATGTGCCAGTCGCAGTATTGCTGCTTGTAAATGGTGCATATGGTGTGTTTTGGGCAGTATTTTGGCCAGCATTTTCTGGAATTATTCCAGCTGTTGTACCAAGTGAGGGATTACAAAAGGGAAATGCTCTTAATCAATTACTTACAAATAGTGGTTTGATAATTGGCGCAGCGTGTGCCGGAATTTTAATTGACCAATATGGCGCAGCAGTTACCTTAACAATTGATGCAGCCTCATTTATGATCTCAGGGGTAATGATTTACAGTTTTAGACACTTAACACCAAGAGCGGTGCATAATGAAAATACTGTAATAGCTGATCTTCGACATGGCTGGAAGGTGTTTATCTCCTTTAAATGGATTGTGGTCTTGGTTTTATCCTGGTCATTTTTAGTTATGTGTTGGGCTGCAGCAGAAAATGTCTTAGGTCCATTAATAGCACTTGAACACTTTAATGGTGCTAAATCCTGGTCCTTGGTTATTACAGCAGAGTCAGTCGGTTTAATTGTTGGCTCAATAATTGCCTTAAAGATTAAGCCAAGGTATCCACTGCGCTTTTTGCAACTCTCCTCATTTACCCTCACCTTTTATATCTTCACAATGGCAAAGCCACAATCATTATTTGTAATCGCATTTGCTGCGTTTTTGTTTGGCATAACACTTGATCTATGGGGAACATTTTGGAATACCGCCATGCAAAAGAAGGTTCCACGTGAAGCACTCTCCCGCGTTGCATCCTTTGATGCGATGGGGTCGATGATGTTTAGACCAATTGGTCTGGCAATTGCAGCTCCCTTATCTGCCCTCTTTGGAATTAAAAACTTCCTCTATATATTGGCTGGGGTGACAGTTGTTGCAATTTCCCTCTCATTTCTAAATAAAGAGGTGAGAAATATGAGCTTTGAAGATCTAGGTAATGATCAGAAATCTCTAAGGTAATTTACAGGATTTCATCTTAGTATTTGGCCATGGCTAATTGGAGGGTTATGAAAAGCGGATTTAACAAACTTATTCTTGGATTTTTAATTGGCGCCGTAAGTGTTGGTGGTTTGGCAGTTGCAAACAACCCAACTGTACCGGTGGTTAAGGCCTGTATTGATAACAAAACCAAGGCACTCTTTGCCTCCACCAATGGCAGCTGCCCAAAGGGTCGAAGCTCAATTGATATTGGCGCTACTGGGGCAAATGTGAAAAGCATTGCCCAATTAGTATCTGCCTCCGTTGTCTCAATTAAGGTAACTACCACCCTTGGCTCAGGATCTGGCTCCGGTTCAATATATAAATCAACCTCATCGCTTTCTTATGTCATAACCAATAACCATGTGATTGAAAGTGCGGCAACTGCCGGCAAGATTGAAGTTGAATTAAACAATGGTGATATCTATCCAGCAAGTATTGTTGGCAGAAACTCTGAGTATGACCTTGCAGTAATCTCAATTAAAAAAGGAAATCTTCCTGAGATTCCAATCGGTGATTCATCATCGATTGCAATTGGGGATGCGGTAGTTGCCTTTGGTTCACCCCTTGGCTTATCTGGAACTGTAACTAGTGGAATTGTCTCTGCGTTAAATCGACCAGTAACTACTGGATCAAGTAATGCTGAAAGCTTTATGGATGCAATACAAACCGATGCAGCGATTAATCCTGGTAACTCAGGTGGTCCATTAGTTGACTCTCAAGGAAGAGCGGTTGGTGTTAACTCTGCAATTGCTACCTTAGGTTCAGCCTTTGGAGCAAGTGGCAATATTGGCTTAGGTTTTTCAATTCCCTTTAATCAAGCAAAGCGGATAGCAGATGAGTTAATCGCAACTGGTAAATCCACTAAACCATTTTTAGGAGTCTCATTTGATCCTACCTTTACTGGACCTGGACTTCGAATCAACAACATAACCCCAGATAGCGCCGCTGAAAAAGCTGGCTTAACTGTTGGCACAATTGTTAGAAGCATCAATGGGTTTAAGGTAAATGATGCTGTCACTGCAATTGGTCGAATTAGAAGTAAGGCGCCAGGTGATCAAGTAGCAGTTGTAGTTGATGCTGGAAGTTCTACTAAAACTTATAACATCACCTTAGGCTCTGCCCCTTCACTGCCATAACTTCGCTACTCTTACCTTCAAGCAGTAAAAAACTTGAAGGAATAGGTTGATATTAAAAAGAGCGAAAGAGTTGTTGGGTTAGAGCTACTCTCTGCTACCTCAGGGGTTTTAATCGCTGTTCAATCACGAATAAATGGCGCACTCTCAGAAAAAATGGGTGATTCACTTGAAGCGGCAGTAGTTTCATTCTCTACCGGATTACTTTTTGTAACTGCAATTGCCATATTTAGAAAAGATGTTAGAGCTGGATTTAGCCAGATATTTAAAGCTGTTAAAGAAAGCAAAATGCCACCTTGGACACTGGCCGCTGGGGCATTGGGCGCTTCATTTGTTGCGATGCAAACATATGTTGTGCCAATTGCAGGTGTTGCACTCTTTACAGTTGCATCCCTTGCCGGTCAAACAGGCATCTCACTTTGGGTGGATAAATTAGCACTAAGTGGTGGAGCAAAAACATTGATTACTAAACGACGAGTGATCGCAGCAGTTATTACTGTCTTTGCGGTGGGTGTTTCTGCCTGGGATCGATTTGAGATGAGTGATTTTTCAATAGCAGCTCTTGGGCTAGCTTTTTTTGCTGGCAGTTGGGTTGGGGTGCAGCGGGCCTTAAATGGCCGGATTAACTCACACTCAAATAAAAGCTTTGCCACCTCATGGTTAAATTTTATTACTGGCACAAGCTTTTTACTATTTCTGTTACTACTTAGAACACTCTTTACCGATCACTCAATTCTTAACTTTCAAACAGCGCCTTGGTGGATGTTTTTAGGCGGCTCAATTGGGGTAATTTATATTGCACTCTCATCCCACATTGTTCAACACCTTGGCGTGCTTGAGTTCACCTTATTTAGTGTTGGCGGAATGTTGATCGGTTCATTAATGATTGATTTATTATTTCCGACCCCAGGAACAGTTATCTCACCCTTTTTGATTATAGGTATTGCACTAACCTATCTTGGTGTGGTGGCAAATGGTCAATCTCGCCTATCTCGCAGGTAGTTTCGAAAAGCTGCGATCAACGATGCTGATATAAAAAATGTAGCAAGGCCGTAGGAGATATCTCTAACCCAAGGAATAGAGCCAGAGTAATAGCCAGCTAAAGTGATACCTACTCCCCATAAAAGTGCGCCAAGTGCGTTAGCAGATAAAAATTTGTAGTAATTCATCTTTACAGTCCCAGCAATCGGTGGCACAAAGGTTCTAACCCATGGGATGTACCTAGCAATTACAACCGACCACCAGCCATACCGCTCATAAAATCGCTCACTTTTTTCTAGCATTCGCATCATGCGCTTTGACTTATGTTTTTCAAGGTATGGCCTGCCAACCTTTCGGCCAATCACATAACCAACCTGGTCTCCAATAAAGGCAGCTAAAAAGATGGCAAGGATCAAAAAGACAATGTTTATGTCATCTCTTGCTGCTGCAACTAAACCGGCGCTAAATAACAGAGAATCACCAGGCAAAAAGAAGCCAATAAGCAAGCCAGTTTCAACAAAGATTATTCCAGCAATTACTAAATAAAAAAGGAAAGGTGCAACTGGGGATAATTGCTCATCAAATGAGGCGGCATAGCTGAGCATTTATTTAAACTGAACTTTTCACAGCAGCTGCTACTTTTTGCACAACATTTAAATCAAAAACACTTGGCACAATAAAATTAGCATTTAACTGCTGATCACTCACGCAAGATGCAATAGCCTCTGCTGCAAGCACCAACATCTTGTCAGTTATTTTTGTGATGTGAGCATCAAGTAATCCTCTAAAGATTCCAGGAAAGGCCAAAACATTATTGATCTGATTTGGCTGATCACTTCTACCTGTGGCAACTACTGCAGCATGTTTTCTTGCTAATGCAGGATCAATCTCAGGATCTGGATTGGCCAAGGCAAATACGATCGCACCCTTTGCCATAGATTTAATATCATCCTCAGTTAATACATTTGGCGCACTTACCCCAATAAATACATCAGCATCTTTCATTGCCGCATGGATATCTCCTCTAAAGGAACCAGGTGAGCAGTTTGTAACAAACCACTTACGCATTGGATCTTCGTCCCCCTTATCTTCAAAAACTAAGCCATCCTTATCAAAGCCAATAATGTTTTTAGCACCCTTGGCTACTAGCAATCTTGCAACCGCAGTTCCTGCAGCTCCAACCCCACTTAATACAATCTTTGTTGATTTCAAATCTTTTTTAACAAGCTTTAAGGCATTTGTTAATGCAGCAAGAACTACAATCGCAGTTCCATGTTGGTCATCATGAAAAACTGGAATATCAAGAAGGTCTCGAAGTCTGGCCTCGATTTCAAAACAGCGAGGAGCTGAGATATCTTCTAAATTAATACCGCCATATACAGGTGCGATGATTTGAACTGTTCTAACAATCTCATCAACATCTTGGGTATCAAGGCAGACTGGCCAGGCATCAACATCGGCAAATCTTTTAAATAGCGCTGCTTTGCCTTCCATCACTGGGAGTGCGGCCCCAGATCCAATATTTCCAAGCCCTAAAACAGCAGAGCCATCGGTAACAACTGCAACAGTATTTCGCTTAATTGTTAATCTTCTTAAATCAGATGGATCTTTAGCAATTGCTTGTGAAATTCGCGCAACCCCAGGTGTGTAAGCACGGGATAGATCATCACGAGTTTTAAGTGGAACCTTGGAGGCAATCTCTATCTTTCCACCTAGGTGAAGTAAGAATGTGCGATCTGAAACCTTTCGAACATTCAAATTTTTATTTTCTGATAGTGCAGCGGTGATCGCCTCTGCGTGTTCGGCATCAACTGCGTCACATGTAACATCAATTACCACCCGATCTAAGACCGATTCAACAACATCTAGTGCGGTAATGGAAGCCCCTGCTGCCAGGATTGCCTGGGTTATCTCAGAGACAGGTTGGGCAGATGCAGGTCCATCAACACGGATTGTGATTCCATAACCTGGGGATGTGCTTGCCATTTAAACAACACCATATAAACGATCACCAGCGTCCCCTAGACCTGGAACTATGTAGCCTTTCTCATTTAATCGCTCATCTAACGCACCAGTAACAAGCTTTAACTGCAAAGCGCTGGATGTGAATGCTTTTTCTAAGACTGCAATACCTTCAGGTGCTGCCAAGATACAAATTGCAGTTATATCAGTTGCGCCTTTTGCAGCTAAGAATTCAATGGCTGAGACCAATGTGCCACCGGTGGCAAGCATTGGATCCAATATGTAGCACTGACGACCTTTTAAATCCTCTGGCAATCTATTTGCATAAGTTGTTGCCTTTAATGTCTCTTCATTTCTAACCATGCCAAGAAAACCAATTTCAGCAGTTGGAATTAATCTAGAAAATCCTTCTAACATGCCAAGGCCTGCTCTAAGAATTGGCACCACAACAGGTTTTGGTTTTGTAAGGTGTGCACCTTGCGCCATAGCAACAGGTGTTTTAACAGTGACTGCTTGTGTTTTAACCTCACGCATTGCCTCATATGCAAGGAGGGTGACAATCTCCTCCGTCAGACGCCTAAAGGTTGGTGAATCAGTTTTTTCATCCCGCAGCACCGTTAGCTTGTGTGTAATCAGCGGGTGGTCTGCAATATGGATTTTCACATAATTACTCTACAAGGGGAAAGCCCTACTACCAATTAGCACAGAATAAAGGGAGAATAAGAAGGGCAGTTTTTGAGCATAAAGTTGGCGAAAGGGTGTGATCTAAATGTCAGTAGATTTTGGAATCATCGCCTGGCATGAAGATGGCAGATGGGATGCCACCCGATTAATCTCAACTAGAGATATTGGCGCAATTATTGATTCACTAAAAGCTCAACAAACCAATGGCGGGGCAATTGCCTTAATTGCAATTGAGGATGAGTTTGTAATTATTGCAAGAGCACTGGGAGATCAAATGCAGATGATGATCTCAGATGTCACCTACGCCTTAGATTACGAGGTAGCAGCTGAGTTAATTGAGGTTTTAGATCTTGAGTTCCCAGAGGAAGATGATGAGGCCCAACCAGGAGGGGATTTAGATCTGCTAAATGATTTAGGAGTAAGTGAGATGGAGCTTTTAACCATTCTAGATGACTCTGAGTTATATCCAGATGAGCAATTAGAGGCAATTGCTAGCAGATTAGGTTTTGGTGAACAATTTAATCAGGTTATAGAAAGTAATTAGTGGATTACAAATCCTTAATGCAAGAGGCAATTTCACTTGCCAAAGCGGCTGCAATTAAAGGTGACGTGCCAGTTGGCGCTTTAGTAGTTGATGATGCAGGAACCATAGTTGGAATGGGTGCAAATTTAAGAGAGCAAGATAATGATCCAACCGCCCATGCTGAGATTGTTGCCATTAGAAATGCTGCAAGTAAAATTGGCAATTACCGATTAGATGATTTAACAATGGTGGTAACACTTGAACCATGTGGGATGTGTGCTGGGGCGATTGCGCAAAGCAGAATTAAAAGATTGGTTTTTGGCTCATTTGATGAAAAGTATGGAGCAGTTGGATCTGTTTGGGATTTACTGCGGGATGCAAGAGCTATCTATAAGCCAGAGGTTTTAAGTGGAGTGTTGGAGAAAGAGTGTGGTGAGCTTTTAATTGAGTTCTTTACTACAAAGCGTTAAACAATAATTTCATATGAGGGATTTAAGATAATCAACTGACCATTATCTTCACCCACCATACCTTCCGCCTTTAATTGTGAACCAACCTCAAGACCGGCAACTTCACGTCTGCCTAAAAATTGCAAAGTAACGCCGCCACTTTCATCCCACATTTCAACCTCAACTAATGGGGATGACCCGGATGGTGCTGACTTTATTGAGTTAACTCTTCCCTGCACATGTGCTCGTTTTCGCCAAGTGATATTGCCGATCGGGGTTATATTTTCAGCGTAATGGCTTATTGGTTCATTTGATTTAGTTGCAACAGGTGCTTTAGTAAACGCACTCTGTGTTCTTACCGGAACTTCTTGTTTTGATTCACTTTTCTTTTCAGTTGGCGCCTTCCAGCTGCTTTGGCCGGAGATAATTTTTTCAACATCAAATGGAATGATGGTTGCAACAACCCTTTCTAGTTGAGAGATAGGACGAGCAATATCTTCAGCTGTTTGATCATGAAGCAGCCAACCTAAAACCTTTGAGTAAGAACGACGAGGCAAGAGAAGTGTTAACTCAACATCATTGCTGGCAGTTGCTCTGACCGCGTAATCAACTGCCGCATTAGCAAGACGTCTATCAGGACAATCAATTAATTCAAGTGGCACATCAGCGCATGCCTCATTTTTTGCCCACTCTTTGCTCAACATTTCAGCTCGTCTATCATCAATTACAAAATGCACCGCTGAGAGATTTCTTGGATTTAAACTTCTGGCATATCGAATGGCGCCTATTGTGGCAAGATCAAAGCTATCAATTAGAACTGTCACATCATGTCTAGTCATTGAGGTTGCCCTTGAACTTTGGACTGTAACATTTAAAGCTTTTTGCTCTTCAGTGTATTTGCTGCGTAATCTTAAAAATGCGGTTACTAAGAAA
>Ga0247832_1003805_pt1 | contig 19955 bp, 28 predicted proteins | sample LaCruzMarch2015__10_FD_192407 | JGI IMG/M metagenome (GOLD analysis project Ga0247832, IMG submission 192407) | Freshwater microbial communities from meromictic Lake La Cruz, Castile-La Mancha, Spain - LaCruzMarch2015_4m | ecosystem: Environmental > Aquatic > Freshwater > Lake | place: Spain... | reverse complement strand
ATGTTTAATAAACTTTCTCTTTGTGTTGCGGTTCTAATATATGATTCATTAGCAACTCGATCAATATAATAAGAGACTAAGTCTCCCATATATGCAAAGGCTTCTACTAGGGCAACACCAAAATCTGCTGGGTCAGAAGCATTCCATTCAGGTATACGATCTTGAATTCTGGCAATTAATTCTTCACGAAGTGAGTAGTAATCTCTTCCTGTGTAATCAATTGAAATAGGGATATTCGATGCGGGCGCAACGGTCATAGTAACTCCTCGTAGATTGGGTTAGCACCTTGAGAGAAGACCAAGCCAATGAGTGTGCTAGTAACCTCATCGTTTGGTAACCCATAAATAACTTCAACAGTCAAAGTACTTGTGTAAATATCACTTGTTACAATTGTTTGTTGAAGAGTTAATAGGTCTAACTGTTGAGCAAAGGCTTTTTCAACCTCCGATTGAATTTGAGCAGTTGCTTCAGTTTCTGAATTAAACAGAGTATAAGGAATTAAAGTTCCAAAATTTGGTCGCATTACTCTTTCTCTTAAAGAGGTGCCTAAAACAGACTTAACTCGATCAGACCATATTTTAGATTGAGATTGTGTTGAACTTACCTTTCCATAAGGATCAATAGAAAAGGGAAGTGCAATTGCTTTCTGAGCCATTAGTTACCTCTCCATTTTCTAGGGGTTGTTTTATAACCCGATGATTCTTGCGAAACTAAAGTCTTACTAGAGTTCAACGTAGTCACACTTGGTTTATTTTTTGAATTACCTATCATATCATTTTGTATATTTCTGTATGGAACAGTGCCAGCAGAGGATGGTCTAAAAGCACTTGGCTTATTACCTCCCACACCATCTGTACGACATTCAAACTCCACCTCATACTCTCCAGAAATATAAAGAGAATGAATTGCTTTCTTTATAACCCAGAAGCCATCTCCCCCACCCTGAGTTCCTTGAACCTCAACAGTTCTCCAAGGAGCAATTCTTGGATCCCCTTGCGCCTTGCCTTTTCCTGGAATAGATAGCCTTCCTAAATGAGAGACCGCTTCGGACAAGGTCTTAGCCATGGCGCTGCTATTTACTACGATGTTTGTTCTATTTTTTAGAAATAACGGATCTTTAGTAGTTGTTCGTATTGATTTTCCAACTTTGTTTGGCGAGGTTGTTGACGAATAAACTTTTCCAGTCACGGGATCAACACCTGTAACTATGTTCGTATTTCTATTTAATTCACCAGAGGTCTCAAGATAGTCACCAATACGAGCCTCAAACGCATCTAACGTTGGCGCATTAAAGTTATTAAATGGAGAGACAAAGGAGTTATCTGAATATAGAACGGGAATTGTTGTCATAAATTGATTAATCATCTTATCAATTGGATGAAAGTGTAGTTCAGTGCCAGAGACTTGTATTCCATAACCGATTGTTTCCGCAAGTTCGTTTAATTTTTCCCAGTAAGATTTTCCAGACAAAGACTGTTGAGTAAAAATTGTCTTATGTGGAGTAACCATTGGCTTTAGTTTTGCTTTTTTAGCAAGTTCAATTGCTATTTGAGAAGCCGTTTTATTAGTCCAAACTTTAAAACTGGATTCTTTTAAAGGGTAAGAGGTTCCTACACACTGGATTTTTGTCTCTTGATAATCTTGATATTTAATAGGTAGAGATACAACTGTTGTATAGCCAAAAAAGTTTCCAGACACTTTATCGTTTTTCCAAGTAAGTTGAACTGGAGTTCCAGTCTTTAACGCTTTAAGAATAAAAGGAGTTAAGAGTGTGTACCGTAGTTCAAGGATGTCGTGCTTACCCATCTCTTGATGCAAGACAATTTCGTTTGGTTGTATTTCAATAGATGGAAAGTCGGGATAAGACACATTGTAATAACTACTAAGTCTGCTCTGAGTTCCTGTATTACGCATTTGGAATCCTAAGTTGAGTACCAGCAGAAATGTCTTGAGGATTTATAATTTCTGGATTTATATCAAGTATTTTCCACCACAAAGAAGAGTTTCCTAAAAATTTTTTAGCCAATAAATCCAAACGGTCAGTTTCAACCCACTCATAGGTAAAGTAACCAATCAGGGTTGTTGGATAATTTCTAAATACTGTTAAATGGTATTCTCGTTTACCAGCGTGCCAAGCCTTAAATAAGGTTCCATCAACATATCTGCTATCTAAAAAAATCATTCTTGACTCCTAGCATCACTAGCGGGTAACCCAACATCGTTGTATCTTCCACACGAAATAGAGACTTGTGAAATAACAGGGACCATTCGATCATTAAAAATTGTGTGATTAACATTTATGCCGTTTACCCTAACTAAATATCGTAAGCCGTCTCCAAGAAATAACTCTACTTGAGTTCCAATTAAGAATCCCCAGTCAGCACTCTGCCCATTTAAAATAGTTTGATGAGTAGCACTTGGCCCATTTAATACTTTAAACAAGTATTCAAGATCATACATAGTTCCTTTTTTATAAATTGTTTTTAAATCTTCTACTCTACTTTTGTCGTCAAAACCTGGATAAGGATTGTTTTCTCCTGGCGCTAATCCATTTTCATCTAAAAAATTCATGTCACTAATTCTGTTTAACAATAACGTAAAATCAATTGTAGATAAACCAACACCAGTAACAGGGGCTAATCCTCCCGCTGCTCCACTTCTGATAACGTTTGGATCTACTGACTCTAACATTCCCCAACCCATACTTACTTCAGTTGGATTGTATAAAAATTTAAAGCCGTACATTGTTGGATCTTCTTTATATATACCTGTTTTATTTTTCCATGCCGCACTCTTTGTAAGGTCAAATGGCATTTGCATAGTGCCTTTTGCAACTCCCGTGCCTGAAAACATGTCTCTAGCATCAGAAAAGTTTCCAGCACCAGAAACTCCACGCACAGTTGTCGTTGTTTGTGGTGATCTATCAGCAAAATACTCTGACCTAACCATCGGGGCATTGTATTTATATCCAGTAAAGACCTGTTGTGCTGGTGGTTTTGGTTTTTCGTCACCCTCGGCAGGTTTTACTTTTCCACCTTTTTTCTTTGCATCTTCTTTTTTAAAGCCTGATTCTTTAATAGAAATATTAATTTGGGCAGTTCTTGTTTGATCAATTTGATCAACAAGATTTTTTAATTGATTAATAGCATTTGTTTCTCTAGTTTTTAAATTCGTACGTCTTTGTCGTAACCCATTAAGGGCTAAAATAGCGGCATCAATTGCATCACCACCAACGGCTGCTTTAAGGGTTGCTTCTGCTACTGTAATTTCTTTTTCTAAAGCAATTTGAAAACTTCTGATACTGGTTAACTCTTTTGAAACAGCAGATATTTGTTTTGATTTTTTTGCTTTATTTTCAGCCGCTTGTTTATCAGCCGCAGCCTTAATACGTGCATTTTCAACATTTCTTTTAGCATCAGTTCGCTCTTCAATAATTTGATCAACAGTTTTTGTGTACTGATATGGGTTACTATTTTCTCCAGGCATTATTTACCTCCCACTTCTTGAAGATCTTTATCCTTTAACAAAATTTCTTTTACCTGTTTAGCCAATCGGTTAGCCTCTGCTGTTGACGCATTTGCTAAACTAACATTTATGTTTACTGTTTTATTACCAACATTGGCAGAAGTAACTCCACTAGTATGCTGTAAATATTTGCCGCTAGTATATGTAGTCCATGGTCTAAAATTTGTTCCGCCTTTAGAAATGTCGTATGCAATTTGTGCATTGATGTATGGATCTTTTAAACTTTCTGGTCCTGTGTAGCCAATAGATGCGTATTTCTTTAAGTACGCTTCGTTACGTTTAGTTCCCATACCAGGATTTCTTGGATCATTATTTTCCATATTAATTTGAAATAGTCCATAAGAATCATCCATGCCAGTTGGGTTGTACGCATTTGCTCTTCCACCTGATTCAGCCTTTACAATTCCGTATGCAGTAGTTAATGAGTCACCTTTAAATCCAGCGTTTTGTAGAGTTTGCATTAACTGAGGATCCATGCCAGCAGTCATCTGCGTTCCCGTTTGTGGTGTCTGCGCTGCATTAGCAGGTGTGCCAAACATACTCTTTCCTAAAAATTTTAATCCTTCATAAGCAAGTAATGCAGTACCAACATACGGCACAAATCTTAATGCGGCCTTTATTCCAAATTTTGCAGCAGTTGCACCAGCCACAGCGGTAGTAGCACCACCAGCCACAGCAGCGGTAGTAGCACCGCCTGCAGCAGTTGTAGCCGCAGCACCACCAGCAAGGGCAGCAGCAGCCGCTTTAGCGGCTGCACCTCCCAAAATATTTCTAACACCTTTTGCTACTAACAAAGTACCCGCTGCACCAGCAACTCCTCCAACTACACCACTAATTGCTGAGGCTGCGTTTGTATTTGAAAGTCCTTGCACAAATCCTTTTGCTTTAAAGAATCCGTCAGGCAGTTTTTCTAATTGTGTATTTAATGCAGCCGCTGCATTTGCTGCTGATTCAAAGCCAGCAATCATTGGCTCTGTGCCACGCTCCATTAATGATGACATAGATGTAGCAAGTTTCATCTGTGCATTCTGTGGATTGTCAGGATTAAATGGTAAGTTTGCTAAATCGCCCAATGGTTTACCAGCAGCCATGTTTATAAGCATTGGTTCTAATAATGCTCGTTGTTCTGCAGAGAACATCTGCATATCTACAGAACCAAAACCTGCTCGTAAATTTGTTGCCATCTGTTCTGCAGTTGGGTCTATTTTTCCACCCATTGTCATTCGATCAAAGAGTTGTTGTGCAACTTTTTCCATTGAAACAGGTTGTCCTGTATTTGGATCAGTTGTATTTATACCATATTGATAGAGTTGTGCTCCCATCCTTCCTGTGCTCATTCCACCGATAGCCTGAGCCGCCGTAGCATTTGCCATTCCAAAGTAACGAGCAGCGCCGCCTACCTCTTTCATTTTGTTTGTAAATGAAGCAGTTCCTGGCATAAAGTTATAGCCTTGAGAGAGCATTGCTGCAGCAGCAGCATCTTCACCTAGTCCAGTAATTCCGCCACCCAATGCACCAAATGTTGCGGCAGCAACTCCAGCACGATTCATTCCGCCACCAGTACGAAGTGAACTCTGGAAGAAGCCAGTAGCACGAGAGATCGTCATGCCAAGATCTGGCATTGCGTTGTACATACCGCCAGCAACACTTAACCCAAATTGAACTCCCGCAACTCCCGCAGCACCTGGCTTTGAATAAATCCAAGGCATTGCATTGGTTGCACCAGTAGCAGGTGTACCACCTGCGCCATTACTAAACTGAGCGTTGGCAGTTCCAAGTCCCATTCCAGGACCCATGCCAACACTTGGCATCATTATGCGAGTTAATGAATCTAAAGATTTTGTGGCAATGCCACCTAATTTTCTAGAAAGAGATTCAAGCGTAGTAACTTTTTTAATTGTCTGGTCAAGACCAGCATTTACATTATTAATTTGCGATAAGGGATCTTTAGCCATTGATCATCCTTTCATATCGCACTAGAGCAACCTCTAGCCAGTTGCTTCTTTCTCTCCGAGATAAACCTTTTATCTCAGATAAAGACCATCCTTTATAGTATTCAGATAACGCAGACCATTCAGAGAATAGTCTTTCGTAACTAATTACATTAGAATTGAAATAAGGCACCTAAATTAATAGGAACCGTTACCTCACTTCCTGTATCGGGGTCTGTAACAACTATGTTTTCAAATTGTGGACCAGGGGCTCGTTTATTTATCTCTTCTATAATCTTTCTACGGTCACCAACGCTAAGTGCTTGCACTTGCGCCTTGCTGTATACAGGATTCTCTCCTATACGTACTAAGGTGTTTTCAAGAACAATGGTGCTTAATTCTGCAGAGGTTTTATCTGCATTGTTAACCATCTCTCTTTGAACAACTCCATTGGGCAGTTTTACGGTGTACTCAACGGACTTACCTTTTACGGTAAACATACGTTCGTTTATAGGGTCTGCAAGAACCTTAGTCTTAATATCTGTGTTGAGATCAATCTCAACAAATTTCTGTTCGCCATCTGAAAAGATTGGAAGTTTTGCAGTATTTCCAAAGGTGGCTTTAATAATGCCAAGCAAGATTGCATCTCTGTCACCAACTAATAGTTCATCAAGTATCTTGTCGGTTGCTGGCTCATTGCCAATTTTAACTGTTCCTAATTGTAAAATAGTTAAGATTGCTTTACCTAAGTTATTGGTTTTAGAAATAACCTCTTCATCTTTACCCGTTAGTTCACGTACCTCTGCAGTTCTGATGACCTCCCCAGCGGCGTTTATATAGCCGCCAGGAAGTTCAACAGTTGTATCTGAAGGAGATACGATTTCAGGTGTTCTTGCTTGTGGCGTTTCAGTCAACGCCTTGTTTAACATTTGATTTGCTAATGCGGGATTAACCGCTGCACTAATGGTGTTCGTCATTGTTATCCTTTGTTAGATTATGGGGTGAACGCTGCTGCGCTAGTTGCTAGGGATGATGCAAAGTTGATATTAAAACCTTCATGTACCAAGGTCATCTGTTCAACAAGTAAAGCGTTATCGCCAGCGTTTAAGTCTGAGTATGCTACAGCGGTTGGCCAACAGTTATAAACTTCAATACGCATTGCTACGTGATCAGTTGTTGCTGGACTGTTTTGAGCAGTTTCACCTGCTGATGGAATTGGGTGAGAGAGTACTTGAACTTCCAGATTACAACGGAAGTTTTGCTCTTTAGTGCGAGTGCTTCCTCCGCCTTGAACTGTAGCGAACATATTTCTCATCCACTCATAGTTTTGATTAGTTCCAAGAATTACACCACGTTGTAATGTAATAGGAGCAAATGTTGTTTGCCCTGGAATCTGGTGAACAGTGGTGTTATATCCACCTTCACGGTAAGGAATAGAGTCAGTAGTAACTGCCATTCCAGAGATTGAAGTAAACCCAAAGGTAGTTGCTGCAGCCAAATTTGTGGTTGCAGTGCTTGCTGTTGGGATAGGTTTGAACGTAACTAAAAATCTAAAGTTACGTAATGGATCGGTTATTAAACTTGACCGATTATTAATGATTGTAGGCATTTATTTATTATCTCCTTCGGGTTAGTTCAGCGTCTTTTGGCTGAGATCGATGACGATGAACTCTGCTGGGTATTGAAGAGCAACACCAACTTGAATGTGAACTTCACCATTTGCAATATCTGCATCTGAGTTGTTCTCTGCATCGCACTTTACAAAGTAAGCCTGTGCTTGAGTTGCTCCACGAAGGCCACCTTGGTTGCGGTACTCACTTAAGAAGGAACCGATATTAGTATTAATACGGGCCCACAATCTTTCGTCATTGTTTTCAAATAGTGCAAACTCTGTTAAGTTCTTTAGATTCTTGCGAATATAAATTAAAGAACGTCGCATGTTTACATACTTGTTTGCAGTTCCATCTTGCTTTAATGTACGAGCACCCATTACAGAAAGTCCAGCACCAGGAATTTGGCGAATTGGATTTACTGGAGATGTGCTTGCATTCATTGTGTCTAACTCTGTAGATGTAAAAGATCTTTCTACAGAAACAATTCCTAATACTGGAGTTGAAATTCCAGCAGGTGCTTTAAATACACCACGGCTTGCATCGGTTGATAGGTAAAGACCTACTACCGAACCTGTAGGTTCAATTTTACGAAGTGCTCCAGAACTACGTCCTAGTGGATCAGAGATGTAGATGTTTGGAAAGTATACAGCAGCGTTACTTGTATCAGTAAGAGATCCAGCAAAAGAAACAGCATTTGCTACTGTTAAATCTGGGTCAGTTCCAATTACAACAAAGCCATTGTTATCTTCTGCCCAAGATGTTGCAGCATCAAATACCGCTACAGTTCCAGATGCTAATGCATTTGCTACAGGTAGGAAGAGTACTAATGGACGATCAAGAGATGTGTATCTCTCAAACACCGAAGATCCACCAGCCTTATAGTTGGTGTAATCAGTTGAAGCGGTAGCAGTTCCATTTGAACCACTTGTTAGTGGATAGGTTGCTAAAGAAATTGATGCACCCGCATATCCACCAGCAACAGATACTGAAATGTTTGGAGAGATGATGTTGATTACAGTTGGTGCGTAGTCACTTGATGTTGAATCATCAAAAACAATATTTTCATATCGCTCTAATAAAATATCATCGTTAATGTCATTAGCAACACCTGACTCTTTGTAAAGAGTTAAGGTGTAAGTGCTTGCTACAGAACCTGCAGTAAGAACAACACGAAGATTGTTTCCATCTGTTCCAGCATTCTTAGATGTAACAGTTGCAGCAGTTGCTCCGCCACCATCTGTTAAGTTTCTAGAGGCTGCAACAGCGTTAGCAGCAAGTAGACGTTGAACATACAGTTCACGTCCACCATTAGAAAAGAAAGCGCCAATTTGGAAGGTGGCTGGATAGGAAGCGTTGTAGCCTCCAAAGTACTTAGTAAATTCATACCAAGAGTTAACAAGCGTTACTGTTTCTGGGCCTTGTGCAAAAGGTGCAACAACTGCGCCAGCAGCATTTGCAGTAACTCCACTTGGGAGCACTGGTGGTAATAGGCGTTCACTGATGTAAACACCTGGGCGGCTATAAGCCATTTTTTCTCCTAACTAGTTTGGGGAAGGGACCTTATGGTGCCGATTGAGTGTACGAATCGATGGTAGTGAAGGTAGATCGATCTATGATCTGACTACCACCAGTACCTGTGACGTTAATTTGCAACACTTTGTACATCTGTTTATATGTTTCAGCCGCAATCTCACTTGAGACACGAACTGTTATTGCATTTACGAATAATCTTCGTCCTTGCTCTGTAATGTCTCTCTTAGAGATATCCAGAACATCTAAGCGGCGAGTAGTGCCGAACACAGTGTTTGGTCCTGTATCTAGGACAGCAAACCTCAAGGGAAGTTTTGAGTAAAGTAATTGCGCCAAAATTTGGCGGTCATGACGTGGTTGACGAGAGTAAGAAGTAACTTGATAATCAATGTTTACAGGTATTGGATAGTTAATTTCCCAATCATGTTCATCAGCATCAAAAGCAGTACTTTCTCCAATAATAGATGGATTAGTTAAGTACGCTGGCTTTACCTTGCCTCTCATGGCACGAGAAAAATCTTCGGCAATATCAATCATATCAATAGTAATGTATGGATAAGACTGTGCTCTAATTTCTTGATCAGGTTGTCCAAACCATACGCCTACCTTTCGGGTAGTTCCTGGCGTGGCAGTTCCACCCGATGCAACGCTAGCAATGTTGGCATTGGTCTTTGCATATTTAAAAGTAGTATCACTTGGTATTAAAGTAATGTTGTATGTGCCATTAAACGGAGTAGATGCTCCAGCAATAGTTACAGTATCTCCCACCTCAAACTCATGCGGTGCTGAGGTTGTAATTGTAACTACGTTAGATAGCAATGCTTTGTTAGTAATTGTTTTAACGGTAGCAGAAGAAGCCTTCTGATCTGTTACTGTCATCTCCTTTAAAAGATTACGAAGTGCTTCATCTTCATCTAATAAGAATGTCATAGGTAGCCATCCATGTGGCGCATAGTACGAGCCATCAAGAACTTCTCAGCCTCATGCTGACGGTTATTAAAGCGACGCATCGCAGCGGTTGGGTTTCTATCTGGAGTTCCATACTCAAGGTTTAAAATCTCTGCCTTGTGATCTGGGTTGCCATGAATAGTAAAAGCGCCATCAGAGTGACGAACATGAAGGCTTCTAACAATATTATCTGGCCAGCCTGATGCTCTAGCCTCTGACCGTAAATGAGCGCCCATAAAACGAGTAGTCTCCATACTGGCTCTAGTTAAAGATTCTTTGGCTTTTTTTAAATAGGTCACTTCTTTTTCTTCGCCTTCGTTGCTAAGTAGACTGCGCCAGCAAGATAGGCTGCGGTTGTACCTGCAATGAGGGATGCGATAGCGGGACGTTTTTCTTGAGGGCGGAATCCAAACACACCCCGAATAAACTCTTCACGTTCTTGCTGATTGTTCATCTCAGCAACTTGTTCGTACCAAGGCTTATAAGCCATAATAAATAACCCCTTTATCGCAACCAGTGGGAACTGTAGTCAGGCACCGCAGCGGTGTTCTGATAAAGCAAGGATATAAGAAAGGCCCCTGTGTTAGGGGCCTAACTTTAAATTACTTTCTTCTTCTTCTTTTTAAGCGCTTTAAAATCTGCGCCAGTAATTTTTTCTACAGGCTTTGCTGCTCCTGCAATCTTCTTCTGCTTAGGGGTTAGTGACTTCTTCATTATTTACCTTTCTGGCAAGTGGAACACTTGCACTTGCAGTTCTTCGTCTTACATGAGAGAGCCATTATTTCTTGTCCTTCTTCTTATCAATCTTCTTCTTGTCATACTTCTTATTAGCAGCAGCCAGAGTCTTCATGCCGTGCTTGTCTTTTGGCTTCATACAGCCGCATGTGCTACACATGGTTATTTACCTTTCTTCTTGTTGGCTTTAGCCTTCTTTGCCATTGCGGCATTATCGACTAAATTTGGATAAGGACGTCCTGCTGCTTTGGCTCTAGCCTTAGCCGCAGACTTTTGAGATGATGTTAATTTTTTATCCTTGTCTGAAGGATCTTTGGTATTCCAGAATGCTTTTGCCATTATCTTCCCTGACTTCTATGAGGATTGCTCTTGTGCCAACTCTTTACCGCCTTGACACCTTGCTTAACAGTCTTTGATCCGCCCATTTTTGTAAGATTTATTTTATCCCACTTGCCTTGGTTGGTATTGGTGTGTTCTACAACAACATCACCCTTCTTATTCTTAGAAACTTTGTGGGTTACCTTGGCCTTCTTTCCAGGAACTCCAATGCCCAGTGTTACTGGCTTCTCTGGCTTCTTCTTATCTGCCATCATGCCACCGACTTCTTATGCTTGTATCGGATTGGGGCTTTAGGTTTTCTCACTATGCCGCCCTTCTTTCGCTTTAATCTTGCGCCACCAGATTCGTACTTACTCTCAGTGACATTTGTTTGAATATTCTTTTGAGGCTGCTTACCAGCCCGTGCTCCGATGTTCCTGCGCCGTCTTGCCATTACTTACTCTTTTTCTTCTTTGACATTCCCGCTTCGCTCAGGGCTATCGCAACTGCTTGCTTCTTTGATTTAACAACTGGGCCTTTACCAGGACCCTTCTTACCGCTATGAAGTTTGCCTTCTTTATATTCCTTCATAACCTTTTCAACTTTACCCTTAGCCTTTTTAGTTGTCATCATCATCCTCTTCTACTTGGTCACCTAATTCTACTCTATCAAATTCAAAGAGGGATGGGTCTAATAACTCCTCAAAATTTCCCACGATTAATTTGCGTAGGTTTGGAACTGAGGATCGTTGACTAACTCCTCCTGGCTTACTAGGTTACAGTCAATAGTTACTACTGAGTAACGTTCGGCGTATCTTCCACGAGGTAAGACTCTGGTAGGAATAAATACTTCATTCTGGAATACGACACGGTCCTTGATGTGCTGGTTTGGGTCTGTGATCATTGCAGGAAGTAATCTATTTATATCTGCTACAGATACAACAAGACGCAAGGTATCTACTACGTAGAATCCTCGTTCATTCATTATGTTTGTACCACGCATTAATTGCGCCAAAATTACGGGCAGATCAAAAGGCTCATTCCATCTACGACCTTTAGCAGGATCTTGATTTGATACATCGTAAATTGGATCTACGTAGTTTCCATAATCTGCAGCAAGGGCCGCATCATCCCAAGTCCACCAATTAACAATAGTTCCAACAGGATCACGGAGTTCATCAACCATGCCCTCATCCATAGAGAGAGTTTCAAACCCTATTTTAAATCGTCCTTGGACTTTAGAACCACGCATAATATGGATTATCCCTTATTAAAGAAATAAAAAAGTACTATTCACTAAAAGAACTAATAAACAAACCCCTTAGTTGTTGTACCTGCCATGATTTACTCCTTTCAGGCGGTATTAGTATACCCTTTAATTAGCCCTGCCTTATTTCGCCTATTTTTAAGTATAATTCTTTTTTTGTCTTTGAAATAGACCATAAGCACCTTCAGATACCGTTCTGATAAATTTTTGTTCATTAAAATAATTTTTATTTGGAGCCATCAAATCTATTTGACTTTCCCAATTCTCCCTTCGAAATGGAATTATTTGAGCCATTGGTGTTCCTTTTTTTACAATTCCTTCAAAGTCTTTTTTCCACCATAAAGTAGGGTTAATAATAGTTTTTAATTTATCTGTATCTGCCACGCCACTTATTATTTTGAACGGTAAATCATTAAAACCAAGTGGGTGGGTAATTAAACAAGAATAATTATTAGGAGTTTTTATTACATAATAATTTTTTAGTTTGAAAACTTCAGGGTCATAACCTTCAGGGTACTCGATACCTTGCGTGACCTCATTTGACCAAGTATCAAAAATAGGTTTATCAGTAAGCCAAGTAACTTTTTTACCGCTAGAAACATTGCTTACTTCAACATCAGCCCATAATGGTAAAATGTAACCTGATGTCATTGCATCTACTAAAGGAAAACATTTTTTTGCTGAAACATGTGGATAATAAAATTCATTTCTATTATCTGTTAATAATTTTTTTGCAGTATAAGGTTGCATTTTTTTCCACCAATCAGGAATAAAATCTTTGGCTGGAGTTGGTGGTAAAACAACTTCTTTAGTGTATTCATCTACGGCTTGAAATATAATTTTATTTTTATTTTTAATTTTCATTAAGTTCTCCTAAATTGTTATTTATCTCTTTTTCTATTAAATGTTTCATATTACTTTCTTTGAATTTTTCATATCTTTTCAATAAAGGTATATTTTTTTTGTAAAAATTTGGGTGATTTGTTGAATTTTGCCCAATTTCTAATAATCTTTGGTTGATATAAAATTCTTGTAATTTAATTGGTGTCTCTGAAATAAAACGAATATAACAAATAGGTTCTCCTTCTTTAGCCTTAAATTTATTTATTCCTTCCCATAAAAAAAATGATAAATTTATAGGTCTAAACCATTTTCCTATGTCATATCTTCCGCTTGCTATACACCCAAAATTTTGTAGTGTTGTTTGATGACAAAAAGGAGGGAAAACTTCTAACATTAAAGGTTCACTTGAATAAAATATCCAAGCAAAATCAAGTTCAACAGAAATACGGTTTTGAAATTGTTTTTCACGCTGTAAAAATAATTGTTTTTTATTTTGTTGAGGATACCCATTTTCATCAAAATCTTCATCAAGGTCTTGGTTGAATGTTAAATAGTAAGTATTATTAAACAATTCATTTGATGCAGGACAAAGCGCTAAATTTCTATTTGAAATAATCATATCTTTTTTTATTTCAGTAGATAACTTTTTAGGTGAACCACTTAAAAGTTTCATTTTAGGTAAAAAACTAGGTAAACAAAAATGACTCCAAAAAACAGTTTTCATAAAAAAACCATACCCTATATTGAGTAAAAAACAAAATTTATTCTAGGTTTAAGTTAATCCAATTTTGGCTTGTTTCGCTCCATTGCCATATTTCTTTTAACTCTGTAACTTGCGGTCTAGGTACAGGTGGTTGCCAATCAAAATTGCTATCTAGTGTCCAAGATGGAAAGGGTTCAGGAGCGATAAATACATCATTTGTTTCATCGTAAATGTACCCTATACCCGCATATTGTTTACGGATATTGCCATTGTAGGAAGTTTGCTTCCATAGTGTATGTCCGTGTAGTGATGTTAGAAAGTCAATACCTGATTGTTCTGACTCAATGCCATTTACGGTAATGACATCATTATTGACAACATGAACAGCAAGTACATTATTGTTTTCATCTAGTTTTGCAAAGTGAGCCATTAGAAAGTTAAAGTCCCATCTCCTGTAAATTTATAGTATTTATATCCACCTGTTGTGTACAAAGTAGGGGAACCAGTAGTTGATGAGGCAGACGGACTTGTATCATTATATCTAATAATCACAATGCCTGAACCACCAGCGCCACCGTATTCATTTAAACCATACCCGCTAGCAGGACCTCCACCACCACCACCGCCAGTATTTGCTGTACCACTATTGGCGACATAATAATCTGCGGCTCCACCTCTACCGCCACCACCTGAACCACCTGAACCTGGGGCTTGCTGACTGTAATGTCCTGAACCTCCACCGCCACCAGCATAACGACTACTACTACCTGATGAGGTAGCCGAAGCAAAAGCGGAAGCACTATCGCTACCTGTTCCACCAGCGCCACCTGTTCCTGAACCGTTTCCACCGCCAGCGGAAGCGCCACCGCCACCGCCTTGTCCAAGGCTTCCTCCTTTTACTCCACCACTATTTCCTTCTGATGGCGAGTAAGAACCTGTGTTTCCAGTTCCAGCAGTACTTCCTCCACCGCCACCTGAACCACCATTGCCACCATTATAATCATTGCCACCACCTCTACCACCAGCAGATGAAGAGTAAGTACTTCCACCTGATATTGCTAAACTTGAAGGATTACCCGAATCACCTAGGAAAGTAGCAACCGCAGCGCCAGCGCCAACTGTAACGGTAATTGTAGGAGTAGTTGTATCGCCGATAGTAAGAAGTCTGTAACCACCAGCACCGCCACCAGCACCAAGGTTAGCGCCACCACTACCACCGCCACCAACTATGAGCGCTCTTAAATCAAACAAAACATTTCCTGGACCAAAGGTTCTTAAACCACCAAAACCACCAGCAGAGCCACCTGCTCGAGAAGCAATAATTGGCATAATTGATTCTCCTTAAGCGAATTTGGTTTGTGTTTCTAGAACGGTAAATGTAGCAGATGCTGTTTTAATAATTGTAAATGAGTAAGCATCAATAGCAGATGCGTTACCAGAACTAATTGCCGCTGGAACTTTAGGAGTTACTGCGCTTCCGTCAATGTTAATTACATTGGGATAGTAAGCAGTTGCACCATTGGTATTAAGCCACACAAGGGTAATCGCATCTCCTACTGCTAGAGCAGTATTCAAAGACACGCTACTTGAATATCTAAAGTTTAGAGTGTGGTTGGCTGTTGCGTTTGAGGTGTAGTACCAAATTGAAGCAGTATCTACATCAAAGTTAATAGTTCCAGTTGCCGCAGAAGCAACAACATTTATATCTTCTTCGATACCCTTAAGTATAATATTAGTAAAAGTTCCTCCAGTTACTGTTGGAGAAGTTATGGTCTTGTTAGTAAAAGTTGTTACAGAGTCGGCGGTAACTCCACTACTTGCTACGCCGTTTGCACTTGATATAGCCATTATGAAATCTCGCTTCCAAATGCAGCAAAGGAAAGTGTAGCAGAGGATCCGTACACCCGTATTCTACTTCCTGCAGCCATTGTAATTCCTAGTGTCAAAGCAATTGTATCATTTGGTGCAATTGTAGCATCATAAGTTACGTAATGTTTTGACGTTGCGCCAGAGCCAACATCTGCCACAGGTTGAACTGCGATTCTATATGAAGCACTACTTGCTGCTTGATTGCAAATAGTTATTGATGAAACCACTGCCTCTACGCTTGTTGAGGTGTAGAGAGTTCCCTCTGTAGTTGCCCCAAGAGTAGCGGTTGCTACTTGGCCTAAAATTTTATACGCTGTTGCCATATGACTCCTTCGAAGAGATTAGCATAGATTAGTCGATACTACTCCTGTGCGTGGGCTAAAGTGTTCCCATGAATTTGGTGCAAAAATCCGTTTCTCAAGGGGGCAAATTAGCGCCTTTAATTTTACCGCATTCCTATACCTTTGGTATGGGCTTAATGAACCCATCTATTTTTGTTGATAATGATGGGGATATTCTTGTAAATATTCGGCACGTAAATTATACGCTCTATCACTCAGAAAAAGATCAGCGCTTCTTTAGTCCTTGGGGACCACTCTCATACCTTCATCCTGAAGGAGACCAAAGATTAGTTACTACTAACTACATAGGACGTCTTGATAAAGATTACAACTTAATTAATTTTACTAAGGTCGACTATTCTCGCTTTGATGTTCCTCCTATCTGGGAGTTTGTTGGCGAAGAAGATTGTCGCATCACTCAATGGGATAGCAACTACTACCTGATCGGGGTACGGCGTGATACCACGCCCAATGGGCAAGGTCGCATGGAGTACTCCAAGATTGAATTAGATAAAATTAATTGGACAGCCACAGAGGTGCAACGAGTTCGTATTCCACCTCCTGTTGATTTTAATTCTTACTGTGAAAAGAATTGGATGCCTATCCTTGATATGCCGTATCATTTTGTTAAGTGGGCTATGCCTACTGAAATTGTTTGGGCTGATCCTGATAAGTCGCAGTCTAAGCAGATACTGACAAAAGAAACTCCACCGATTTCTCCTGATCAACGTGGTGGTACTAACATCGTTGCTTGGGGCGATTATTACATTGCACTTACTCATGAAGTTAGGTTATGGAAAAATTATTTAAATCAAAAAGATTCAACCTATAGACATCGTATGGTTGTGTGGGATAAAGAGTTTAATTTTATTGGAGTTACAAACTCATTTGCATTCTTAGATACTCCTATTGAGTTCTGCGTAGGGGCCGCAGTTATAAAGAAAAATTTAGTATTAAGTTTTGGTATTCAGGATAACTGTGCTTTTGTTCTTGAAGTGCCTAAGAAGGTTGTAAATGAAATGATTACGGAGGCCATGTTTTATGGAAATTAAAGAACTAACTTTAAAACTGGCTGAAAACTCAACCAATGTAGAAAGTAATTTTAATTTAGCAACTGCCTATGAAGAGCAGAAACAGTACGCATCTGCTGCTGGTTTTTATCTACGAGCCGCTGAGCACGGGTATAAGACTCATCCACTTATAACTTACACATCACTATTAAAAATGGTTATAGGTTGGGGAACTCAAGGAGATAGAAATCGCACTGTCTACAATAATTTAATGCAGGCCATTGCTTATTTACCCAATAGACCAGAGGCTTACTTTATTCTTTCTAGAATTAAAGAACGCAACAAGGAGTATCAGGAGTGCTACACCTACGCAGAGTTAGGGCTATTATTTGCAACAAATTCTTTTAATCAACCTCTTCCAGGATATGTAGATTACAACGGAACCTACTGTTTATTATTTGAGAAGGCTGTTGCTAGTTGGTGGATTGGTAGAAGAGATGAGAGCAAAGCGCTATTTCATCATCTACTAGATGAATACAAAATGTCACAAGAGTATGTAAACAGTTGCCTTAATAATTTAAAGTTGTTTAACTAATGTTTCCTAACTGGTTTAAAGATGTAGAAAAGTACTTCAGACATGTACCAAGTGTCCCACTTCGTGCACTGCAGATCGGCACCTACACAGGAGACGCCACGCAGTGGCTGTTTAGTAATCGAGAAATTGAATATCTAGATGATGTTGATACTTGGGAAGGCAGTGAAGAAGCCGCCCATGAATCTTTGGATTTTGTTTCAGTAGAGGCTTACTACGATTCAAGATTCCCAAAGGATGGAAGAATCCTAAAGCATAAGATGACCAGCGATGAGTTCTTTTTAAGAGGCGCTAGTTCATATAACTTCATATACATAGATGGAGACCACACAGCCCTACAGACCGCTATAGATGGCTTGAATGGCTTTAGGCACCTGGAATCAGGTGGGGTGATGGCATTTGATGACTACCTCTGGAATTACGGCGGAGGAGAGTACAGAGAGCCTAAGAGGGGCGTGGATTGCGTTCTTAACCTCTGTAAGGGCGAGTACACAATGATTGAGTCTGGTTATCAGGTATGGATTGAGAAGTGTTAGATAACGCCTGCTTTGAGATCTTTCATACTGATACTGGAAATGAATTAAGAAACAAATCTTACGAGGGCATTTTAAATTCTATGTCTTTTTTGCCACGCCTTGGCTCTGAGACTGTATATTTAAATACAGCAGAGAAGGCAAAGGAGTTTATAGATAAAACACCAAAGTTTAAAATAAACACCGTCACCGATTTTTGTAAGCCAGGAGAGACCTTCCCACCATCCTCTGGAGTTATAGGAGTTTGGGCAAGTACTTACTTGGCATATAAAAAGTTTTTAGAATCCAAATACGATATTTTAATTATTTTTGAAGATGACATAGTAATAAGTAAAAACTTTAAAAATATTGTTAACACTTATATGAATGAACTTATGCCTATCTGGGACTTTTTTTCATTTTTTGTTCCTGATGATTCTTTATTTGCTTACAATCCTTCAGAGCACGATGTGTATCAAGATTATATTTGTCGTTCGTATCAACAATGGTCATGTGCAGGGTACGCCGTAAACAGACGTGGTGCAGAAAAAACAATAAAAGATGTTGAATCTAAGGGAATTAACTGCCCTGTAGATTGGTATGTTTTTAACTTTAGAATGAAAAAAGAAGAAAACCAAATAAAGTTTAATACGTTTACGATAAAACCACAAATATATAAACCTATAAAGTTTTTACAAGAAGCAGCGCAGTATAGCCAAATACATAACGGTAGTACAGAACTACTTTAGTTACATTCCACCTAGCATTAAAACGTCTGTTACTGCCGCAGTTCCCGATGGAGAAGTTCCTGCGGTTCCTTGAGTACCTACAGCACCTTGAGTACCTACAGTTCCTTGGGCTCCTACTGTACCTTGAGTACCAGCACCCGTAGTTCCCTGTGTACCCGTAGTTCCCTGTGTACCCGTTGTTCCTTGTGCACCCGTTGTTCCTTGTGCACCAACGTCACCTGTACGAGCAAATGTAATTAATACATCATCCGAATTTGCAAGAGTTCCATTTCCAGATACATAAGCACAATCAACTGTAAACCAACCAGTGTTGTCTGTTATAGATGATATTGTGTAAAGTTTAAATACACTTGTATCTAATTTTTTAGATACACGGAAGTGACCTTTAATTGTTGAAGTTGAATCATCAATTGTTTGTAAGAATGAAGAGATATCTGTTGAATCATCATTACTTGCATCAATATACATTGCAGTAGCAGATGTTGGAGATGCATTAAAACGAATAACTCCAGTTCCTGGGTCAGAGTTTGTTGTGCTTGTAGAGAAAGTATAATCAAAAGTTGCACCACCAAAACTACCAACAGTTCCTTGGGTACCCTGTGCACCTGCCGTACCTTGGGTTCCCTGAGTTCCTTGGGCTCCTTCAGTTCCTTGGGTACCTACAGCACCTTGAGAACCTAGTGTTCCCTGAGTTCCTTGGGTTCCCTGAGTTCCTTGGGTTCCCTGAGTTCCTTGGGTTCCCTGAGTTCCTTGGGTACCTACAGCACCTTGTGCACCAACAGTTCCTTGAGTTCCTTGAGTACCTTGAGAACCTACTGTTCCCTGTGTTCCATCAGTACCTTGTGAACCTACAGTTCCCTGAAAACCTTGAGTTCCTTGAGCACCTAAAGTTCCTTGTATACCTTGTACACCCTGGACGCCTTGAGTACCTTGGACGCCTTGCACTCCTTGTACGCCCTGCACTCCTTGAAGACCACCGTATGCAAGCGAGGTCCAGGCAGTAGAGCCATTACCAATTTTTAATTTTCCAGTGTCAGTCTCTGTTCCTACTTCACCAGCAGCAAGTGTTGGATTACTAGCAGTCCATTGAGCCGCAGTACCACGACGTAATTTGATTGTTACTGACATTATATTACTCCTCCACCATCATAAGAATTTGTATACACATCGCTTCCTCCTGCTTCATCTCCGCCATCGGCTACACCTGTTACAGTGTCAGAACCACCGACTTCATCTCCACCTTCAACTATTTCAGCAGCAGCATTTGCAAGAATTTCAAGCCACTCAACTCCGTCAAATACATACAAATTACGTTCTTCTGTATTGTAATAAAGGTCACCGTTGTACCTGCCAGTAGGCGCTGTGCCTACGGCAAGTACGTTAATAGGTACGAGGGCTCTTTTGCTCATTTGTTAGGCTTTAACTACTACCCTATATGTTTCACCTGATTGTGGAGCCACTGCAAATCCA
>Ga0247832_1003802_pt1 | contig 19961 bp, 18 predicted proteins | sample LaCruzMarch2015__10_FD_192407 | JGI IMG/M metagenome (GOLD analysis project Ga0247832, IMG submission 192407) | Freshwater microbial communities from meromictic Lake La Cruz, Castile-La Mancha, Spain - LaCruzMarch2015_4m | ecosystem: Environmental > Aquatic > Freshwater > Lake | place: Spain... | reverse complement strand
GGTGGACCAAGCCTTAACCCAAGTGCCAATATTGGTTGGTGGGGGTGCGTTTGATATTCTTCTCCACTTAATACATAGGTCTGCCGCCGTTCCACTTCAAAGATGTGGAAAGAAATTCCAGAGCAATACAAGTCGGAACTGATAGACTAAATAAAATGAAAATGGACAATTCATGGCAGACCTCCGGATCCGAGCATCGAGAGTGAGCCAACCAATGGCTCCGGAGGAACTAATGGCGAAACTGTCAAACATGAGCATCCAAGGATTGGGCATGCCATCGCTTCCTCCTCCAAGCGACGACGGGAAAGACGCGGTGTGCTTCTTGTGTCTTGAAGGGGGAGAATCCCATTGCGACGTGACTGCTCGTGCCGAGGCACAGATGCGGGATATGCACATCTCTCCTGCCTGACCACCTTCGCATCATCCAAAAATAAGGAATGGGATGGTCGTGATACGAATGACTTCCAAAATCCGTGGAAGCTATGTTCTAATTGTCTTCAAACGTATCAGAACGAGTTACGAATTGATATCGCAACCGAATTCGTCTCATTCGTTCGAAGGCAGTCTCCACGTACACAAATGCAGATAGAAGCTCTTTACAACAAAATGATGGCGTTCACTTTAATGTTTGACAGGTTGCAACCTGTCCAAAAGAAGGAAGCTGGTGTTACTGCTAATGTACTGCTATTGTTGATCACTTGGATGAAACACGATGCTCCACCACTACATACGCGGTATTCTCAATTTGAAGCAAACGCTTACAGCACTCATGGTAAAATTGCTCTCGATGAGGGAACGAAAGAGAGTGCAAAGAGGTCAGTGGCTCACTTCGAGAAGCAACTTAAGGTGTATGACGCAATTGGTGATGCTGATGGTGTCGCCCGCGTAACATACAATATAGCTCATGCGAAGTCAAAGTGTGGTGGTGGCAATAGTAAAGAGGGTGGACTGAAGACATAGCAAGAATTGTATGAATTGCGCATTGCTGAATATGGTAAAGAGCATGCAATGACAATCGAAGCGGGTAAGAGCTACGCTCTTGAATTACAGAAAGCCAACCGCAAGGGGGAGGCGACAGAACTTTTGACTAAGCTACTATCCACGAGTAAGCGAGTACTCGGTCCTCATCACAAAATCACTAAGGAGGTTGAGTCGACTCTTGAATTAGTCAGACTGGGGTTCAGTGGTAGATATTTACCAACCAGGGTTGGTTGGTAAATAGAAAGAGGAGGAGATGAATTTTTATGGTGGCAGGAGTAATAGTGGAGGAACAGATGTGGAAATGAAGAGCAAGAAGAAGGACTGAAGATATATTAGACACGGTTTACAGTTTGGATGAGAGAGAGAGTGAGAGAGAGTGATAGATTTGCGTGTATGTATTTTTAGGAGAAGAATAATGCGTTATGATGAAATCATGTATTTAGAGTGTTACCATTACTCTTTTTGTTATATCATCACGACCACCTCGTTGTGAAAGTAGTTGTTGGATATGCTTCTTTCGTTCTCTTTGCAATGACTCTGCTTTTGGTATTATATTATGAACTAATTCTGTCATGCCTTCTATTTCTTCATCATATGATTCGCCACCGCCTAAATGTGAGATCCAATTTTGAGGTGTCCTTTTGAGCACGTTGGGCCAAACCTTTGGATACCAGGGGAGACCACTTCTCTTCACAATTTCGTCCATTGTGCGGTTAGCATTGTCTTCATTGTGCAACACTGATAGCTCGACTCCATATCCGGGAGGAACGGTAGATGGTCCAGGAGCATATCTTATGGAGTAGCGACGGAAGATTTTGCTATTGAGTCGTGACGTTTGTTCCCACCTTCCATTGTCTTCTTCTTCTTCCGTTGCTATGTCACGTGCCATCTTTTTGTACTCACCCATCGTCACTGTTCGATGAAACACCCATCTATCGTGAAAGATTACATCACCTTTTCGTAAATCATAGACTACCTTGTTCTTTTCTAACTTGCCATATAAGTCAGGAGCACTTGTTTGGATATTGCATGTCCCATTACCTTTTCGACGTTCAATTAAGTCAGCAGCAGATTGGTACCCTTCAGGTGGAAGAGTATGTGTCGATCCAGTAACTTCATATGCTCGATGACGCCATGATGTGCGATGCGATCCCAATGACAAAGCAAATGTTGCTACTGGACCGTCGTCTCCTCTATTTCCAGTCCTCTCGGGCCAAGGCATGTCATCCAGTGCCACCCAAGCATTCACTCCAGGATCAGAAGCAATACTAGGCCAAAATCCAGTATCATCAGTGTGCCATCCACATGCATAATCATCATCATCCTTTGTTAGGAATATATCTCTACAAATTCGCAAATTTACTGACTCATTTACCATATTATTGTTGGTCTCCATCACAGTAGTATTATTCTGCCTTCCTCTGCTACTATGACGATGTTTTAGATACTCTTCTCCACCCACACGCAATTCATCCAATCGTAACAACGATGCAGCAACTAATGGTATTTTGGAATACATTGCCAAATCTCGAAATGATGACAGTATCTCATCATTGTCATCATTGGTGTTTTCGTCAATCTTTGTACTACTACTGCATGTAAGACTGTCTTCATTAGATGATACACAAGCCGTTGGCTTCGGAGGTACACCCATGAAAATAGCACCATTTTTCACTAGATGGAATTGTTTCCCACTTCTTTTATTCATTGTTATGCCGCCCTTGCTTTGTCGTTGTTGGTCATCTATTACCATCTGACTGGCTTGATCCAACCTCTCTAGCAATTTGGATGAAATCAAATTACGTATAACAAGCACTCCATCTTCTTCATATCTATGTAACATATCATCTGATAGAATCCCACCTGCACGATAATTCTTGGCGGTTAATGAGGCATGAGTATATATTCTTGTTGGATATTGAGGCATGTGATATTCGTCAACATCATCGTCGTGCGGCTCATTCTCGTCATTATGATGGTCAGTATTGTCAAGTTGTTTACTACTAGATTCTGTTCGTCGAGCAATGTGCTCATTATCATCGTCGATTGCATCATTAAATGCATGCAAATTATTTTCACCACCAATAGAGCGAGTAGCTTTAGAAAGTTGATACAGTTGATACCCAAAGTTAGACAGTAGACCCGCTAATAGAGTGGATAAGACCAGTATTATCACACTCATACGTCTTTGTCGTCGTCGCGGTTCTGCGATGCCGTCATCATCCGAAAATATATCGTGCATTAAATCATCATCTTCTTCATTATTTGAGGAAATGTCATCATTTGAATAATCTTCGCTCAGCTCGTCCTGCTCTGAATCGTGGCTGTCGATGCAAGAACTGGACTCATCGTCATTGTTGTCTGAAAGTAGGTCACTTGTACTCGAATGCTCGAAATAATAATCGAAATCATCATCATCTTCTATCACTCCATCATCATCAGCATTCTCAACAAACTCATAGCCACCAATGCCGAAGACAGCGGATGTTGCTTCAGCAGTAGTTGTTGAAGACGACATCTTACATTCACAACAACACATCAACCAGGACAAATGTGGCGGGAAGGCAACTTGCTTTTTTGGTCCCCACCACGCCCACTTTTTAATAACAACGCAAGTAAATATTTTAGGCTTAAAAATATGGAATATATTTGGTAAATTCGTTAAGGACAAAAGCCTGAACAAAGTCGTGAAGGTAAGCCTTGATACTGTGATCCGTAGAGTGTAGCACGCTGCTCCGATAATTCTAAGACATCTTCTCTCCTAGTATTGCTTCGTGATTGTTGCACCATGGCTCTACTTTTATTGATGATCTGTTTCCGTTCATTTATACAATTCTGGTCACACTCTATTGCAGCCGTAGTTTCACCAATGGCAATGGGTTGTTGTTGATCAGGGTACTTATTTTGTAGTCCATGATTTATTACTGAAGAAGATAATTGTGATATCTCGTCGTCCATCGCATAGGCTGGTTGAATAAAGAAAGGATGGTTCTCATGATGTTGAATTACCCTTGCGTGATATCCTATCTTATTATCCATTGCTAGAGATATCATATTATTACCTTTTGGACGTAATGATGATTCCACGACCTCACGTGAGTAAGCACGTTGCATTCGTCTCGAATGTATCCCATTTGCATTTTCAATGTCTGCCATTATTGGTATACCATCAACGGATAGTAGCTCATCCAGTGATACATGATCCACAATAAGTATTCCATTATTGTGATCCATTTCATGCTGAGCACATCTTGCCAACTCTCCTCGAAGGTTGATCTGCTTCGTTAGACCTACATCCCTGTCATCGAGTGATTCATACTCAATGGTAACTTCTGCATCGCGTAATAGAGAGGCATGGAATTCTGGAGGTAGGACCAGACATTGCTCTGTCCAAACTATCATTTCTATTTCTGGAGAACGATGTATAATTCGCGGATTCACAAGGAATACACCTCCTTCTTGTTGTTGCTGCAGAGATTGTCGATTGCTTTGTACCGGCCAGTTTGAGAATCGATCATACGATCCTTCACCAACTGTAGAAAATCCAATTGATGAATTACCAATTACATCATCCTTGCGGCGATCATTTTGCCAATTACTAATTGTCTTTACACTATTTATACCTTCAATGTATATCAAACTAATACCCACTCCACACTGCTGTGCAGCCAGACCCACAGCACCGTCCTTCCTTGCTGTATTCTTTAGCGCACTAGCAACAATGCGTAGCTGTTTGAGTTGATCTTGATTCTGAAATACAGTTAATGGTATTGTTGTCGAAGGTTGACGAAGAATCGGATCAGGCCATCGTCCCATTTGAAATACTACTGATTCGGAGTCACCCATATGGACCAAACGTGCATAAGTTTCAGACAATGACATTGGTCCAGGCAATGATGTACCTTTCCAATTGGGTAATGAGGGGTTGTAATAATCACGAAGATTATCATTGACTTCTTTAGCTTGACTAGGATTGACGGTCACAGTAGTTGCCGTTGTTGTCAGCGCCAGCATACCGCTCAAGAAATTTCGTCTATGCTCATCACACACGTTGAAGCCAGTGACTGCCACCGCGAGAGCAAGCGAACAAATCAAGAGCAGTAAACTCATGCCCAATATTATTCATGAAGTTGTTGATGCCCCCATTCATTATGGCGGGACCCCACCATCGAAGGGTTAGGGTTAGGCAATGGTCGTTCGTCTCGCGATAATGATGACTGTCTGCTTGTGTCGACGTACCGCTGCGTTCCTTTCGACGACCATAATCACAACAAGACGTACGACGAGTCGACAACTACCAAGCTTTGCTCCGGACAATCAATTGAAATGGCGACTTGTATCGTCTTTCCGTGGCATCTCTTCCGCCACCACCACCGACGGTGGCGAAGTAGAACAAAGTAACAACAGCAACAAAGAATATACACAACCAATATTCAAACGACAAGATCTTGTAATGGTCGAGGTTATATACTTTGGTCCATTGGGTGCATCTGTGGATGTGGTAGCACACAATACACACAATAAATCCGACTGTATATCGCAGAATGAGCCTGCACTTGGACGAGGGATGATACTACAGCGCGAGATTGACTACTACCGTCGTAGCAGGGAGGGAGTAGATGTTGTAAAGTATGAAATATTACCAGCCTACGTTGAGAATGTTCGTGAGGTGGTTGTGACAGCAGAGAATGGTGGTGGTGAAACATCCGTCGAGGAACGTCTTGATATTAGTCTACGTCCACCGGGAGGCAAGGCCAAGGCACTAGATCTTGGTGAACAAATAATAGAAAAGTTATTGGTAGACAAGGTCATTAATGTGGGTGACAAAAGCAGTCCTGAAGAAATTAATCATGTTTTTCCAGGTGCAAGTAAGTCGGCATTTAAGAAGGCAGTATCGGGTTTATATCGACGGAAGCTGGTGAATCCAGGAGATTATTCAATAAGTTTAATGTGACATCCAAATTTTAATAACTAATTAGTGATGCTCTAGAGATATTTCATAAGATCACAGACACATTTTGTAACCCCTCACTCTCTCTACACAACATAGATATATCACTCTCTCACACACTGTTTACACACTGTTTCATTTTTCACGTTTATAAATCTTTGCCAACAAGAATTTAAACAATTCTTGGAATATCTCCGGCTCAATTTTAGCAATCAGCTCATCACATGTCACCTTCTTCTCTTCCTCGTACGCATGAAACAATTCGTCCAACTTTAATTCCTTGTAAAGGTCCTTCACCTTTTGCACACCCGTGGGATCATCCTTACCATAATTCTCCTCGAGTACAGTCCGCTGTTCGTCGGATACAAGTTCAAGTGCCTTACAAACCAACCAGGAACATTTAGCATCTTCAATATCTGTGCCCACCTTGCCCAATACTTCAGGGGCGGCAAATGCATCTAATACATCATCTTGAATTTGAAAGTATTCACCCAATATCATACATATATCCTCGGCATTTTGATATAATGCCTTATTGGCAGTCGATTCGTCGGGATCATAGCCACAGTATGCCAATGCTAATGCACACGACAAGTAAAAACTGTAATACGCAGTTTTATATCGGACACATCCCTGATACCGGTCCAGTGTGAACCGTGATAGGTCTAATGGACCACGTATACCATCGGCATAGGGCGTGCCATTAGTATCAATATGCTGTCCAATTTCGGTACGGAAGGTAGTATCGATGAATAATTCAAGGATTTGGACATATGCCGGATGTTTCTTGAAATGACGGCGCAATGTCTGATAAATCATATTTTCCAATATCAATGCATCATTAATTGCATTATCTTGCGTTACCGTGGGACATTTGTACCAGCATGGATTGCCCCGACGCGTGGAGCTGCCATCCATAATATCATCCGCCACGAGGAAGAATGCCTGGAGCCATTCCACCTGCCACCCCAATATGGCAGCATCTTTATACTCCTTGTCGGATAATGGTCGGCCTTTTAATACCTCCACACCCTTGATTACGGCGAGACCACGTGTCATTTTCCCACCGGGGACGGTGTATGGGAGACAGGTGGAGTAGTAGGTTGTTAGTTGTGTTTTGACATTGGATGATAGTGCATCAAGGTTGTTAATGTCGGCAATAATCTCGGACTCGATTTGCTTGTATACTTCGAGGAAGCGGTCGATATCAGTAGAAGACGACGACGACATCATGGCTGCTTATATCTGCGGTTTAAGTTAGTAGATGAAGATGCGGAGAGTCTCGCTTGGACGGAGGTTCACCGTTTCGTCATTGTTTGTAGGATGAAGGACAGACCACTAGAGTGACTTGAGGGAGTCACATCACGCTAGGCGATGAGCAATCGGAACGATGCGACGGTCCACTGCTGCGCCGAGTGCGGCGAGGAGGGGGGCGTCAGTCTCAAGACGTGTAAATCTTGTATGCAAGTTAAGTATTGCAACGCCAATTGCCAAAGGAATCATTGGGCAACGCATAAAAAAGAATGCAAACAACGTGCTGCCGAGCTTCACGACGAGGCGCTGTTCAAGAACCCTCCGGCGAAAGAGGACTGTCCCATATGCTTCCTACCAATGCCTGTAAATTTAGTTTGCTGTGCATCGCTTCCACCCGCGACTACAATGTCCGTACCGATTTTTGACTATGCAATGACAAATGACATGGTGGCAAATTATGGTACGGAAACATATTATCCATGCTGTGGAAAGAGTATTTGTGGAGGGTGTTTGTACTCCTTCTGGAAGTCTGGTAACTTTGGGAAATGCCCCTTTTGCAAATCAGAGAGAATTGGGAAAACAGACGAAGAACAAGTTGCAGAAATGATGAAGCGGGTGGATGCAAATGATGCTTGTGCAATTTATGTACTGGGTAGTTATTATTACCAGGGTGATTTAGGTTTGTTACAAGATCGGGAAAAAGCAAAAGAATTATGGACTCAGGCCGTGAGACTAGGTCACAGTCAGGCGCATTTCTACTTAGGTAGAAAATATCGCGAAGAAGAGGGGGATTTGAAGAAGGCCAAGCTCCATTACGAGGCCGCGGCTATGGCTGGACACGAAGTGGCAAGGAACAACCTTGGAACAATGGAGAATAATTCAGGAAACATTGAACGAGCCGTGAAGCATTGGATGATTGCTGCATCATCTGGGGAATATCGTGCTATGAATTCCTTGATAATAGCATTCAAAAGAGGTTATATCTGTCGAGATGCAATTGAGACAGTTTTGACAGCCTACAATAATTCTTGTGCGGAGATGAGAAGCGAAGGAAGAGACGCTACTCTCATGTGCACGTATAATGATAATAGGTGAAAGATAAAGAAAAAGCAATGATTTTGAGATTGAGTATCAATAGGGGGGTGATTTTTTCTAATTGAAATTCAATGCAACGGCTATGACATAATACTGCCTGGCCTTGTAAAGCCATCACCAAACTGAAGCCAGAGACAAATACATTGCTAATCATTTATAAATACAAATATCGAGAAATGAATTTAACTGTTTGTCTCACCCCATAGAGAGACGAAGCTTCTATCGGCCACAACGTGAACGATATCTGCGATATCGGTCAACATGACAATTCCCACGACGTCCAATGTCGTTGATGATGGGGGTAATACTATATCGTCTGACATAGATGAAAATGTGGAGAATAATAATAGAGCAACCCGGCAAACTAGCCGAGGCAACCGTAGCAACAGTAACGGTAATGACAATGACAATGGAGGTGGTGATAATGACAATTATGATAATGGACCAATATCAAATAATAAAAAGGTATATGCCGTTTCTTTACGATGGGAAGACGAACAACGACGACGTCGACGTCAACAGCAACAACCACGACAGCCATCGTCAGCGACATCCACACCGATCACTGAACGAAAACATCGTCGTTGTAAAAGAAGTGATAACAATAATAATAATGGTGGTGTTAATGATGCAACATCACCCATGTCAATAATAGAAATATTCAATACAATCTTCTGCTGTTGTGCAAGACGTGTTGGTTCCATGTTTTTCCTCCTAGAAAGCAACGATGGCAGTCCAATAATCGTCGCTGGACCCTGTTGGCCATTCTGTACATTTATTACCACTCCGTTAATACTTGGTATTAGTGGCCTTGTTGGATATTTTATGATATATACAACAGATTTGCCATGGTGGGTCGGAGTAATATACTTTATCATTATGATATTTGTACTAATTGTATTACTTTGTACAAGCTGTCGTGATCCTGGATTATTAGAACGTGTTACCGATGACGAGGCCGCCACGAATGGTTGGTTATGGAATGAACAGGTCGGTAGTTATCGTCCACCTGGGGCCATGTACTGTCGTGAATGTAAGGCATTAGTGTATGATTATGATCATCTATGTCCTTGGACAGGTACGGCTATTGGAAAGGGTAATATGAGACAATTTAAAGTATTTGTTCTGAGTGTGAATATATTGTGTTATTTTAGTGTCGGTCTTGTTCTATGGCGAGTATTTTGGGCTATCTCAGATTAGTAGGTTTTGTGTTTTTGACGTCAGGTAATGAGTAAATGGGCGATTTAGCAGTAAATTATATAGCTATAGAGCCTTGTGTGTCAATTTATTCGTTCACTATTTAGCTGTTTGACCAATGTTCTTCCCAGTATCATCTATCCCCATCATCCGTCATGGTCCGTCTCAACGGTGCATCAAAGGTTGTAAAGTATACAATCGTTACCGCGGCTAATGCAAACATGAGCATAACGTCGCCTCGAATGTCCAAATCCAATGGCCGGATTTGACAAAAGAATTCATAATCCTGATGTAATGCCCACTCTGCCACTGGCACCATGAGCGCGGATACCAAATTCCCCCCCACTTGCTGTACACTCTCGACCGCGGTTTCATCACAGGGGTATGTCACATCGACTGCCAGCTCGGCATTGATGGGTTGGATGGGACCACATGCCAACCCAAGTCCAAGCAATGCCAGCACAAGCAGCACTGGTTCATTCCCCAACATATGATCTGTAAGTCCTAACGGTACAACAAAGAACATTGTAGCCAACAGACACGCCAGCGTGACAGGTTTGTACTTTTTTGTTTCATCAACGTATCCACCAATAACTATGCCACCCACAAGTATTGCCAACTCAAATCCAGCACCTGCCAAATCCACACCAAGTTGGTCAGTAATGCCCCCCATTTCCATAACATCATCAATAAATGTTCCTACAATATTTGTTATTGAGATGGAACATATGAATGCCGCCAATGGGACTTTGAATCCCTGAGTATTAAATAATTTTCGTGCCGAAACAAGGAACGGTGGCTCTACTACACCTCGTACCAATTTTTCAATTTCACTATAGCTTGGTGGACTTTGTGGTTTATCTCGAAATTGTAATACTGTACCAACGGTTACAGCCACGCATAGCAATGTAATTAAATTAAAGTAATCATGTATCCCACTCTCATTCTGTCCCATTTGACCACCCACCAGAAATGCCACGGCAATACCAATTTGATTAAAGTTTAATGCCGTGGCCGTGGCACTTGCACGTTCATCGCTAGCAAACCACGTCGCGCTTAGTCGAGGCGGTGTGCATTGAAAGTATGGCTGTGCGAATCCAACAAGTATTGTCCCAATGACTAGGAGTGTGTATGGTTCCAGCCCAGCAGCCTTTGATGCCTCTGTTAATGTCGAGGTATCCACAAGTGCCTCAATACGATCAGGTAAAATGTCAATTGCCTTATATGCCAATTGAATATGTGACGTGGATATTGATTCAATAACATCGATTGCATTGGCCATCCAACTGCCACCTGGTATAATTCCTGTTGATGATGATAGACTGTGCAAATAAAGTGATGGATCGGGTAAACCACTACGTAATAAGCACCCGCATGTCATGATACCGGCAGCACCTTTGATACTACGTCCAAGTCCAAATTTGGCAACCACGTCTGTAACTAGAAAACAACTTGCCACATTGGTAAATAGGAATATATCAATCAAACTCGAAGCCGATGCACCCGGATAGGCAGTCTCGAATCCATCCGGTGATGCTGCGACGCTGAAGCAGATCCAATCAGATAGCAATGCAAGTATACTGAGATAGGCAAGCTGGGTCCATCGCTGTGGATAAACTTGTGGTTCCGTGGGATATTCATCGTCAATGTTATTCGCAATTCCTTTCACCATGCCAAGGGTGGTGGTGGATGATATTATTGACGATGATGATGATGATGATGGTAACAGAGCACGGTGTTTTTGTTGTTGCATTCTGACATTGTGAGGATCAAGTCGTTGTCGTAGATTGTGGTTTGGTCGTTCCGATGGCCGATTTTTCATCGTTGCTGCCGGTTGAAATGCACACGCACTACTTCTGCAGCAACTACTACTCATTGCAACTACCATTAATAACGCCGTCGCTACAACGTCGATCGTCCGTCGCCTTTTGACAATTGAAACAGTTAACATCGACCTCAAGCCAGACATCGTAATTTCTCAACTAATCCAGTATAAAGGTCTCCGATCCGCAAGGCAATGCTAGATATCGGCAATAATAGAGATGATCATGAAGTGCGTTTTCCTCTCCGTGACGCGTGTTGGCACTTACGTTATTTACGTAAGACTCTCTAGGTAGGGAAACGAGGAGGAGTTATGTAGAAAAAAAATGAAGCTCGTCGTAGCCTGTCGTAGCGTCCTTGGTAGTCTGCTACTACTAGGAGGAGATGCAAACGCGGCAGTAGTCGATGGCAACAATGCTGATGTTGCTAGGTCGAATAATCGGTTCGCGTTTGATGTCACTAGGAGTAGGACGCGCCGCGGTGTCAAGATAAACAACCTCGATCATCGTCATCACTCAACAACATCGTCCATGGAGGTGGGAGGTGGAGGTATTCGTGATAACATTGTCACTGTCGATCCGTCATTATCATTTAAGGACCAAACTTCACTCTCTAGAATAGCACTTGGATCTATATTACAAACGTTTCTACTATACACCCTTGCTTCACGCCTAGGGAGTTACAATCCACCACTCCGTGCAATGGCATTATTGACAATCGTATTTGGATCATCCTACTTTGGTTCGATTATTGATATGATCCCCAGTGCAGCTACACGACAGGTACTTGATCCGAATAATATACCAGGGAATGCGGATTGGTATGCTAATCTTAAGAAACCACGATGGAATCCACCGTGAGTATTGTTATTTACTTTGTCACGGAATTTTCCCACCACCATACTTTTTATTCAAATGGCGTCATTTCATTCCACTTTTCCATCGAATAATCATTTTTTCAGCGGCTGGCTATTCCCAATCATGTGGCTCATTGTGAGCAAACCGACACAATACGCTGCAGTTTGGAGATTGGTAAATTATTGTCAGAAGAATGCCTGCGATGCTACGATGGGATTGTCAATACAACTACTTGCCTACTCCATCCATCTATCACTGGGAGATGCATGGAATAAGGTATTCTTTGGTACCGAGTCGACGGGACGTGGACTTGGTGTTATTAGTGCATTCTGGACGGTACTTTGGTCGACTGCGTATCTATTTTATCGTGTGGATACTATTTCGGGTCTATTACTCCTCCCCACGTGCCTTTGGGTGACGGTGGCTGCCTCGCTCAATTGGAGTATTTATCGTCTCAACAAATAGTAAAATAATGATAAAAGAAATTTGAGTCTAATCTCAATATTGATCTGATCATTTGAGAGGAGCTAATTAAATAGACTCGAATGAGGAGATTGACATAGTGCCTAGATTATAAAAAGCTATAAGAAAAGAATGTTGGCATAGATACGTTTATTATTATCGGGGTGTTGATAATTTGTCTACCATATTGATGAAACAGATGCAGTTTGTCTAGATGAATTCATGTTCTCACTTTCATGAGAGTTAGAATGGAGAGCGGACTTTACAATTGATACATATCCCATCCTCTCCATACCGAGTTAGCTATTATATACTGTATGTTGGAAGGCAAGTTCTTCTTCTTCTTCATGGCCTCCACTTCTGCTGATGTTAAAATATCGAAACCTCAAGCAATTATCGTAAGCTCGTAGGTTTAGCTGTAGACGATGCACTTCCTCTCCACGTCGTCATGAAGACCCATCGCCATGGCGCTGTCCTCCCAGGATGTCTTCACCCCACCGGAGTTGCCAATCCTTGACTTCTTGGGACTGCAACTCTTGATCCAATCGGGGATGTATTCACAGTTTCGGACATGAGTCATGTGAAACCGAACATTGGCACGATAAAGCTTATTGATGCTCTGGGGTGACACCGTGCTCTGATGCGCACGTTCCTGTACTGGGAGATGGGCACAATACTTACACTGGAAGAAGACCTTACCAGACATGGACCGACGTACGTTAAGGACATGTTCACGCACGATCATATGTACTGGGTTGATCCGACCATCGTCGAGGACTGGGTCGTGTAGTGTCTTGAGTACGAAGGATTCGTCGACGGGATCGTTCTTGAAGGGTGAGGATGTTGGTACATCTACGTGGGTCACTGTCTTCGTATCGAGAGCGGCTAAGGAGGAAGACGTATCAACAGCAACAGTCGTCGTCCTTGTCTTCTTTGCCACAAGACGTGCACCAAGGGGTGGAACACCCAAGTGAAGGATAGGAAAGTGCTTGTCAAACTTTGCGAATGAGTCACCGTCCAAATACAGTGATGGTGCATTATGATGAGCTGGAGGCTCGTCCTCGTCAGCTTTGCGCTTCTTCGTCGTATGAGTAGCACTACTACCGACCAAATTGTTGTCCGGCGATACTGTTCGTACAGTGGTAGAGCCTACGAGAGGTGTCTCGACAACTTCGTTGGCAAGTTCAGACCTGGTGGCAATCATTGTAGCTCCGATAGTGTATTCTTCTCCAAGAATGGGAGCATCATAGGAGTTGATCAAGGAGTCGATCATTGCATCGTAGACGTTGTCCTGCTGCTGCTGCTCCGACCTTGCTGTCGTAATCGTCGTGGCTCCAGTCGTAGTCGAATGAGGAGTCAACGAACAAGGAGCATTGGAGAGGGTATCTGTAGTATTGAGAATACCACACAAAAGGTTCATGAACCGATCGTCATGGCACAACTTGACCACGGAGGCGTTGGGAACACGGCCCATGTCGTTCAGAGCTGTCATGGCCTTCAGGGCTCGCGTGGCATCACTTTCAAGGAGATTGGATGTCTTCGGCAAGTGGCGATGATACTGGACAAAGGCACCTGAGGGAGGAGGTGGAGGTGTGGCCATGCGACGATGGTTCATGTACAGAGGAAGAGTCATTTGTAAAGTGAGTGTGAGTGGTGGAGAGATTTTATGTGTGGAGGCTTTTTTAACCTTGGTCGCATTACTGCAATACTTCCTTATTTTGATGGGTGGCGTGGTCGAGACAGGTGGTGAGCACGAAACGGGTGTCAATGCGACAGTCCGTGTTGTCTTGTGGATGAGAACCCTTTGAAAGCCTGACCGTCCCATTAATCCAAATATTAATCCAAATGGGACGGTCAGGCTTTCAAAGGGTTCTCATCTTTCTGTCGGTCGACAGGTCTCGTGTTAAGTAAATTCCTAGGAAGCAAATACACTGTGCAACGCAAGCGATGTCTACATATTAGAATTTCTGTTTTAGTATTATTATTGGAGAAAGGGGGTTGCTCGAATTTGAAGGGTGTCAATGCGACTCCGTGCGAGTCTTGTGGGCATTTGAAATGAAGTGTCACAAATGGGTCGGTCAAGCTTTCAATGGGGTTCTCATCTTTCTGTCGGATGAGACAGGTCTCGTGTTAAGTAAATCCCTAATACGTGTTGTGAATTGAAGCAAATCCTGAGCAAGAAAAGCGGAACAGAGCAGCGCACCTTGCACAAGGTCTTCCATCTCGCACCCAGGAGGTGATGCCTTTCGAGGAGAGTGATAATGAATGGGGTCCTCCCTCGTTCCACCTCTCATTACTACTTCCAACTCGCTATTCAATTTGATCAATAACTTTGCCTTGGGTGCTCTACTCAGTATATTACAAACACTAGGCTAAATACTTAAGTTAACATGAAAATGTTATCAAAAGATTATTATCTTATTTATTCCATCATTATATCCCATCATGCACATACGAATCGTTTCAAAGCTAGATTTACATTTACATTGCCACGTGCCTCATTTTTCCAGCATCAATTCAACTCAGAACAATAATCGGTATACCATTCGCAATGATACCTTCGTGGCAGCTGCGATCAAACAAAACTTCATCCTTCGTCGATGAGATCCGACACCTCGTCGTTGCGACCTTGTCACTGTTGCTCAGATTGGATCTCCCCATTATATCTACTTTAGAGGCACTGCTGGAATCGTCTCGACGGGCTCAATCTTCCATTCGAACTGGCGTTACAGTGACATGTCTATATACATTATTTGACGACAAGAGGAAAGGAATCATCGAATAAATAAACGACGGCTGCCCCTCGATTGAAATATTTTTACGCTATGACAACGTGTTGTGATGACGCTGTAAGGAGCCTCGCCGTGTCCCTTCGCTCGTCTCGGCATAATCAACAATCTACAATAATACACGACGAGTCATAAACGTCAGCCAATATACAGTCAGCCTCACTCCACTTAGTTTTCATTTGAAGCCATCGTTAGCCATTTTATCAGTGCTCCCATCTTCATTCATGCTACCCCGCTGACGCTGTCCGATGTTCGATAGGAGTAATCAGCAGCAATCAAATCACGTAGACGTAGCACCAACTAAGCGAAATAAGCTTTTAATGTGAATCGATTATCGAGAAGCTTCAGCACTGGATCGTTGGATACGGCTAGATGGTTATTGCGTAATGCAGTAACAAATTCATCACCGGAGAGGTCTCGTTCATGACTGATTGAGATTGCTGGAAAGAGTATCCAAGTTGAATATACTCCAGAAGTAGAACATGCAAATCGTGAGACCTCGCAAAGAGGAGTCCATCAACAAATCTAGGTACCATTCCCTTTATGAAACCATGCCAAGACATCAGATATTTGATGTGCCCGAGTTTGGAGTTAGGGACAACCATGGTCTCCCGCTTGTGTGAGGGACAGACGGGCGGGAACGACTGTCACCAGAGTGCTTAGAACTTTTCACATCCTCTTGCATCATATTATTCAATCAATCAATCATATAGAAGACATATCATACATGATATTATGGTCCAAGAACTTATGTTGAGCGATGTCATCGAGTTTTTCCTTTTGATTTTAATCGTATACATACTTTACCAATGTTGCCTTTGTGTTTATCGAGGCATATCAGCCATGACTCGACAACAACAGCGACGACGAAGACTACGTAGAAATAATGATCATCGTGTCCCTGTTAGTGACGATAATTTGCAACAAATACGTGATGATACTGAGCATCGTATTCGTCGCAATGATAATAATAGTCAACAAACAGTGGGTGCTAGCAGTAGCAGTAACAATTGTCAAGCTCCTACCATTAGTATTGTGACAACTGCACAACGAAAAGAATTGATAGAGAAGAATTTGTATTGTAAACGCATTACACGCGAAGAGAGTGTACGTGAATTAGCTATACTACTTGCTGCATCGAGGGTGGGAACGGCAGCAACAACTTCATTACCAATAGGTGGGATCCACAACCACGACGAGAACAATGTCTCTAATGCAATTAATAATGAGAATGATACAAATCAATTGGACGAAGAACAACAACAAGAGAAGACGGTAGAGAGGATGATGAAATCTAATAATAATTTTGATAGTAATAATGATTCATCGCCTCTACAACATGAACAAGAGGAAATAATACCACTTCCAATCCCATCACAGTCAACAACATCAACACTAACACAAAATCAAGTGCTTCCTCCATCCTTTGATTACGATTTTTCCATGCTCGAAGCACAAGAACAACAACATGACGCGTCGGTAACATCATCACAGCAATCTCGGCAGATTGACGGTGTTTCCAATTTGTCATCATCCATTACTATTACTCCAGGTACATCAAATAATAAATGGAATGTAATAATCAAGAATGTTCGCACCGGGGGTACTACTACTACTAGCACTACTAGCAATACTACTCATCAACAACAGAAACAATGTAAACTTGAATGCTCCATTTGTCTTGATACATTTACTTCTGGTGAAGAGATTGCATGGGCCAAGGATAGCGGTAGTAGTAGTATAGAAGTAGGATGCGATCATATTTTTCATAGAGAGTGTTTGATATCGTGGCTACTATATCATAATGAGTGTCCATTGTGTCGACGATTATTGGTTCATGCCGATGCAGATGTTCGATTTGCTGGATGGTAATATCCAGTATAGATAGAAATGTAATATGTGTGTAGATGTTTACTTGTAAACAAATGGTAGTGAGGCATTTAACAACATGAAACGTTCGTACATCGTATCTTCAAACTAGCAAAGAGTCTTGTTTTTTGCGGGAAACGAAAGATCCTCCTCTCATCAAATCCCTCTCTTGCACGGCTTGCGCTCGGTATCTAGTAGCATGATGGGATTGCCATCCTCTTCGAGGCTGATTTCACTGCTGGTAGCTAGCTTAATGGTGTCATTCGCACTGTCGTCGCATAGTAGTAGTAGCAGTACGCCAAAGCTATCGGAAGATGATGCATCATACACTCTCCCACTCCCAGCTGATTTTCTTGTACAAAATCTTGACAAAGTCGTCAAGGCATTTGAAAAATTCCCAGGACGAATGTATGCCGGTTCCTTACCGATGGATCACAAATCCACCACAGTACTGGGTGCCAACCCCAACGGAGAACGGACTGGAAATCTTAATTTTTGGCTATTCGTGCCTAACAAAATCAAGGCTGAGAATACAATTAGTGCCTGGTTTAATGGTGGACCTGGATGTTCGTCCTTCTCGGCCGGCGTATTGTTTGAGAATGCACCTATTACATTACCACTAGAACCGGCTGGATGGTGTTGTGAGGAGGAGGATACACCGTTGACATATAATAAGTATGGGTGGACTGTGGCAACGGTGATGTTATATGTCGAACAACCCATTGGTAAGGGCTGCATGTTCAATCTGAATATTGCTCTTTTTTGATCTGAATGTATCTAGGTGTTTGAGGGCATTTTATAATTGATCGAATAATATAAATCATACCTCTACCTTTTCCATATACAGGCGTGGGATTCAGCGAGGCAACAAATGACACACCGGGTCCCAGTCATGAAGATGATGTTGCTGCCGACTTCGATTCATTCTTACAGAACTTTTTCCGGGTATTTAATGGCTACGAGACACACGTAAGTTCAAGTGTTGTTTCCATCATAAGCTAAGGGCTCAGCTTGCTTTCTTTCTTCGTGTGTTCTCAATCACTCAAACACTCATCGACGATGATCATCTTTGTCTTGTCTCATCTAATCCAACATATCAATCTATCTTCTATCATCGTTCAACAGAAATCAAAATACGACCCCAAGCTTGATATGACCACTCATGCACTCACATTAGTGGGCGAAAGCTATGCTGGAACATACATCCCAAGTGTCGCACGAGGGATCTATCTTAACAACAAGGCAATGCTTCCCAACTATGACGGCACACCACGATTCGTCGTACCACTGTACGGTATTGCTATTGGTAATGGTAAGATTGATGCCTTAACTCAAAGTGCAGCAATCCCCGATTGGGCATACTGGCATGGTCTAATCGATATGGGCACGAAAGACTTCTTCAAGAGTGAATGGAAACGCTGTATGAAGAATCTAAATTCTGGTAACTATGGACCAGGTGTCGAGCCTGAACCGTTCCATTCCTTCTCTCTACGTGGTGATTGCGGTATCTTTGACAATATGCTGGGTGCTGCCGGGGCTGATACATTACCCGCCCCATTCGACAGTGGACCAAACATATACGAGTATTCAACGTGGGATGCTTATGCAGCAGATGGAGGTAATGGTACCGTGGGCAAATTTTACAACAACCCCAAGGTGCAGGAGGCACTTAACATCCCACAGCATCGACGTAAGTCCGCGGGACATCATTGGGAGGGATGTATACCCGAAGTTGATCCCAGTTGGGTTAGTACAGACCCAAACGATCTTACAGCATCGCCAAACTTTATGGACAATGATAAGCCGTGGTCTGTTACGCCGTACAGTAAGTCAGGCATTACTGTTTGAATGTACACGTTCATGTATGATTAGCAAAAGTTCGTCTTTTCTCACCATCTTCATCACTTTCGATCGTCAGTTGCCGAACTACTCGATGATGCAGGGATCGCAGTACTAATTTACAGTGGTGACCGTGATATGATTTGCAATACACAGGGCACAGACGATTCATTGTCGAAGATGGTTTGGTCAGGTACGTTGGATCCAGCACCAAGTACTGGCATTGCAACAAAGACTAGGAATGCATGGACTGAGGCAGACCGAGGGTTGTGGTTATATAAGGGCTATCCTGCTGGTTATACAAAGCAGTATAAGAAGTTAAATTTGCTCTCAGTCTACAATGCTGGGCACATGGTACCATACAACCAGCCTGGACCTGCACTTGACATGATGATCCGCTTCTTGAAAGGCGAGGACTTTTATGATAAGCCTTTGGTCAGTTATGCCGCAACTCACTTACCAGAAGACCTACCATATAAGCCAGACGCTGCTGCTGATATCGAGGTAAAGGTATCGATGACAGTATTACCCATGAAGAACGGGTTAAGCAGTGACATGCCATCTTTCGGGATGTCGATGTTAATGTCAGATGGGAGTTTGGTCGTTGCAGTGATTGCTCTCATAGTTGCAGTTACTTCCTTTGTGTTGGGAATGAGGGTTGGTCAGAGGAGTGGCATGGCCTCCTCCAGAGCTGGTTACGCAGTAGTTGGAGCTGAAATGCAGACTTTGGCACCAACTGGCGACTATGGATCGATATAATATTGACTAAAGCATCATATGCTATGTATGACAGTCGATGTAACAATTTTGTATTGGGAGGCGAACCTTCTGAATCTGTAATGTTTT
>Ga0247832_1003797_pt1 | contig 19984 bp, 19 predicted proteins | sample LaCruzMarch2015__10_FD_192407 | JGI IMG/M metagenome (GOLD analysis project Ga0247832, IMG submission 192407) | Freshwater microbial communities from meromictic Lake La Cruz, Castile-La Mancha, Spain - LaCruzMarch2015_4m | ecosystem: Environmental > Aquatic > Freshwater > Lake | place: Spain... | reverse complement strand
CGCAAAGATTGTCTACCAGTTGTCTCATGACCTCTCTGGCCATGAACAACGGATAACGTTTTGAGTCAATGCAATCATCCGGGATGCGACAGTTAGTCATCAATCAACCTTTATTTTTCGCTATTTCTGCATTGCTACTGAGAAATTTAATCAGCTTATTGCGTTGCTTATTGATGGCTTTACTCGGGTGATCTATGTACCATGCTCCAGCCTCCACAGCCATAATCCTCAATTTGTTGTATTCAATAAATGCTGAGTGAAACCACTGATATTCAACTTCGCCAATCAGTTTTTTCATGTTTTGTGTGTGTTCATTTTTAAAACCAAGCCCAAGCTCTTCCAGCGAAAGATCAATAAATGCATGTTTTGCTTTCACTTCTGCTTCTTTAATTTGAGCTTCGTTCACCAATGAAGGGAAATCAGCATCTGGCAAATGACAGCGACTGAAGCGATTTGCACTGATACAAACACTAGCGCCTTGTGCCAGTGATCCCCATGTATTGCCTTGAGTAATAGTGATCAAAACCGTCTTCGTCATCGGATCGACCTTGCGACAAAACCCCCTGTAGTACCGGTTGGAGCCAACTAACGAAAACTCCAGCAGTAGACCTTCACTGGCCCACAAAGGTCCAATGCCCCCCGCATAGTGAACACGGGGGTTGAGACACATGGATCTGCAACCCCGCCAAAGACGCATTTCACCTACCTTAGGTGTTGGCCTTGTTTTTAGAATTTCACTGACTTGCATGTTGCCGCTCCTTGTCCTTGTGCCTTTTTAGAATGCAGACTTTTTGGCAGGCTTGTCAAATTGACTATGTTCAAACACGCCCCTACCGTAGGTAACGTGCTGAACTGGACATCAGGAATAACCTACTAAATCAATGGGGAATGTAATTGAAAAAGGTACTTTTCTTGATTTTTCATTGCTCACACTGTGCTCACATGCACATGCGGCCAAAGAGGGTTGGTTCAGGATCCATGGCAATTTATTGGGGCGAATTGCTGGTCGCGTGAAAGATGGAGTTCATTTCTGGGATGCTGACGGTCGTCTGACCTTCAACCACTCATAAAGCGTGTTCGGTGAAACGTCCAGCAGCTTGCCGATGGCCACTTTGGTGATGCCTTTGACCAGGGCCCATTTGGTACGCGAGCTGATGAAGTCGCGCTCGATCTCGGCCACCAGGCCCTGCATCGTGGCAACGATCTTGGATTACATGGTGCCCTAAAGATGATCCCGGTCTTGGTGATGCGCCGGTGAACGCCCAGCTAAATGCACTTCCGGCCAATCTCCAGCACCTGCCGCGTGCTGCGCGCTAGGCGAGAGAAATCGGACACAAGGGTGCTTGAACGCAGGGACAGACAAGCCGAGAAGCAGACATTAAAGAACTGTCACGCCAAAGCTTTTTTGCGATATATCGCCTTTAATGCCATCGTGATGGGCGGTAGCCTGCAGTTTGTTACGCCCCGTTGCACACCCGCAGCACCTGCGCGCCATAGGCTTCGAGCTTTTTCACACCCAGCCCGCTGATGCCTTGCAGGTCGGGCAGGCTTTGTGGCGCGGCTTCGGCGATGGCGGCCAGCGTGGCGTCGTGGAAGATCACATAAGCGGGCAGGTTGTGTTCTTTGGCCACCTCGGCGCGCCAGGCTTTGAGGTTGATGAAGCGCACCATGGCCTCTTGCCCCAAGTTGGCCGCTGCAGGCGCAGGGGCGTTGCGTGAGCGGCTTTTTTTATCACCGCGCTGGCTGGTGCTCTCGCGCAGTTGCACCGGCACGTCGCCTTTGAGCACGGCGCGCGAGGCTTCGGTCAGGTGCAAGGTGCTGAAACCGTCGTCGGTGTGCACATGCAGCGCACCAATGGCGATCAGCTGGCGCATCACCGCCCGCAGTTGCTGCTCGCTGTAGTTGGCCCCCAGGCCAAAGGTGCTGATGCTTTCATGGCCGCGTTGAACCACCTTGTCGGTTTTCTTGCCGCGCACGATGTCCATGGTGTGGGCTGCGCCAAAGTGGTGGCCATTGCTTTGGTGGGTTCGGTACACGGTGGACAGCAGCTTGCGCGCCGCGTCGGTGCCGTCCCACACTTCGGGCGGCTGCAGGCAGTTGTCGCAGTTGCCGCAAAACGGCATGTAAACGCCTTGCGAGCTGTCCTTTTGGCTGGCGTAGCTCTCGCCAAAGTAGCCCAACAAGCGCACGCGGCGGCAGTCGGTCGCCTCAGCCAGGCCCAGCAGGGCGTCGAGCTTGCCGCGCATGACCTGCTTGAACTCTTCGCCCGCCGGGCTCTCGTCGATCATGCGGCGCTGGTTCACCACGTCTTGCAGGCCATAGGCCATCCACGCGTCCGACGCCAAGCCGTCGCGCCCGGCGCGGCCGGTCTCTTGGTAATAGCCTTCGATGTTTTTGGGCATGTCCAGGTGGGCCACAAAGCGCACATCCGGCTTGTCGATGCCCATGCCAAAAGCCACCGTGGCCACCATCACCACACCGTCTTCGCGTAAAAATTCGTTCTGGTGGCGCTGGCGCACGGCGGTGTCCAGGCCCGCGTGGTAGGGCAGCGCATGGATGCCCGCTTCGCACAACATGACCGCGATCTCTTCGACCCGCTTGCGCGACTGGCAATAGACCACACCCGCTTCTTCGGGGTGTTCGCGCTCGATGAAGCGCAGCAGCTGGGTGCTGGCTTCTTTCTTCTCGACGATGGTGTAACGGATGTTGGGCCGGTCAAAGCTGCTGATGAACAGCTCGGCGCTTTCCAGCTGCAGCCGCTCGACGATGTCGGCACGCGTGAGCGCATCGGCCGTTGCCGTGAGCGCCACACGCGGCACGCTGGGGTAGCGCTCGTGTAGCACCGACAGGCCCCGATACTCGGGCCGGAAGTCGTGGCCCCACTGGCTCACGCAATGCGCTTCGTCGATGGCAAACAGGCTGAGCAGCCCGCGCTCGAGCAGCGAGTCCATCTGTGCCAGAAAACGGGCGTTGGTGACACGCTCGGGCGCGGCATAGAGCAGGGTGATTTCGCCGCGCAGCAAGCGCCGCTCGATGTCGCTGGCTTCTTCGCTGGTCAGGGTCGAGTTGAGAAACGCAGCGCTCACACCCGCTTCGTGCAGCGCGCCCACTTGGTCGTGCATCAGCGCGATCAGCGGCGAGACCACCACCGTGATACCTTGGCCTGCACGCTGACGCGCAATGGCCGGGATTTGGTAGCACAGTGATTTGCCACCACCTGTGGGCATGAGTACCAGTGCATCGCCCCCAGCGGCCACGTGGTCGATGATGGCTTGTTGTGGGCCGCGAAAGGCGTCGTAGCCAAAAACTTCGCGCAAGATGGGGAGGTGGGGGGGCACTGGGGTTTGGTGGCTTTTTGAAGGCTTGATTGTCCGCTATTGATGGGGTGGGTTTTGCGGTTGTTGCGTGAGTTTGTGTCGTCTGAGTTTGGCGGGTGTGGTGTGTGTGGGGGAGGGCGGGCCCAAGGTTCCTCATACGGCGGGGGTACGCCCAAATCGTCACCCTGGGCCCGCCCTCCCCCACACACACAAGACCATGGGCTGCGAGGCCTAACGCCCATACGGCCAACGTTTATTGTCAACAAGGACAGTTGTCACTGTCAGCAAGGAATGCGTTCAACACCAGCAAAACTGACGACCACCACCAGCGTTTGGAATGGGGCGGCGGCGGGCGACGATTTCTGTGTACCCGCAGTATGAGGAGCCCGCCGCCGCCCCATTCCAAATGCGCACCCCAAACGCTTCCCCTGCATGGACAGCGTTACCATCCCAGCCCATGCACACCTCTGCCCTTGTTCTGTTTTCCGGCGGCCAGGACTCCACCACCTGCCTGGCCCATGCTTTATCACGTTACGAACGCGTCGAATCCTTGGCGTTTGACTATGGCCAGCGCCACAAGGTCGAATTGGACGCCCGGCTGAACGTGCTGGCCGCCATCAAAGCGCGATTCCCGCAATGGGCCCCCAAGATGGGTGAAGACCACCTGCTGGACGCCAGCATCTTGGGACAGATCAGCGAAACGTCTTTGACCCGCGATACCGCCATTAAGATGGAAAGCTCGGGCCTGCCCAACACCTTTGTGCCGGGGCGCAATTTGCTGTTCCTCACGCTGGCCGCCGCTTTGGCGTACCGCCGGGGCTTGCAGGTCATCGTCACCGGCGTGTGCGAGACCGATTTTTCAGGCTACCCCGACTGCCGCGACGACACCATGAAGGCCATGCAGGTGGCCCTGTCGCTGGGCATGGACCGCAAACTGCTGATCGAAACCCCGCTCATGTGGATCGACAAGGCGCAGACCTGGCAACTGGCGCACGATTTGGGCCAAAAGGCCGACCCGGCGCAAGGCGGGCAGGCGCTGGTGGATTTGATCGTGGAGCACACCCACACCTGCTATTTGGGCGACCGCACCCAGCGCCACGACTGGGGTTATGGCTGTGGCCAGTGCCCGGCGTGCCAGCTCAGGGCAGCGGGTTTTGATCGGTATTTGCAGTCCTGAGACGGGATTGCTTGGGGATTAGTTCAGGGTTTTTGATTCATTAAGGGCGTTTGAGCCTCGATGCGTCTGAGCAGAGACCACAGTTGCTCGATTTCGACTTCTGAAAACGCGGCCAACAACCGCTCTTGCCGGGCCATGGCCGATTGGCAGAGTTCTTCATAAACCTTCAGGCCCTGCGGAGTGAGTCGGGCTATGGCCGCACGGCCCCGACTTCGGGTTTGTTCCACCTCAACCAAACCTTGTAGCGTCAAAACCTTCAGACTTTTGCTGGCTGCCGCGTAATCCAGATCGGCCATTTCAGAGACTTCTCGCACGATGCGGTGAGAGCTTTCGCCAATCGCCATCATCGTGCGCCACTCGGCCATGCCCAGATTGTGTTGTTTGCGGTAATGGTTCGATGCGCCGTTGGCCAGTCGATTGGCCACACCCATGATGTAAGCCGCAATGAACCGGTTGACTTCTGCCTTGTGGCCCGCCACAGGCGGCGGCTTGCGCGCGGCGCGTGCTGGCACCGCGTCGGTTTCGGTCAGAGGGGGTGGCTTTCGGGGCATGTTGAATTTTTATAACTAACGACAACCGATTGTGAAGCATGTCGCGCAGGTGAAAGTGATGATTGACAGTTCATTTATGGACATGTCAAGATAAAGAACATTCATGCACTCTACGCCATCCATTTCAAGGATTTCAATGTCTCGCCCATTGCGCAGTAATTTTCCAAGAGGCTCCTATTTATGGGCGGTTCGAAATGCCCAGTGGCAAGTGTTGGGTATTCCTGAAGAAGACTGCGAAAAACCCAAGATTGCCATCGTCAACAGTTCTTCAGGCTTGGCGGCCTGTTTTTCGCATCTGGATGGCATCGTGCCCGTGCTCAAAGACGCCATCCGGGCAGCGGGCGGTGTGCCTTTTGAAATCCGTACCGCGGCCCCCAGCGACTTTGTGGTCGCGCCGGGGGCCAAAGGCGCTTACATGCTGGTGTCGCGGGATTTGGTGACCAATGACATCGAGGTCGCCGTCGAAGGTGCATTGCTCGACGGCATGGTGTGCCTGACTTCCTGCGACAAAACCGTGCCGGGTCAGTTGATGGCGGCAGGCCGCTTAGACATCCCCACCCTGATGGTGGCCTGCGGTTACCAGCCCAGCGGCCAGTACAAGGGCCAGCATGTGGACATCGAAGATGTGTTTGTGGGGGCCATGCACGCCCAAATGGGACATTTGCCCATGGAAGACCTGATTGGCATGAGCCGAGAGGCCATCAAGGGGCCGGGCGTGTGCTCGGGTTTGGGCACGGCCAATTCGATGCACATCGTGTGTGAAGCACTGGGCATGGCATTGCCGGGCACCACGCCGGTGGCAGCCAACAGCCCGCAGATGTTCGAGGCGGTGCGCCTTGCAGGCCAGCGCATTGTGCAAATGGTGCAGGAGGACCTCAAACCGCGCGACATCATGACGGCCGGGGCCTTTGCCAACGCGGTGCGGTCCATCTTGTCGGTGGGCGGCTCCATCAATTGCATCAAGCACCTGCAAGCCATTGCCACCGAGTCCGAATGTGATGTGGATGTGTATGGGCTGTTCAACTGCTTGGCGCAAGACACCCCGGTGCTCAGCGCCATCCGGCCCGTGGGTGATCGTTTTATTGAGGAATACGAAGCGGCTGGCGGTGCGCGTGCCACGCTCAAGCAGCTCGAATCGCTGCTGGATCGGGATGTGATGACGGTGACGGGTCAGACCTTGGGTCAGAACCTGAGCGGTGTGCGTGTGGCCGACGAAGATGTGATCCGGCCCATGAGTCGCCCGGTGGCCAACAAGCCCGCCATCGTGCTGCTGCGCGGCAGTCTGGCGCCCGATTACGGCATTGTCAAAACCGGTATTATTGAGCGCAAAAGTCGCCAGTACACCGGGCCAGCGATTTGCTTTTCTGCCGCAGATGACGCCATTGCGGCCTTGCAGCGCCAAGACATTCGGCCCGGTCATGTGGTGGTCATGCGGGGGGCGGGCGTGACCGGGGGCCCCGGCATGGGTGGCGGCTCATCCAAAGTGGTGTTCGCCATCGATGGCGCCGGTCTGGGTTCCGACGTGGCCTTGATCACCGATGGCCATTTGTCAGGGCTGGTCTGCAAAGGCCTGGTGGTGGCCGAGGTGTCACCCGAGGGTGCGGTGTGTGGCCCTTTGGCCTTGGTCGAAGACGGCGATATGATCAGCATCGACCTGGACTCACAGCGTTGCGACTTGCTGGTGGACGAGGCCGTGCTGGAAGAAAGAAAACAGCATTGGACACCACCCAAAAAACAATTCGACAAAGGTTGGCTGCAGATTTACCGTCGCAACGTCAGTTCACTGGCCCATGGCGCGGTGCTCATTGAGCCCCACGCATCAAGCCGAAAATAAGAAAGTCAAGGCTCATGAAAGACAGCAAAGTCATCACTACCGAACGCACGGCCGAGCGGATTTTGGTGTCCGACATTTTTGGCCGCGATGGCCAAAAGGCGCAACGCCCGGACCACGGATTTTGGGAAGAAAAAGGACGCCGCATCCCGATTTACCACCGCTGCGATGTGTTGGTGGTCGGCGGTGGCCCCTCGGGCACGGCCGCGGCCGCAGCAGCTGCCCGGGAAGGGGCAGATGTGACTTTGCTGGAGCGCTACAACCACCTGGGTGGCTTGTCCACCGGGGGGCTGGTGATTTGGATCGACCGCATGAGCGATTGGACAGGTCAGCTGGTCATTCGCGGATTTGCCGAAGAATTGTTTGACCGTTTGCCTGCTGATGCGGTGGCCGGACCTGACCCGAGTGAATGGGGCTCGACCGACAGCAGCAAAACCGCGCATTGGTCGCAGCGCACGGCTTCGTACCATGGCGTGGTCACCTGGTCACCCACCGTGGACCCGGAGCGCTTGAAGCTGCTGAGTCAGCAGATCATCTTGGAACGTGGCGTCAAACTGGTCTACCACTCGTGGGCCGCCTTGCCCATCGTGGAAGACGGCGCCGTCAAAGGCGTGGTGTTCGAGAGCAAGGAAGGCCGCATGGCGATCATGGCCAAGGTGGTGATCGATGCCACGGGCGATGGTGATTTGTTTGGCCGTGCAGGTGCCGAGTTTGACACCGACATCGAAGAAGCCGATGTGCACCACAGTATGAATACCGCCTTTATGCTGGGGGGCGTGGACATGAACCGCTGGATTGCCTTCAAGGCAGGGCAGCCCGATGCCTTCACGGCGTTCATGGCCAAAGGGCGCGCGGAATGTGGTTTGTTTGAGCGGCCCTTTGTGTCCTGGCGCAACGAAGTGGCCTTGTTCATGGGGCCACGACAAACCGGCTATTCGGCGCTCGATGTGGACGACCTCACCACGGTCGAAGTGCGCTCGCACCAAGCCATGGAGCAGCATCTAAATTACTACAAGCAAAATGCCCCGGGCTTTGAAAATGCCTTCATGATGCTCAGCGCCCCGCAGATCGGGGTGCGACACACGCGCCGGCTCAAAGGGGTGGGCGCGGTGCTGCGTTCGCAGTGGCCTGCCGGTGTGGCCCTGCCCGACGAAGTGGGGGTGTCGCCCGCCGTGTCTCCTGCCTTTCCAAACATTTCCATCCCGTATGGCGCCCTGGTGCCTGCCACCTTGGACGGCTTGCTGGCGCCTGGACGGCATTTGTCTTGCGACAAGAATTCGCACGGCTTCATGCGCGAAATTCCCCAGTGCTGGATCACGGGCCAGGCTGCCGGCGTGGCCGCTGCCTTGGCGGTGGCGCAGGGTGTTGAGCCGCGCGCGGTGGACATGGTGCAGCTGCAATCGCGTTTGCAAAAGCAAGGTGTTTATCTGCGGCCACAGGAGCAGGCCAGCATTTGCCCAGATACAACCACTGAGACCGAAAGCGCCACATGAAACTCACGGCGCAAGAACAAGCCATGTTCGATGGCGCGCAAGGCCCGGCCGTGCAAAAAGCCATGGACTTGCTGGTCCGATATGGCCGCGCTTTGGGTGCCGAGCGCCTGGTGGAAACCAACAATGTGGTGGCCTCGGTGAGTGCGACCACGCCCTTCATGCGCGACTTTGCCCGCCAAAACGGCGGCATGGACGCGGTGTTCTCGCAGTTCAGCTTGGACAGCGACGAGGTGGTGAAAATTCCGAAAATCAAGGCCTTCACCACCCATACACAGCTGGGTTTTGACCCGGAGCAGGCCGCCCGCATGGGGGTGGACGAAGAGGCGGTGCATTTCTTTCGCAAAGGCGAGGCCTTCACCACGGGTCTGGGCATTCAGGCCACCAACACCTGCACGCCTTATCAGGTGGGCAACATCCCGACCCGTGGCGAGCACTGCGCCTGGATGGAGTCGTCGGCGGTGGTCTATTGCAACTCGGTGCTCGGCGCACGCACCAACACCGAAGGCCGTGAAAGTGTGGGCGCTGCCATGCTCACCGGCCGCATTCCTTATTGGGGTTATCACCTCGATGAAAACCGCTTGGGCACCCACCTGATTGAGGTGGCCACGCCCATTGAATCCACCGCAGACTGGGGTTTGCTGGGCTACTGGATCGGCGACAAAGTACAGGAAAAAGTTCCGGTGGTCACGGGCATCGGCAAAACGCCCAACCTGGCCCGGCTCAAGCATTTTGGCGCCTCGGCTTCATCGTCAGGGGGCGTGGAGATGTACCACATCGTGGGCATCACACCCGAGGCGATGACCCTAGAGCAGGCCTTTGGCCAGCGCAAGCCGACAGAGGTGTTCCGCTTTGATACGCGTGAAAAACAAGGCATTTTGGACAAACTCAACAGCACCGGAAAAGACACGAAAGTGGACTACGTGATGCTGGGTTGCCCGCACTACAGCATGGAGCAGTTGTGGGAGCTGACACAACTGATCGAGGGCCGACAAGTCCACCCCGATTGCGAGTTGTGGATTTTCACGCCACGCAGCACCAAGGCCTTGTGTGACCAAAACGGCTTCACCCGCATCATTGAAGCTGCCGGTGGGCACATCCTGTCGGACAGTTGCTCGGCCATGAGCCGGGCCATGCCCAAAGGCACGCGCGTGGTGGCCATGGATTCAGCCAAGCAAACCCATTACCTGCCCGCCATTCTGGGTGTGCAAGCCTGGTTCGGCAGTACCGCCGATTGCGTGGAAGCCGCGTGCACAGGACGCTGGCAAGGGGGGCTGAAATGAGTGATGCGATGACCAAAATCATTTTGCGCGGTCGCTGTGTGGTGCCTGGCGTGAGCGAAGGCGAAGCGCTGGTCACCGGTCAGCAGATATCGGGTTGGGGTGGCATTGATTCACGCACTGGCACGATCGTAGAAACACGCCACGAGTTACGTGACATCAGTTTTGCGGGCAAGGTGCTGGTTTTTCCGGGAGCCAAAGGCTCTTCAGGTTGGTCCAATGCCTTTCACCTGACGCGCACCTTTGGTGTGGCCCCTGCGGCCATGCTGTTCAACGAAATGACCACCAAGGTGGCGCTGGGCGCGGTGGTCACCCGTGCGCCGTGCATGACCGACTTTGACCACAACCCGCTCGATGTGATTGAGACCGGCGATTGGGTTCGGGTCGACGCGGATCAAGGCGTGGTGGAAATCACCAAACGTTTACCCTCTCAAGCATAGGAGTTTTAGCATGCGTTCATTTTTTCGCTTTTCGTCATGGGTTTTGATGGCCTGCTGCTGGAGTTGGGGCTCTGCGATGGCGGCTGATTTTCCGACCAAAACCGTGCGGCTGGTGGTGCCTTTTCCGCCTGGCGGTGCCACGGATGCCTTGGCTCGTTTGATGGCAGAAAAACTGAGTGACAAGTGGAAGCAACCGGTCATCGTCGAGAACAAGCCCGGCGCCAACACGGCCATCGGCACCGATGTGGTGGCCAAGTCTGCGCCCGACGGGCATGTGTTGGGCATCGTCACCGGATCGCATGTGACCAACCCCTTGTTGGGTGCCAAATTGCCGTACGACACGCTCAAGGACTTGACGGGTGTGATGATGCTGACGCGGTTTCACATGGGCATTTATGCGCACCCCTCCGTGCCCGCAAATACGCCGGCAGAATTGATCGAACTGGCCAAGCAAAAACCGCCATTGGCCTATGCCGCAGCCACCACCCAGTCGTATTTGGGCATGAGTTTGCTCAACATGATGACCAAAACCTCCATGGAATACGTGGCTTACAAAGGCAGTGCGCAGGCCATCAACGATGTGCTGGGCGGTCACATCAAGCTCATGATCGATCCGGTCTTGCACAGCACCTTGCAGCATGTGCAGGCGGGCAAGCTCAAGCTGATCGGCACGCTCAGTACCAAACCTGCCGATTTAACCCCCAATACGCCAGCCTTTGGCAGGCTGGTGTCTGGCTACGATTTTTCAGGGGTGTTTGGTCTGGTGGCTCGTGGAGGCACGCCTTCGGCGCTGGTCAGGCAAATCCGCAACGACTTTGCCAGCGTGATGCAAATGCCCGAGGTGGCCGAGCGCATCCGTTCGATCGGGCAAGAAGCGATCACGTCGACTCCTGAGGAATACAACGCCTACATCCTTGACGAGATGAAAAAGTGGGCTCCGGTGGTGCAAGCCACTGGCGCCAAGATTGATTGACATTGAACCCCTTACAGAACAGGAGACCCCATGACACACCCTATTTCTCGCCGTTCTTTTGGCTTGAGCTTGTCGGCTGTAGCCGCAACGGCTGTTGCGCCGCAAGCGTTTGCGCAGCCCAGCTTTCCTAGCAAACCAGTGACCCTGATCGTGCCCAATGCCCCCGGTGGCGCCATCGACATCCTGGCACGTTCGCTGCAGCTGCACCTGCAGTCCGTGTGGGGACAATCGGTCATCGTTGAATACAAACCCGGCGCAGGCACGGCGTTGGGCACTGACTTTGCATCCAAGGCTGCACCTGATGGGCACACGTTGTGTTTGGTGGCCACCCCGCATGTGATCAACCCGGCCATGCGTCAATTGCCGTTTGACACCGTCAAAGATCTCTCGGGCATCACCATTTTGGGCACGTCCAATGTTCTCATTTCAGCCACGTCCGCTTATCCGGCCAACACGCTCAAGGATGCGGTCGATCTGATCAAGAAAAATCCGACCAAGTTCGCCTATGCCAGTCCGGGCAGTGGCAGCTCCATGCACTTTGCGATGGAATTGCTCAAGCAGCGTGCGGGAATTGAGTTATTGCATGCCCCCTTCAAGGGCAGCGGCCCGGCTTACCCGGAAGTGTTTTCCGGGCGCATCGACTTTTTGGTGGATCCCTTGTTCTCCAGCTTGCCGCATGTGAAGTCAGGCAAGCTCAAACCGATTGCGGTCACAGGACCGCGCCGTTCACCTTTGGCACCCGAAATTCCCACAGTGGCCGAGCTTTATCCTGGCTTCAATGTGCAAAGTATGTTTGGCATGGTCGTGGCCAGTGGTACCCCCCGTGCCGTAGTTCAAAAAATCTATGCCGACTTGATCACCGTCCTGAAAAAGCCCGAAGTGATTGAAAAAATGGCCGCTTTGGGCTTGGAGCCCAATCCGATCACACCCGACCAGTTTGACGCGACCATCAAGGAAGACATTGAGCGTTGGACCAAGCTGGTCAAGAGCGCGAACATCAAACTGGATTGAACCCCAGCCCACAAGCAGTTAGACGGGTCAAAGCATGCACATTGAACAACGCTCGCCTTTTGCCGGTCGTGTCACTGGTATCGACTTGGCGCAGATCTCGCCTGCATTGGCAGAAGATATCCGCTCAGCCATGGATCAGCACGGTGTTCTGGTGTTTCCGGGGCAGAACTTGAGTCAGGATGCGCAAATCGCATTCGCGCAGGCCATGGGGCCGCTGGAGCTGGGTTTCCGAAGAATCAAGTCGGGTGCACACCGCTTGAAATACAACGAGCTGGCCGATATCTCCAACGTCACGCCCGATGGCGAAATAGCGGCCCGCGAGCACACCAAGATCGTCAGCAACTTGGCCAATCAGCTCTGGCACAGCGACAGCTCTTTCCAGAAGCCCCGTGCCAAGTACTCCATGCTGTCGGCTTCGGTGGTGCCCGCATTTGGGGGGGAGACCGAGTTTGCCGATTTGCGCCTGGCCTATGACGCCCTGCCGGACTGGCGAAAAGCTCAGGTGGCCGGATTGAACGCGGTGCATTCGGCCCTGCATTCGCGCTTCGTATTGGGCGATACGCAGTACACGCCGGAACAAATCGCCATGTTTCCACCCGTGGTGTGGCCCCTGGTTCAGACCGATCCACGCACAGGGCGAAAAATCCTGTTTGTTGGCGCGCACATCCGTGAAATCCAGGGCATGGTCTTGGCCGAAAGTCGATTGTTGGTCATGGACTTGCTAGAGCACGCCACACAGCGGGACTTTGTCTATTCCCACCCATGGCAAGTGGGTGACTTGGTGATGTGGGACAACACCGCCACCGTGCACCGTGGTCGTTACTTTGATTTGAGTGAGCGCCGTGAATTGCGGCGGGCCACCACCCAAGAGGTACAAACCTCGCCAGAGGCGCAGGCATTACCAGTCTGAAAATGGAGGGCGTTCAGAGGTTTTTACAATAGAGGAATGAAACCCCTGATCTACACCCGCGCCCAGGCGCTGCCCGACATCCTCAAAACCCGCATCGCCATCCTCGACGGGGCCATGGGCACCATGATCCAGCGCTTCAAACTGTCCGAGGCCGACTACCGGGGTGAGCGCTTCAAGGACTTCCCCAAAGACGTCAAGGGCAACAACGAGCTGCTGAGCCTGACGCGTCCCGACGTGATCCGCGACATCCACGAAGGCTATCTGGCCGCTGGGGCTGACCTGATCGAAACCAACACCTTTGGTGCGACCACCGTGGCCCAGGCCGACTACGACATGCAGCACCTGGCGCGCGAGATGAACCTGCAATCGGCCAAATTGGCCCGCGCCGCCTGCGACAAGTTTTCCACCCCCGACAAGCCGCGCTTTGTGATCGGTGCCCTTGGCCCCACGCCCAAGACCGCCAGCATCAGCCCCGACGTGAATGACGCCGGTGCCCGCAACGTCACCTTTGAAGAGCTGCGCGCCGCCTATTACGAACAAGTCGAAGCCTTGGTCGAAGGCGGCTCTGACGTGCTGCTGGTCGAAACGATTTTTGACACACTCAACGCCAAGGCCGCGCTGTTTGCGATTGAAGAATTTTTCGAGGCCAGCGGCGAGCGCCTGCCTCTCATCATCAGCGGCACGGTGACCGATGCGTCGGGCCGCATTTTGAGTGGCCAGACCGTCACCGCTTTTTGGCACAGCGTGCGCCACGCACAGCCCCTCGCCATTGGCCTGAATTGCGCTTTGGGTGCTACGCTGATGCGCCCCTACATTCAAGAGTTGAACAAGGTCGCGGGGGACACGTTCATCAGCTGCTACCCCAACGCTGGCCTGCCCAACCCCATGAGCGACACCGGCTTTGACGAAACGCCGGATGTGACGAGTCGATTGCTGCACGAGTTTGCGGCAGAAGGCCTGGTCAACATCGTGGGTGGCTGCTGTGGCACGACGCCCGAGCACATTGGTGCGATTGGCAAAGCCGTAGCACCTTTGGCACCACGCAACGTGCATGGCGGGTTCTTTTACAAAGAAGCAGCCTGATCAGGCTTCTAGAAGCATCTGCCGGAGCTCGCTCAGTTCTTGGGGGCTGAGACCAATCGCCCCGTGCAAATAGTCCTGCATGCCGCCGTGTTGTGCGTCCACCGCGTCAAACGCCGCGTGCAAAAACTCGGGCTGCACTTGCCACAGCACCTTCATCACATGGGGGTGCCCTGATCCCTCAAGGCGGTTATCGCGTTTGTACAGCTGGTTGGTCAGCAAATAGTCGTGTTCGATGGTGGCGCGGTCTACCCCAAGTGCAGACAGCAGCAGCGCGGCGGCAAAGCCCGTGCGGTCCTTGCCTGCGGTGCAATGAAACACCTGCGGTGTGGGCTGCTCCAGCAAGTGCTTTAAAAAACGGCCAAAGGTGATTGCGTTGTGGTTCACAAAATCACGGTAGGTCTCTTCCATCAGCGCCACGGTCTCTTCGGTGGTGGGCACGATGCCTTGCGCCACCAAGGCTTGCATGCGGGCGATGACGGTGGGCTCGATCGTCAGCGCCAAGCGTTGCACGCCGGGAATCGCATAAGGCGTGGCAGTGGATTCGGCTGCGCCGCGAAAGTCCAAACTGTGCCCGATGCCCAAGGACGCCAAGCGCGTCAAGTCTTCAGGCGTCAAGCCCGCCAAATGGTCGGAGCGAAAAACCTGGCCGGTTCTGACGCGACGCTGGTCTTGCGTGCGGTAACCGCCCACATCACGAAAATTGGATGCGCCTTGCATTTGGACAGGTGGGTGTGAATCAGCAGACATGGGGGCCTTTAAGCTAGGACATAAACCATTGTGAGCCAATTTAATGACGTGTCTGTCACGCACAAGCCTATGGGTTCTCGGAGTTCAGCGGTTTGCCCGATGGACTGACCGTTGATGGCCACGTCAACGGGCTGTCGGGCTATGGGGAGACCAACTTCCTAAATGCGCTGGCGGCGCTTGTGATGGCCTGCAACGGACGTGGCTTTTTTGTTTCTGCTGAGTATGGGCTGGGTGCAGCCCGAACAGTCGCACAGGTGTCTGGACTGGGCCGTTCAAAGCCTTGATAAAACGGCTTTGCACGCTAAGCTCACGCAGCTTATGGGGATTCACTCAGCATGATCAACAAGTTTGTTTCTTCCGTCGCCGAAGCGCTGGCGGGTACGGCCGATGGGGCCACCGTCATGATTGGCGGTTTTGGCACGGCAGGTATCCCCGACGAACTGATCGAGGGTCTGTTGGCACAAGGGGCGCGAGACCTGACCCTGGTCAACAACAACGCGGGCAATGCCGAGCAGGGCCTGGCCGCTTTGCTCAAGGCCGGTCGGGTACGCAAGGTCATTTGCAGTTTCCCCCGGCAAACCGACTCCTACGTCTTTGATGGTTTGTACCGGTCAGGCCAGGTCGAGCTGGAGCTGGTGCCCCAAGGCAATTTGGCTGAGCGCATTCGGGCCGCAGGCGCAGGCATTGGCGGGTTTTTCACACCCACGGGCTACGGTACCGATTTGGCCAAACACGTCGATGGCTCGCTCAAGGAGACCCGAGAAATTGATGGCCGCATGTACGTGTATGAAACGCCGATCTACGCCGACCTGGCCTTGATCAAGGCCGAGCGTGGCGACCGCTGGGGCAACCTGACTTACCGCAAGGCGGCGCGCAACTTTGGCCCCATCATGGCCATGGCGGCACGCAAAACCGTGGCCACGGTGCACGAGCAAGTGGCCTTGGGCGAGCTGAACCCCGAGAGCGTGGTCACGCCCGGCATTTTTGTGCAAGCGGTGGTCAAGATCGACCGTGTGGCCACACAGGCCGGAGGCATCAAAGCATGAGCTACACCCGACGCAGCAAAGACGAGTTGGCCGCCCGCGTGGCGCAAGACATTCCCGAAGGGGCCACCGTGAACCTGGGCATTGGTCAACCCACCTTGGTGGCCAACCACATTCCCGCCGACCGCGAGGTGCTGCTGCACAGCGAAAACGGCATCTTGGGCATGGGCCCTGCACCGGCCAAGGGGCAGGAAGATTACGACCTGATCAATGCGGGCAAACAGCCGGTGACGTTGTTGCCGGGTGGCGCGTATTTTCACCACGCCGACAGCTTTGCCATGATGCGCGGCGGGCACCTGGACATCTGCGTGTTGGGGGCTTTTCAGGTCAGCGCCACGGGTGACCTGGCCAACTGGCACACGGGTGAGCCCGAAGCCATTCCGGCGGTGGGCGGGGCCATGGACCTGGCCATTGGGGCCAAACAAACCTGGGTCATGATGGACCTGCTGACCAAACAGGGCCAAAGCAAACTGGTGCAGGCTTGCAGCTATCCGCTGACCGGCATTGGCTGTGTCAAAAGGGTCTACACCGACTTGGCTACGCTGGCGTGCACGCCACAAGGCCTGGTGGTCATTGACAAGGTCGAGGGCTTGAGCCTGCAAGCCCTTTCGGAATTGATTGGCTTGCCCTTGTCACAATGAAACGGCCTTGCAAACACCCTTCGGGCAGAGACGTTGGATCTGGCCCGGCAAAGTGAGTGTGTGGTCCCTTGGCTGCAAGCTGTGTGATTCAGGGCAGCGGTGAGAGCATCTCAAAGGCGAAACTGGCGTCTTTGATGGTCACTTTGACCGCACGCACGTCCGATGCGCCGGGCACGATCAAGCGAGTGACGTTTTTCAGTGGCTTTTTGTCCAGCTGAAAAGGCTGGTCAAGCCTGAATTGATGGCTGTCGCCGTGCACCACCAAGACGGGTTTGCCCCAATGATGGGCCATGGGCAGCAGGGTTTCGCCAATGCTGGTGCGAAACCCTGACCAGCTCGGAAAATCTGCCCAAAGCGTCTTGTTTTCCAGCACGTCGGCTTGAAAAGCAAACACCACGGCCGAAGCTTGTAGCAGTCTCGCTTGCTCGAAAGTGGCCTGGATCCAAGCCACATTGGCCGCATCACGCTCAAAAAACTCTTGGGTCGCGACGATGTTCCGGCTTTCCAGATTGTTGTTGCTGCCCACGATGTGCAATGTGGAAAACAAAACCCCTTGGTGCAGCCAGCGCACGTTTTCCACATAACGAGCAAAAGCGGGCGCGACTTTCGACTGGTTTTGCACGGGCATCGGCTTGGAACCCAAGGATGACCCGGGTGTGAAAAAACGTTGCCTCAACACAGCCAGACGCTCCAAAGGGTCAAACGCGCCATTGTTGCTTCGGTGGCAATCGGTCCACTCGTTGTCACCCGGCGTATAGACCACAGCACCTTTGAATCTCTGAAAGTGATCCAGCTGATGGGTAAATTCTTCATCGCTGCACAGCGTCGAGCCAGACTTGAAATCGCCCACATGGACAGAAAAAGCGGGGTCTTCCTGGTTGATGCGGTCAATCAATGACCTGTAAGGACCGAACGCTTTTTGCGCGGAACCGTAAGGTAAATCACCCAGGGCCACGAAAGAAAAAGCCGGCTGCGCGTGCGCTGTTGCGGATGTCCAAAGCATGCACAGCCAAATGAGGTGGCGCACCACCCATCGGTTTGCGAAAAACCTGGAAAAAAGGGTTTGAGTCTGAGTGCTGTGCATGAAATCAGCGCATGTCCTTTGCATCAACCGACACCATCAGCAAATCCTCGCTAACGGTCACCCATTGGCCATCGCGGTACAGCAAAGGCAAGCCGTTGTCGTTGTAACGCCCCGAGATGACTTCACCCACCATGAGGCAGTGCGTGCTTTCCTGCACTTGGCGGATCAGGCGGCACTCCAGGCTCATGACGGCGCTGCGAAGACAGGGCGAGCCTGAGTCAAACTGGTCCCATTCCTGCTCGTCAAAGCGTTCATCGCCAAACACCTGGGCTTGGCCGGCAAACAATTTGGCCAGCTCGATGTGTTCGACCGCCAGCGTGTTCACGCTGAACACCTGGTTGTCGGCCATGTGTGCGTAGCTGAAGGCGTTGCGGTTGATGGCGCACACCACCGTGGGCGGCTCCACCCCCAAAGACATGAAGGCCGAAACCGTCATGCCCGTGCGGTGGGGCGTTTTGCCGGTGGCGATGATGTTCACCGCCGCCGGGTGCAAGCGCATCAACTGCCTGAAGGCTTGCGGGGTCATGCCGTGGCCGTTTCCAGGGGTGCGTCCACGTTGATGGCCGATCCCAGGCCCAGGGCCTGGTTGACACGGGGCATGACTTCGTTGGCCATCAGCTCCATCGAGCGGCGTCCCAACTGGGGGTCGACCAGGTCCATGCCGGCGTAAACGATTTCGCCAAAGGGGCCAGCCTTCTCACGCAAAGCCAGAATCTTGTCGGTCACCTCGTTGACGTTGCCGGTGATCACCAACTCGTCGAGCAGGCGGTCCAGCGTGACATGGCTGTCGTCTTCGTCCGCGTGTTTTTTGAAGATGACGTGGCGCTTGGACATCATCATCTTGGTCAGCATCTGGCGGTAGTAATAACGGTAGGGGCTGTTGGCATCTGCGCGGCCATAGCGGTTGGCCGTTGCGGCATCGTCGCTCACAAAAATGGTGCGAGCCACGCGCCAGTCGGCCGGGTTGGCCACTTCATTGACGGAGGTTTTGCCTTCGCAGTAATTGTCCCAATGGCTGGCCAGCCAATGGTCCATCAAGAAGTTGGCCGACATGGGGTGAAAGTTGCGCTTGCCCATGGCGATCACGCCTTTGGAATGGGGCGCCACCACCGTGCCGACAATTTCTGGCAGGGGACTTTGGAAAGGCTTCATCAAGTAGCCTCGACCGATCGCGGGGACAGAGGTGACTTGCGTGCTGACCTTGAAGCGGTTGTCCGGAAAGTCGATGTTGTAAGGCGGCTCGCGCTCCCAAATGGCCAGGATCACATCGATGGCTTCGGCGAACATCTTGTTGCGGTCCTGGTCCAGAATGCCCAAGGCTTCTGCGTCCGATGCCAAGGCTCCGGGGCTGATACCAAAGATGAAACGGCCCTTGGCCAAGTGGTCAAACATGGCCGCCTGTGAGGCCAGCAGTGTGGGGTGCGAGTGCGACAAGTTGGAGGTGCCGCTGCCCAGTTTGATGGTCTTGGTTTCCGGGATCAAGGTGGCCAGGAACAACAGGCTGTTGGTCACGTTTTCGGCTTTGTCGGTGAGGTGCTCGCCCACAAACGCGTCGTAAAACCCCAGCTTGTCGGCCAGGATGATGGTTTGCCGGTCCTCATGCAAGGTCTCTGTGGTGTCCCGCTCGAAGGGATGCAGTGGCATGGTGAAGTAGCCTAGGCGCATGGTGGGTCCTGTCGTTGATTTTTGAAAAATGCAGATTCACTCAGGCTTGATGCCAGCGTCTTTGATGACCTGTGCCCAGCGGGTGATTTCACTTTGAATGAAGCGAGGATATTCGGCCTTGGATACCTTGGAGGGCTCCAAGCCCAATTGCGCCAAACGCGCCAGAAATGCTTCATCTTTCAGGGCGGAGCTGATGGCCCCATCCAGTCTGCGCACCACGTCAGGCGGGGTGCCAGCCGGTGCGGCCAGACCCAGGAAGAAGCCCAGTTCATAGCCCGCATAGGTCTCGCCAACTGCGGGCACGTTGGGCCAGGGCTTGAAACGGGTGGCCCCCGTCACACCAATGGCGGTGGCTTTGGGGTTGTCGATGTGGGCCATCGCAGGCAGGTATTCCAGAAACAGCACCTGCAACTGGCCACCGTAAAAGTCTTGCAGGGCCGAGCCGATGCTTTTGTAAGGGATGCCGGTCATGGGTGCGCCGGTCTTGACCTTGAACATTTCGGCGGTCATTTGCGAGGCCGAGTTGTAGTGGCCAAAAAATACCTTGCCCGGGTTGGCTTTGGCATAGGCCGTCAGGTCGGCGGGTGTGCGGATCCCCGAGTCCTTGCTGACCATCGCCACCGAGGCGGCTGTGCCGAACTGCCCCAGGTGCTCGAAGTCTTTCAGGGGGTCATAAGGCACTTTTTTGTAAAGGCTCAGGTTGGCGGCCAACGTGGTGTTGGTGGTCAGCAGCAAGGTGTA
>Ga0247832_1003795_pt1 | contig 19989 bp, 22 predicted proteins | sample LaCruzMarch2015__10_FD_192407 | JGI IMG/M metagenome (GOLD analysis project Ga0247832, IMG submission 192407) | Freshwater microbial communities from meromictic Lake La Cruz, Castile-La Mancha, Spain - LaCruzMarch2015_4m | ecosystem: Environmental > Aquatic > Freshwater > Lake | place: Spain... | reverse complement strand
CGTTGGTGGCTCGTCAGTGGTGCCGGCATCCCCTGGTCCCTGCGCATCGGCGCCAGGGTCTCCAGCACTCACCCCACCGGCCAACGAGCTTGTCGCCGACCGGCCAACTTCATTGTCGCCGGACAGGCCGCACCGGCGGTGATGGCCGTGGCACCTTTTTCGACATCTTCAAAGGGCAGCTGGGCACCTGCTTCCGGTTGAGCAACGGCAACGACGGCAAGGACGTGCTCGAACCCCTCGACTCCCAGGGCAAGCCCCTGCTCGGTGATGACGGCAGGCCGATGACCACCACCGAGTTCCTCGATCAGATGCGCGTGCATCCCGTTTACGGCTTCCTGTTCCAGCAGCGGGGACCGGCTGGCATGCAGGCCGCTGGTGCGCTTACGGCATCGGGCATCGGCAGCAACGGCGAGCCGATCAACCCCCAGGCGATGTCGGCCTCGGAGCTCTACCGGGCGTCCTTCGCGGTGAACGGCCGCGGTGCTCGTCGTTGAGTTCGAGCACACTCCAATGGCACGGCGGCCGAGCAGCTTTTATCGAGGCCTTACCTTCCGGCCGCCGCAGCCAGTGGCCGCTGCAGCCAGGCGTGCCCTGGAGCGCCGCGCCAAGCAACCTCCCTCCAATCGCGGCATGACGCCTGTGGGGCTAGCACGAGCCCGGCAGCTGCTCAACCGTCAGCAGCTCTCACCCGCGACCATCGACCGGATGGTGAGCTACTTCGCCCGCCACGAGGTGGACAAGCAGGGCTCCGGCTGGGAGGCCTACGGCAAAGGCCGTCAGGCCTGGGATGGCTGGGGTGGTGAGCCCGGCCGTCGCTGGGCCACTGGTCTTGCCCGACGGATGGATGCTGCGGAGCAAGCAGCCCAACGCTCAACCAATCAAACCCGCCGCCGCTGACGCGCAACTGATTCAACCCCGCCACCGCCCGAACCTGGGCATACACAAGCAAGCAATCAATCAACAATCAAAAAGGGAGAAACTGACGCGAAAAAAATTGCGAGATTTGCTCATAATTTGCGTTTCAAAATCAGCTCCCTGCAACTCCTTGCAGAAGCCTGCAGATCCCCGCAGAAAAACCCAAACTCGCGAGGGGTATTCCCCCTGTTTCTGGCAGCGGCGCAGGGTGCCTCGGAAATTTTTTAGGTCCTGGGAAATCCCCCCTCAGGCCTTGCCGTCCTGGTCAATCACCAGGAGCAGGCCGCCGACGATTGCCAGGTTCTTGAACAGCTGGATCCGCTCCGGACCACTGCTCACATCGCCGTGGAACAGCAACGTGGTGGGCACAAGGAACACCAGCAGCAGCACTGCCCCCAGGCGGGCCCTCCAGCCGCTGATCACCAGGGCCGAACCCACCGCCATCAGGGCTATGGCCGCCACCAGAAGTGCCGGAGCCAGCGGCAGTCCCTTGGCGGCGATGGCAGCAGCGGGTCCGGCAAAGCCCGTCAGCTTGCCGATCACGGCATGCACGAATACCAGGCACAGGAGCACCCGGGCAATGCTGTTCAGCAATGAGGGGCGGCTGCTCAGAGTGGTCATGGGGTGAGGTCTACTCAGCGCATTGTCTGGTCGGTGGCAACTCGTCGGTAGGTGCTGCTTGTCTGCCCGCTGTCCTGATCCGCTTGGCAGCGGAAAGCCCCGGGGAGCCGCAGCTCCACCGGGGCTGGACCCGAGGCCCAAAGGGCAGAGCCCTCAGAGCACTGAGACGGTGCCGAGGCGCTTGGCCTGCAGCTTGCGGGCCAGCTGGTGGGCCAGCTCAGCCGGCAGGAAGCGGGGCTTTTTCACCGGCTTGCCCTGGCGGCCATAAAAGACCGTGACGCGCTCGGCACCGGCGGCCTTGATGCCATCGGGATAGGAGTGAACCACCAGCTGGCGGATCTCGACGGCGGCTGGAGAGCAAAGGAACGAGGAAGCCATCTCAAGGAAGGCGAGGGACACCCGCGTCAGGCCCCGGCTGTAGCGACCTGGCAAGGACGTCTCGCAGAGGCGCCCGGCCTGATCCTTGCCAGGGCGAGACGGCTGGGGCAGCGGTGCATCCCTTCTTCCCCTCGCCGACTGGGATGGCGACCGACACCCTGCAGATTCCCCGTTTGGATGCGCTGCTGTGGAGCCACGTTCTGACCATGGCAATAGGCAGTGACGTCACAGGGGCCAGGCCCCAGGAGTGCAGCACCAATGGGCCTCACCCTGATCGAGGCAGCCAAGTACGAGACCCGCCTAGAGCACCTGGCGGTGATCAAGACCTTCGCTGAGGGCGAACTGCTCAGCTGGCTGCCGTTCATGAACATCGCTGGCGGCGGTCTCTTCTATTCCGTCGAGAAGGAACTCCCCTCGGTGGGCTTCCGGGCCGTGAACGAGGGCTACAAGCAGAGCTACGGCGTCGTCGACCCCCAGTCAGAAGCCGTGCACCTCTTTGGCGGCGACGTCGATGTGGACCGTTCGATCGTGGACCTGCAGGGCCCAGAAGCCCGGGCTGCACAGACCGAGATGAAGGTGCGCTCGATGCGGCTGACGCTGGAGGCGGCCCTGATCAACGGTGATGCCACCGCCAGCCAGGGCCGGGGCTTTGACGGCTTGGCCCGGCGCCTCTCCCCTGGAGCTGAGATGGCCCTCAACAACGGTGGCGGAGCACTCGATTTCGACAAGCTCGATGAGCTGATCGACTCGGTCAACTCCTACGGCGGCAAGAAGTATTTGGTGATGAGCAAGGCGATGCGGCGCCAGCTCAATGCCCTCGCCCGCCAGACGGTTGGCCAGGGCATCTACAACGTGAGCACCAACAACCTGGGCGTGATGGTGCATCACTACCAGGAGTGCCAGATCCTCACGGTCGATCGCGACGCCCAGGGCCTGGAAGTGCTGGGTTACGGCGAGGCCGGCGGTACCAGCTCGATCTATTGCTGCACCTTTGGCGATCAGGCGGTGACCGGCCTGCAGGGCCCGTTCCAGAGCCGCTACGGCATCTCGGTGCGGGACCTGGGTGAGGTGCCGGATGCACCTGTATTCCGCACCCGCATCGACTGGTACGTCGGCTTTGGCGTCATGCATCCGCGCGCTGCCGGCCGGCTCCACTCCATCGCCCCGATCTCTTGATCGCCCCCTGAATTCCCTGACTGGAGAACGACCAATGACCCGCCTGAAAGCCAACCCTTTGCTGGATGCCGCCACCTTGCTGGTGGGCTGGACCAACCGCTCCGCCACCCGTGACACCGAGAAGGTGTTCACCAGCGGTGAGGTAGTGAAGCTCAACACCAAGCTTGATGCCGCTGCCCGCTTCTCCCTACTGGTGTCCCACCCCGGCCACAGCGCTGCGGTGACGGTGGTGCTGCACCTGGCGCCCGAGCTGCGCGACGGAACCAGGGGCACCTTTGTCCCTGTCGCCACCGTCGCTGTGCCGGCAGAGGGCGGCCGGGTGGAGGCCTACATCAGCGGCCACGACATCCTGCTGGACACCGCCGATGTCGATAACGCCGATCTGCCGGCGCTCTGCTTTGCCAAGGCTGTCGTCACCCCCTCGACGCCCGAGGGGATGGTGGTGGGCCTGACCGCCACCCTGCCGGCCTGACCATGACAGCGCTGCACGGAGCAGGTTCCCAGACGGCAGGGATGCTGCGCATCAGCAAGGGGCCGGAGGAGCGCCATGTCTGGCCGGTGCATTTACCCGGCTGGCTGGCAATCGGGTGGCGCGTGGTCGGGGCGAAAGCGCCTGCGGCCACAAGGGACATCCGCATTACGGAGCAGGGCAGCGAACCAACATCCGCTGCTCTGCCATCTGAGCCGGAGCACGAGGAAGCAGGTGATGCAAGAACTGCATCAGCCCGCGGCAAGCGGAGCCGCAAGTCCAGGGAAGAGCTGAATCCGGAGGCCGCGGCCGACGCTGCTCCCCTCCCCCAGCCGAGTGCACCTGCGGAACAGGATGCGCCGCTCAGCGCCCTGCCAGAAGGCCTCCTGGACGACCCGCTGATTTGATCCCACCACCTGCTGGCCATGCCCTACCCCCTGCCCCAGCAACCACGCACCGTGGGCGGCCAACGGGTGCGACTGCTTCCACCAGTGGGCTGCCCGGGGGTGGAGCAATGGGTGCTGCCGATGGAGTTCAGCCGCTGGGCAGAACTGGGCTACCGCAAGGGCCCGATCCCTGCGGATGACCTGGAACTGTTCTGGCTGCCAGCCGACAGCCGCTGGAACGAACCGATCGGTTCGGCCGCGATCGAGCTGCTGATCAACCCGCGCCAGAGCATCCCCACGCCGATCTCAGTGACGTGGGGCGATGGCAGCAGCAACGTGATGCCCTGGCCGGCGGTCTCCAGGCAAGCCCCACGTCTGCGGCACGTCTACGCCCAGCGGGCCGATGTGACCGTGCAGGTGCAGCTGGGGATGCTGATCGCCACCCTGCAGGTCGCTTTGGTTGGCTGTCCGGTGCCGCCCCAGCAACTGCTCAACAATCGCGATGGCGGTGGCGGCACAGCAGGCGTGATCCAGCCACTGATACCCAGCGGTGGCATCACCGGTGAGCCCTACGACGGCCGCCATGCCGTCGTCTGGCGCCTGCTCCTCCACCCCAATGGCGGATTGGGTTTCCTGCCGGACCCGAGCAGCGGCGAGCCGGCCCTGGCGGTGGTGCAGGAATCGGGTGTCGGCAGCAGGGCCACCCGCTGGTATTCCGGCGACGGCCCACCGCCCTCCACCCTGCAGCCGGCGCCAGCGGTGGGGGACTTTTATCTGGACCGGCTGAGCGGGCAGGTCTACGAGCTGGCGGCCTGATGGCAAGAGGACATAGCGGCCACTGCTCCCCTCGATGCCCCTTTCCTGGCGCCAGCTGACCTCGCTGTTGGGTCCACCCGGAGCGATACCGCCTGAGACCATCTGGATTGCCGCACCGCAGGCCAACGAGAAGCGCATCGTGCTGCGTGCTCCCCATTCGCTATCCATCACCAGGGTGGATGCGGTGCTGAGCGGCAGCGGCAGCGGCAGTCCAAGCGTCAGCTTCCATCTCCGCCACGGGGCCGATACATCGGCCACTGGCGCGGCCTCGACCAGCTCAGCGATGACGGTGAGCAGCACCAGCAGTGGTACAGCGTTCAGCAGCTTTGCGAATGCCATTGTTCCAGCTGAGCACTGGATGTGGCTGGAGATCACCGCCGTGGCTGGCTCGCCGGCAGGGCTGACCATTTCTCTGCTGCTCAGCTGAGAGCGCGTCAATAGATGGGGCTCCGAGCTTCTTGCAGAGCTCCATGGCAATAGGCAGTGACGCGACGGGCGCACCGCCCACTGGCTGCCATGGGTTCCTGGAGTTCCACCGGTTCAATTCGCGGTCCTGAGGGACCTGCCGGCCCGCAGGGCGGTCCTGGCGTTCAGGGCAGCCAAGGGCCTGCTGGTCTTCAAGGCGCCCAGGGACCTGCCGGCCTGCAAGGCCCAGAAGGTCCCGCCGGCCCATCAGGCCCCGCTGGTCCTGCTGGCAGCCAGGGCATCCAGGGCCCAGCGGGCATCGGCATCAACTTCAAAGGTCAGGTGGCGGCGATCGCCAACCTGCCGGCCAATGCCGCCCAGGGCGATGCCTACCTGGTGCAGGCCGACGACTCGCTGCGGATCTGGGATTCGGGCAGCAACAGCTGGGTGAATGGCGGCTCGATCCAGGGGCCCCAGGGACCTGCTGGTGTGGCGGGCCCCGCTGGGACCGCTGGCCCCCAAGGACCGGCTGGCCCGCAGGGACCACAAGGCATCCAAGGCTCTGCCGGCTCCGATGGCCTGATCGGTCCCCGCGGCACGGGCTGGTTCACCGGCAGCGGTGCCCCGCCGCTGACCATTCCTGGTGCGGTGGATGGTGACCTCTACCTCGACCTGCTCACCGGCACCGTCTTTCAGCTCGGACCGATCCGCGTGGCCGATCTGCCCGCCATCGGCAGCTCCTTCCAGGGCGGCTACTACGCCGGGCTGATCAGTCACACCGCCAACGGTGTGGCTACGCACGCGCTGATCATTTCGCCCAAGACCTTTGGCTCGGCGCTCAACCTGGCGTGGAAGAGCGCCAATACCGCCACCAGCGGCACCACCAGCGTGTTCGACGGCTGGGCGAACAGCGAGGCGATGAACAACACCAGTCACCCCGCTGCACGCTTCTGCCGCACCCTCTCCATCAGCGGCTACGACGACTGGTACCTGCCCGCCACCCAGGAGTGGGATGTGCTGTACCGCTCCTTCAAGCCGGAGGCGACAGCCAATGGCACCTATTCAGGTGCTGGTTATGGCGCCAACCCCTATGCGGTGCCGGCGGGCGGCAACTACACCGACAGCAATCCGGCCCTCACCTCAGTGCTCTCCTTCCGCGCTGGTGGGGCGGAGACGCTCAAGCACTTCGACGAGAACTACGGCGACGATCCCTTCTTCCACTGGACCTCCACCCAGGTCGCCAGCGGCACCGCCTACCAGCGGATGACCTACCTGGGCGATCAGTTTGCAGAGAGCAAGACGATCGCTTCCGCCACCCAGGTGCGGGCCATCCGCCGCATCGAGGTGCTGCCCTGATCTCCGCCTACTGAACCAGTCATGGCCAGCTGGCTGCCGCGCACCCAGGTTCCCGGACAGCAGGTGAGCGTGACCCGCACCACCACGCCCCTGCTGCCGGGCTCCAGCGCCCTGCTGGACCTGCCCGGTATGGGGCGCCTCGGCCATTTCCTGGCCATCAGCACCGATGCACCGGCCTGGGTGAGCCTCTACAGCTCAGCTAACGCCAGGGAGGCCGACGGCAGCCGCCCGGTGAGCCGCGATCCCGCCCCCGGTAGTGGCGTGCTGCTCGATCTGGCCACCACCGCTGAGGCCCTCGTCGTGTCCGCACCGCCAGGCGGCACCTACTTCTCCGGCGAGGTGACAACCGCCTCGTCCCAACCTCCCCTGCGGGCGCTGGTGCGCAACACCGGCACCAGTCAGGCCGCCATCGCCCTCACCGTGACGGCGGTGGTGCTGGCGCCATGAGGAGCACCCCATGAGCAGCCGAACCCTGATCGACATCAGCCGGATCGGCACAGCCGTCACCTGGCCCTCGGTCACCGTCGAGGTGAACGGCTACCTGGAGAACTGGATCGCCGCGGCCAACGCCCAGGTGAACCAGCACCAGCTGCGCATCGCCACGGCGCCCAATCCCGCTGCCACCGCCAGCGACCCCTGCGGCTGGCGCATCGAGGCGACCCTCTCGCAGCTCACGCCGGGCGGCGAGCCGGCGGTGCTGATCCTCGAGGTGTTTCTCACCGGCACCAGCCTGCGGATCATGCCCGGCATCGGCAACAGCGAGCCGTTCGTCGGTGCCGACAACGAACTGGGCTGGATTTATCCCGCCGGCAATGTCACCTCCTCCACCGGCGACTGGAGCCTCACGCCGTTGCCGCTCAACGCCCAGGTGGGCTGGTCATTGACACCAGGGGCTGAATACTTCGTTTTCGCTTACAGCCAGCACCGTTTCACCAACCGCCAGGCGATGCCGCTGCTGATCGCCCGCGATCAGGTCTCCGGTCACTGGATACTGGCCGCCTCGCCTCCCTCCACCACCTTCGATGCGCTGCGGGCGGTGAGCTGGAACGCCCGCTCCGGCCAGCCTGCCGGCTCCCGCTACCTGCTGCGGGAGAGCTTCACGGCACCGGTGATGATCCGCCGCCCCGCTGAGCTGGTGATTGCCACCACCGACTGGAGCTACTACGAAAGCGCCAATGAACCAGCCCAGTTCTGGCAGCCCCTGATCCTTCCGCCAGATTTTGCTGCCCTGAACATCAGCAGCGCTGCACTGAATTACTACAAGCTGCCCGATGGCAGTGAGTGGCTGGGGATCGGCAGCCACGGCCTGCTGCTGCGCATCAAAGAGGCCAACACCAACCCGCCACCGGCTGGAGGTGGGGAATGACTTATCAGGTGTTCTGCCAGGTGTTTGCCCCCGGCACCTGGAAGTGGACCAGCAAGGATCCCGCCGCTGTCGGCATGCAGCTCGACGGGGCCTTCCGGGCCTTTGCAACGGAGGTCAATGCCCTGCCCAGCAATGCCAGCACCCCCCTTTCGGTGATCCGCTCCCACGCCGATGCCACCGCCAACCGCTGGGGCTACACCTGGCAACTCGGCCATCCCGCCGACCCCGCTCACCTTTGGTTCATCACCGACAGCCTTACTGCCCAGGGCGAGACCCAATCGAGCAGCAGCGCGATGTTCGGCAGCGCCAAGGCCAGCACCTTCTCAGACACCACCGGCAACGGTGGCTACGGCACCTACAGCAACTCCTCCGGCAACAGCACCGGACTGGCCTATGTCGACAGCACCCTCACCGGGGCAACCAGCGCCGGCGCAATCCTGCTGATCGCACGCGACACCACGCCTGGCCAGGAGTTCTTCTGCTGGGCGCTCAAGACCTACGGCGGCAATGAGGACCTGCACCGCGACAGCTGCCATGCCCTCTACAAGAGCCCCGGCACCTTGGGCTGGAACTCGATCGCGATCTTCCCCAAGACCGACCGGCAGTTTTATGGCCAGATCGTGCTGCATGGCTATTCAGGCGATCGCTTTGGCGGCCTGCCTTCCGCCATTGGCAGCAGCATCTACGCCAGCGGCCACCAGCTGCGCAGTGGAATTGCCCTGGGCCATTACGACTTCGTGCTCCAGCCCCAGGGCCTGTTTGACAGCCCGCCGCCGTTGGTCCAGCTGCCGGCGCCGCTCTACATCGGCTCCACCAGCACGCGCGGCGCCAGCACCCATTTCGGCAGGGTGACCCGCTCCGACGGGGTGATGATCCAGCTGGGCCAGCGCTCCAGCGACCGTGACGTCTGGCTGTGGGTGCCCACTGGCATCAGCCACAACCAGAGCAGCCCCTGGCGCTCAGCCCTCAGCCTGAGCCAGTGGAAGGAGTCGAACGAGCTGCACTTCATCACCGGCCTGCCGCCGATCGGTCTGCAGCTGGTGACGGGCTCGGCGGACTTCATCCGCAACTTCCCGCACATGAGTGCGGTGGGCGCACGCCAGCACCCGCAGCAGGGACCACTGCTGGACCCTGGCTCTGGTGGTGGTGGCGGGGACAGCGGTGGCGGTAGTGATGGTGGTGGCAGCCCCGGCGGCTCAGCTCGCCCTACCAGCGGCCTGCTTTGGCCCCGGGGCATCTGAAAGCCAACACCTGGAAGCCCCATCAGGGTCTCTCAGCTGATCGCAAAGAATCGAGCGCAGCGTGCCTTGCTGAACCTGGCCAACCTCGCCACCTGCGCGATGGTGCCAATGCCCCCAGAGCGCAGGGAGATGAGCTGGTCGGATCTGGAGCGGATGGTGGTTGATGCAGAAGCCAATGCTCAACTCCAGGGCGTCTTGCGCCGTTGCCGCACCCGCAATGAGCTGCTGCAGACCGCACGGCGCTTGGGCTACCGGGTCACCCATAACGATCTGCGCCATGCCTGGTCGCAGCACCTCCAGAAGGCCGAGGCCCAGGAGTTCAGCCAGCTCAAGCCCGCCACGGGCGCACGGCGCTGAGAGCCGGCTGGCGGCTCTACACGCTCCAGCTAAGCGGCTCCTCCCAGCCGGCCTCTGGGCAGATCAGATCCCAGCAGCAGCCGATCGGCTGTGGAACCGGCAGGGAGAAGAGCAACAGCTGCTGGGCGACCTGCACTGGATGACGGCGCTGTGGCTTGCGCTGGCGGGATCGGCAGGGATTGGTGGTGGCTTCCATGGCGAACTGGAGAAGAAACGCCCCCCTCCACGCCCCTGAGCCACGGGGTCAAGGTCACCGCTCAGGTGCTCGCCTTGGCCTTGACGCTGTGGCGCTGTCAGCCCACCGCCTCTGGTGGCTGCTGGCCGAGGGGCGGACCATCGGGGAAGTGCTCTCCGGCGCTGTGGACCACCGCTACCCCCGCTCTGCCTTAGCTACCACCGGCATGACCAGTCCGCCATGGGCCTCGTCACCGGACTGACCCAGCCCACTGCAGGGCTGGGCGCAACAAAGGAGAGAAGCCGGGATCAGGGCTCCCGGCGGGCCCTGGGCCTCAGGCCATCTGCAGCCTCAACTCAGCTAGCGCCTCACGACCAGCCTCCAGCTGGCAACGTTGCAGCAGCTCCTGCTGGGCCAGCAGCCGCTCATCGAGCTCATCCACCCGCGCCAGGCATTGCTGGATCGCGGGGATCACCTCCTCTTCCAGGATCGTGATCTCTTCTTCTCCATAGGGCTGCTCGATCCAGGTGCGGCGCAGCGGCAACCCGCGGCTACGGCGGAGGATCTCCTCCATCGAGCGCAGCGTGGATTCGAGCAGCAGGAACGGATCTTCCTCTGGCCTGCAGAACGGTGAGGCGGCAGCTGAATGAGAAGCCATGAAATCGGCGCCATGGGGCGTAGCGAAGGGACTTCCCGAAGCGGAGGCATGACGCAGGAATGCCTCAGACTGAGGAAGCCCGGAGCAAGCCACTGGTGGGCAAGACAAGGAATCAAAGCTTGTGTCTGTAGGGACCGCAGCGGAACCCTGAGCAGGCGCGAGTGGGTGGAGCAAGGGGTTAAGGCCGCCAGAGGCGGCCCAAGGCCTCAGGCCTGGAGCAGCTTCCGCAGGGACTCGATTGCCTTCTTTTGGGCCCGCTGCACCGACATGGCGCTGATTTGCAGCTGCTCTGCTGCCTGCCGGAGCGACAGGCCCTCCAGGATGGTGAGCCTCAGGGCCGTGGCTTGAGCTGCAGGCAGCTGCTCTACTAGCTGCTCCAGCGCCAGATCATCAGCGGGCCCGACTGCTTCTTGCTCTGGGCTGGCCAGCTGATCGAGCAGGCAAGGCTCGCCATTGGTGCTGGCATCGAGGCTGCTGTGGCCCAAGGGGCAATCACCTGCTTCGTGGACCTGCCTGGGCACTCGCACGAGGCGCACGCGATCCCGCAGGTGATGCTGCAGGGCCCCGCTGATGCAGCGGCGCAGGTATGGAGCGGCAGGCTCGCCAGCGCGGCAGCTGGGAGCGGAGCGAATCAGCGCCTCACGGGCTACCTGGATCAGATCCTCCCGCTCGACCAAAGGGAAGAAGCGGCGGGCTGCAGCTGAGGCAACGGCATCAGCCAGCGGCAGGTGCTCCAGCACCAAGGCATCGCGGGCCAGGAGGGCAGAGCGGCTAAGGGCCTTGGCTTGCTGCTGCTGGCGTGAGGTGGAAAGCGGGGAAGCCATCTGGGGACGGCGAAGAACCCCACCCCCAACGGCCGGCCGCAGCGCCGTGGCAAGGACGCCCCGCAGGGGCGCATGGCCCGATCCTTGACGCGGCGTGAGGACTGGCCGAGGGATGCGGTGGGTGTGCGCCGGCCCGGTGGCGATCCAGTTCCTTTGGACGCCAGAGCAGTGGGCCACGCCAGTTGCGTCCATGCCCAGGTCCGCGATGACGTTGTTTGACCCCGCTGAAGTTCGCTGAACGGGGGCCGAAGCCCCCCGCCCTCAGAAGGGCAGCAGGGCCTCCAGCTCGGGATCCAGGTGTGGCTCGGGCTGCTCGGCCTGCCGCTCGGTGAGCAGCTCATCAAGGAGCTCAGCGAGGCGGATCAGGCCCCGGCCCCAGCACTCCTCACTGAGCCAGAGGAGCAAGCCATCACTGCTGGCAGAGAAATGAAGGCGGCGAGCGGTGTGGACGTGAGCGAGGGCCATGGTGGGCGCAGCGCAGGACGTCACTTCCAAGCGGGGCGGGGTCAAGGACCAGCGACGATCCCCCCATGTGCCGCGTCATGCGGCACCACCGTCAGCCAGCCGCGGGCATGGCTCCGATCCTTGACGCCGCCCCGCACCATGAAGAGGCCTGCGCGGCAGCCATCACTAGAGGTGTCCGGTGAAAGTTGCTCAGCCGTTCACCGCAGTCACGCCGCTGAGCCCCATCACCACAGGTGGCCGCAGTGGCTGGAGCTGCTGTGCCGTGGCTTCCAGAAAAGCCACCAGGATGGTGATCAGCAGGATGTAGTTGCGCAGGTCTGGATCCAGCTCGGCCTTGGCTGTTGTGGTCTGAGCCGCTAAGGCCGTTTCCAATGGCCCCCACAAGGGGTTGACCATGGCTTCCTTGTAGATGCCTTCCAGGCGTGAGCTGTGGGCAGGATCTGAAAGGGAGGCCGACTCGGCGGAGTGGGCAAAGGCATTGCGCAGCTTGCGCAGGACATTGAGAGCTCGCTCGACCGTTGAGTCGATCAAGCCCAGGCGGCTGGCCAAGGCCACCTTTGCGCCAATTGATCCAAGCGGACGTTCAGGCAGAAACAGGCCGTCGTCTTTGCTGGAAGCGGCAGGCATCACGGCCTGCAGGAGATGCTCCAAGGCCGCATCCACCCGGGCGACGCCCACCAGCACCGCGCCCCGCCCTCGTTCCTCCAGCATCTGCAGGGCGATGGTGCGGGCAGCCTGCGCAGCAACCAGTTCAGGAGAAGAGATTGGCTCTGGAGAGGCCATCAGCCGGGAGCAACCTATCCATCCTCGTGTTTCGCACCAACAACGAGCCAAATATGGGTTATGTCGGCAACAGTGCCCTCAGCGGCACGGGTGGCCATGCAACAAAACCAGCTGGGACAGGAGAAAGGGGAGGTCTGTTGCCAGGCGACTGACGAGCTGAGTCCGAGCGGTTCGGCAGTGGGCCACGCCACCAAGGCACTGCTGCCTGGCTCCGCAAATAATGCAGATCCTGCATGGATTGTCGGCCTGCATCAGCCTCATGCGCCGTGGTCCTCCAGGAACCAGAATCAGAGGCTTATGACCTGGGCCATGCCCTGCCCGTGACCCTCCTCGAACTCACCGCGGATCAAGAGGGGCAGCCGGCCCAGAGCCGAGGACGCACCGTTGCCACGACCAGTGATCTGGATCTGGTCCTGACCGCTCAGCTCGCCGTGGCCTGGGCTGGGGAGGGTGGAGAAGAGCCGCGGCTGAGCTGGTGGCAGACCGATCTGGTGTCGGAGTTCGGCGGAGAAGACCTGCTGCGCCGCCTGCTTCCCAAGACCTACCCCTGGGCGATGCTCCAGGCGGTGCGGGAAGCGGCGCGCCGAAAGGACGAAGAACTGCGGGCCAAGGCCAGCGATCCTGACCAGCTGTTGACCCTGTATCGCTTCGGGTTCGAGCTGGACGAGCAGATCGAGGAGCGTCTCCAGGCGCACAAGAGAAGTGGACGCTTCCCCTTGGAGGCCCTCCCCAGCCTGGCTGAGGTGCTGGGAGCTTCTCTGCATGAGTCCTGGAACAGAGCCCAGTTCGAGCAATGGGTTGATGCACACGGACCGGTACAGGCGGATGCGGTGCCGACCGGGCGCTTGCTCAAAGGTGCCCCGCCCGCTGGGTTGGACCGTGCCGTTAAGCAGTTGGTGGCGGGACTGGCACCGCTTGGTGACGTCTACCCCCTGCCGCATTTCCGGGTGAAGCCATGAGCCAGGCAGCTGCCAGCAAACCAACCCTGCGCCCCCGCGAGGAGGACCGCCTCCACACCCGTGTACTCAAGTGCACGCTGGAGAGCGCCAACTCGCGCATCTTCTGGGTGGAGAGTGCCGCGCAGCAGTTCATGCTGGCTGAGGAGGCGTTCGAGGCGGGGTGGTTCGGGCATCGCAGCCTCACCCGGTTGCGGGAGCTGCTGACGAATCTGCGGGCCCGCTACGAGGCCTTTCCTTCTGCACTCCAGGTGCTGCACCGCTGGCAGGGCATGGGCGGTGACACCCAGAAGCTGATCTGCCATTGGCATCTGCAGCTCAGTGACCCGCTTTACCGCCAGTTCAGCGGGATTTATCTCCCTGATCGACTGGGGGTTGGCCACGCGACGGTCGGACTTCAACAAGTGGTGACCTGGCTCGGGGATGCCGGCGGTGGTCGCTGGGCGGGGAGCACAAGACTCAAGCTGGCGAGCAAGCTTCTGTCGACTGCCCACAGTGCTGGCTTGATCCAGGGCAAGCGAGACCCACGCCCGATCGTGTTTCCTCTAGTGCCCGATGACGCCCTGGCCTATCTGCTGCACCTGCTGCGCGAGGTGGACTTCCAGGGCACCTTGCTGGCCAACCCCTACCTGCACTCCGTTGGGCTGGAGGGGGGGCTGCTCAACGATCGGCTCAAGCGCCTGCCGGACTTGAGCTTTGGCCGCCAGGGCGATCTGGTGGACATGGGCTGGAAGCACCGCGATCTGGCGGACTGGGCAGCCCACTCCGGTATGACCGGCGCTGAATCCAGGGAGCTGGTGGCTGCATGACAACCACGTTGCCTCTCTTTGGCCAGGTCCATGAAGCCATCGGCGCCCTGCGGCGTGACCTGATTGATCCGGAGGATGGACCGCGCATCAGCACGATGCGGAACTACCGCTTCGCAATCGTCCAGTACGACCCCAAGGACGAGTACGCGATGCGGTTGGAAGTCCAGAAGCTGATCGCGGAGCTGGTGACCAAGGGGTGGTTTGTGCTGTCGATCGATCTGCAGAAGCTGCTGCTGGATCGCATTCGCTCACAGCCTGATGAATGGTCCGAGAAGGTGATCGCCATGGAGACGCGCATGGCGGATCGGCAGCTTGATCGGGGGTTGAATTACCTCAAGAGCAAACTTCTGCCCTTGGTAGAGGGCCCCAAAGGATTGGCCGGAGACTGCAAGCGACTGATTCAGGACTTCGTGGAGCAACATCCCGATGAGGCCGATCGAACCTTGGTGCTGATCGGGCGCGCAGGCGGGCTCTATCCGTTCTTCCGGTCTTCGGCACTGTTGCGCCACCTCGATGGCCAGACAGGGAATGTGCCTGTGGTGCTGCTCTACCCAGGTACCAAGCAGGGTCCCACCTCCCTGTCGTTCATGGGTCTTCTCAGTCCAGACAGTGACTACCGCCCCCGCATCTATCCCTGACGAGACGCGATGACATCCACCCACCTACGCACGCTGTTCCGCTCGGATGTCACCCGCGATATTTCGCCGGTGGTGTATTTCCACGAGCAGACCCCCGAAAAGATCCAGGCAGAGGTCAGCGAATACATCATCACGGGGGGCTGGCCGGAAGGGCATCCGAATCGCCAGAGGGTGCCGGATGGCATCCATGAGCAGTACGTGCGTCTGCTGCGGGGGATTGCGCGCGAGCTCGACAAACAAGGCGGTCCAGAGCTGCCGACCGCCTGGATCTCGGGGTTCTTTGGATCGGGTAAGTCGATTTTCGCCAAGCTGCTCGGCCTGGCGCTGGATGGGATGACGCTTCCGGATGGCACATCGCTCTCCGAAGCCTGGCTGAGTCGCGACACCACTCCACTCGCCGGTGAGTTCAAGGACGCTTGGGCTGCTCTGCGCAAGAAGATCGACCCGATGGCTGTCGTGTTCGACATCGGCAGCGTCGCCCGCGACGACGAACACGTGCATGCTGTCGCCCTTGGCCAGGTGCAGAAGCGCTTGGGCTACTGCTCCACCGAACCCCTGGTAGCCGACTTCGAGCTCAAGCTCGAGCGCGATGGGCTCTGGCCGAAGTTCCTTGAAACGGCCGAGCAGACATTGGGCAAGCCTTGGGATGAGGTCAAGGACAACCAGTTGGCTGAAGAGGATTTCTCGGAAGTCATGCACAGGCTTTTCCCGGATCGCTATGTCGACCCAACGACCTGGTTTGAGAGCCGGGCGGGTACTCATCAGCGGCGGGATTCACCGGAAGAGGCGGTGAGAGCGATCCGGGACATGCTCGATTTCCGGGCCAAGGGATCGACTTTGTTCCTGGTGATCGACGAGGTGTCCCAGTACGTCCTGACCAACCGCGACCGTACGGATCGCCTGCGCGCCTTTGCATCGGCCTTGGGATCCACGCTGCGAGGCAAGGCCTGGCTGCTGGCCCTGGGTCAGCAGAAACTCGATGAAGCAGCTGGTGACACCTTTCTCTCGTGGGCGAAGGATCGTTTCCCGCCCCAGCTGCAGGTACACCTGGCGCCAACCAACATCCGCGATGTGGTGCACCAGCGCATCCTCGCCAAGACCCCTGAAGGCGGAGCCCAGCTGAGGGAACTCTTCGATCGGCACCGGACTGATCTGAAGCTTTACGCCTACGGCTGTGATGAGGCAACGGCCGATGAGTTCATAGACGTCTACCCGCTATTGCCGGGGCAGATCGAGCTGATCCTCCGGATCACGTCGGTGCTGCGGACCCGCTCCAGCCGCGCCCAAGGCGACGACCAGGCGATTCGGGGCTTGTTGCAGCTGCTGGGCGAGCTGTTCCGGCGGCAACAACTAGCGGATCAACCAATCGGCACCCTGGTGAGCCTGGATCGTGTTTACGAGGTGCAGTACACCGCACTCGATGCCGACACCCAGTCGTCGATGGCGCGCATCCAGGGGCAGTGCACCGGCGAAGGCAGCGAGCTGATGCTGCGGGCCGCTAAAGCCGTGGCCCTGCTGGAGCTGATTCAGGACAGCGAGCCGACCACAGAAGAGCTGGTGGCCAAGTGCCTGGCTGAGCGGATGAACGGCGGCAATCAGCAGGCGGCAGTGCGCCAGGCCCTGGAGGAGCTGCGCCGGCGCAATCTGCTGGGCTACTCGGAGAAACTGGGCTACAAGATCCAATCCACCGCTGGGGAGGAGTGGGAGCGCGAGCGCAACGACTTCCCCTTCAGCCGGCAGGAGCTGAGCAAGCAGCTGCACGAGAGCCTCAAGCAACTGATGGGCGATGCCTCCAGCGTGGAACGTCCCAAGTTGGAGGGGCGGCCTTTCCCCTGGGAGGTGCGCTACTCGGATGGCCGCTATGCCAACGACGCGCAACTGATTGATCCTCGCGATGACGCCTGCCTCACCCTCGACCTGCGTTGTCTGCCGCTGGATGAACGGGTGGAGAGCACCTGGATCCGGCGGTCTGCTGAGGATCCCCTGCTGAAGAAACGTCTGCTCTGGATTGCTGGCAACAGTGATGCCGTGGAAGACCTCGCCAAGGAGCTGCATCGCTCCTCGGCAATCATCCAGAAGTACCAACCGCGGCGTGAGTCGCTGCCCACAGCGCGGCAGCGGTTGCTGCTCGATGAGCAGACCCGGCGCGATGCGCTGATCCCCCAGTTGAAGCAGGCCATTGCCCAGGGCTGGATGGATGGCTCGCTCTACTTCCAGGGCCGGAGCCTCAACCCCAAGGACTGCGGCCAGACATTTGGGGCAACCCTCCTGGTGGCCGGTAACCAGGCGCTGCCTCTGCTCTATCCACACTTCAGGGCGATTCAGATCCTGCCGACGGAGCTCAACCAGCTTCTGCAGCTAAACCTCAACGGCGCCTCAACGAAGTTTCTGCCGGAGGGTCTAGGGATCCTTGAGCTGGACACCGGCCGTTATGTGCCCTCTTGCAGCGGCGAGATTCCCAGGCGGGTTCTGCAGGCGATAGAAGACAATTCTGGCCTGGAAGGCACCGAACTGCTCAAGAGCCTGGGCTCACCACCTTCTGGCTATGCGCCAGGCGTAGTGAAAGCTTGCGCGGCTGGTTTGCTACGTGACGGAAAGATCGCCATCCAGCCGGAAACCGGGCCTGAAATCACTGCCACCCGGGATGCGGGTGTTCAGGACCTGTTCGACAAAGACCGCAGCTTCAAGAAGGCACGTTTTAGCAAGGGCGGAGACGGCGGCATCAGCCGCCAGGATCGGGCCCGGATCTGCAATTTGTTCGATGACCTGCTCCAGAAAGACACGGACCGGGAGGAGGGCCCGATTGCCGACGCGGTGTCGGAGCTATTCCCTCAACTAGCCAAGCGGTTACGCGAGGTTCAGCTGCTTCTAAACGGGCTACCCAGGGGTTTTCAGGAACCTCCAGCCTTGGCCAAGCTCCAGTCCGCTCTGGAGCAGTGCCTGCGTAACCCAAGGCAGACGCGCCTGACGGTGCAGGCCGTGTTGCGCAATCTCGATGCCTTGCGCGATGGCCTCACCACCATGCAGGTGCTTGAGGCGGAAGTACGTGTCACCACAGTGGAAGCACTGGGAAAAGCGCAGTCGGTAGTGGAGCGGATGGCCACCCAGCTGGAGAGTCTGGGCGTGACGGCCACCAATGTGGAAGCCGCTGCTACCCGCGTGCGCGAGAAGCTCAGCAGCCCGGAGCCCTGGCGTGGCCTGACGGATCTGGAGGGCGATCTGGAGGAGATCCGCATCGCCTACCGCAGCGAGCGGAGCAAGTTGTTGTTGGAGCAAGAACAGCGCCTTGAGGCCAGCCGGCAGAAAGTACGCAGCTGCAGAGACTTCAGCACCCTTGGTGCTGACCAGAGCCACGAGGTTCTGCGGCCTTTCGCGTCCTGTGCCACCAGCACCGATGAGGAGGCGATTGCCCCGAGCCTGATCGACCTGAAGGACCCATTCGTGGCCCGGCTGCAGCGGGCCGAGAAGGAGGCGATGGACACGCTGGATCGTGTTCTGTTGAGCAGCGGCAAGAAAACCCAGCTCACCCGCACGGTGGACTTGGAACTGCGCAACCGGGAGCTCAGCAGCGAAGAGGACGTGAAAGCCTTGGCACGGCAGATCGAGGAACGGCTGCTGCCTCTGGTGCAGAACGACGGCCGCGTGCGGATTCTCTGAGGGCAATACCCATGGCAATGACCTCCGATGCCAAGAAGGCTCTCTCCAGCACGATTCGTGGCCTGCGGCAGCGGCTACTAGATGACCTGAGGATCGCTACTGAGTCGGCTTATCGACTATCTGTGCGAGCGCAAGATGCGGGACTGGATGAAACCTCCCGCACGAAGCGCAAGCGCCTCGACAGCTGGCTGGATGAGCAAGTGCGGGCTCAGACCGCCGGTGGTCGCCGCCGGGAGCGGCTTGATTTTCTGCGGGAGGCCGAACAGCAGGCCGCCTACACGCTGCTGAACCGTTTGGTGATCCTGCGGCTGATGGAGGAGCCCAGGGCTTCCGGTCAACCGCTACGCAAACCAGCTCTGATTAAAGGGGGCTGGAACAGCCGCGCCTATCAGGACTTCCGCGACCTGGCCCGGGGCGTTGTCCGCGATGACCCAACCGAGGGCTTTGGCTTCCTGCTGCAGCTGGTGTGCGAGGAACTGGCAGAAGACCTGCCGGGCCTATTTGGTTCAGCTGGCATTGCAGACCTGATCCCGATCCCGGCCGCCACCTTGCGTCATGCGGTTGAGGAACTCAATAAGGAAGAACTGGAGACCTGCTGGAGCGACGACATGACGCTCGGCTGGGTGTATCAGTATTGGAACGATCCAGAGCGTGAACGCCTCGACGCCAAGATCAACGACGGCGGCAAGATCGAGCCCCACGAGATCGCCAGCAAAACCCAGATGTTCACCGAGCGCTACATGGTGGACTGGATGCTGCAGAACAGCCTGGGCCTGATGTGGTTCACCCTCTGCAAGAAGAACGGGTGGGCACCAGAGGTAGAAGCCAATGGCACGCTGCAGCGGCTGGAAGAGCGCCGGATTGCGTGGCGTACCAAGCGGGCGGCGGGTGAGGTGAGCCTCACGGAGCTGATGCCGCTGGAAACAGAAGAAGAACGAAGCTGGGCCTACTTCCTGCCAGAGCAGGAGATCCCCGATGAGGCGGTGGAGCTCGCGCCTGCGTCCGTGCGTGAGTGGAAGATTCTCGATCCAGCGGTCGGATCAGGCCACTTCCTGGTGGTGGCGTTGGGATTGCTGTTGGCTCTGTTTCAGGAGGAAGCCAGGCATCGCGGCTTGAAGGATTCCCCCGAATGGAGCGAACGGGTGATTGTGGAGCACCTGCTGGCTCACACGCTGCATGGGATTGATATTGATCCTCGAGCGGTGCAGATCGCAGCCGCATCCCTCTGGCTGAAAGGGAAGTCTCTATGTCCTGAGATGGAGCCAGAACAGCTGAATCTCGTGGCTCCCAACCTGAGGCTTGCGGATCTTCCTGATGACGATCCAGCCTTGGTTGAGCTTCGATCCGATATCGAGACCGAAACAGGTATTGCTGGGGAGTTCACAACCCAGATACTCCAGGCTCTTCGAGGGCTGACTGACGGACACAAGACCAAGAGCCATTGCGGCGCAATGGGTCTCAAGCCATTGGGTGGGCATGGAGCCATGAGAGGTTGGGGTTGCGACACCAAGCCAATCCCTCGTGGATTCCCACGCCCG
>Ga0247832_1003788_pt1 | contig 20009 bp, 27 predicted proteins | sample LaCruzMarch2015__10_FD_192407 | JGI IMG/M metagenome (GOLD analysis project Ga0247832, IMG submission 192407) | Freshwater microbial communities from meromictic Lake La Cruz, Castile-La Mancha, Spain - LaCruzMarch2015_4m | ecosystem: Environmental > Aquatic > Freshwater > Lake | place: Spain... | reverse complement strand
AGTAGATTTCCTGCTCACCGATGTCGCGGGTGTATTCTGGGGGCTCGACATGGTTGAGTGCCCAGCGGAGGGAATCGGCCAAATCGGTGGCGAGTCGGCAGGTGTGAGCGACGCCTGGGTGGTCCTGCCATTCGCGGCCGCAGGATTGGCAGGTGATCTTGGGGTCTTTGTTTGTTTCCAGCATAATTCTATTTTGCGGTAGTCATGGTTGGAAATGACGACGCCGAAAAATAACGAAGTGCCGCAGATAACCCCCCTTTATAGGGGGTATCTGCGGCAGTTATTTTGCGGCAGTCATCCATGTGCCGCACAATTGTTATTCTGCGGTCATTCTGCGGTAATTTTGCGGCACTTGTTTTCATGGTTGCTCATGCTGCTTTTTGGGTTTCGGTTGAGTTTCTGGAGCGCCTGAGTATGCGCTCGATTGTGTCGCGAGAGACGCCGTATTTGGTCTTCATCTCGCTATAGAATCCACGGGCGCCATCCGGCCATATGGCGTGCTTGGCAATGATCTCGGCCTCTTGGAGAGGGCTGAGCTTCGGTGTGCGTCCCGACTTGCCCTGCGACTTGCCCTCTTCCTCGGTCTCCTCGGGGAGTGTGGCTGGTTCCCAATGCAGTCCACGGTCGGCGTGCTTGATGATGATGTCGGTGGTCGGGTGGCCGTGTTCGTCCACTACGCCAGCGCGGTTGCCACGCTTCGCCAGGAGAACCTTGAAGATGCCTTCGTGCTTGGTCGTCTGGAGCACCGCAATGGCGCGAGCCCAGTTGGTGAGTTCGGAGGAGCCGAGGCCGATGTAGGCGTAGTCGTTTGCATTCCAATGCGCTCGGCTCTTGCTATCGCTCTGCGGCTTGCCGGTGTGGTGAGACCATACCCATGCGAAATTGTGCTCGAATGCCAGCGGGTTGCAGAGCTCGCGCAAGAAGTGCGAGGCCACAGCCTGTTGCGAAATGTCATCGCCGATGTATGACAGCAGCGGATCCCCGTAGACCAGGTCGAATGGCCCGTGCTTAGCGATCAGCTCGCGGATCACCTCGATGAATGCCTCGCCGGTCTGTGCTGTGACCCGTGCGACGATAATGTTGCGCTTGAGTTGCTCGAGCGCGGTGCGTTCGTCCAGCTTGCTCCCGTCTACCACATAGGTCTTCACGCCCTGCACCACCTCGGCCATGTCGCCCATATCGTTCTCCGCCTGCACGATCAGGCACTTCAGCGGTTGCCGTGGTTTCATGCCGAAAAATGGCATGCCCAGCGCCCAAGTCATCGCCTGCTGGAGTGTGTAGCTGGATTTGCCGATGCCGGACTGACCGAGCAGCAGGAGCTGCCCGCCACGGCACAGCCAGCGGTCGCCTACCAGCGTGCTCGCGTCATCCTTCGGCGTGTAGGCGAAGAGCTGCTCGAAGGTATGCATTTCAACGCCTGCCATCGTCGACTTGGGCTTGGCCAGTTGCTTGAGTTCCTCGAGGGCGTCCGCCACGGCCATGCTGCCATCCGCCAGTTTCCGGCCGATTTGGGTAGCTTTGCGGGTGCCTGCTGCCGCTGCAATGTCCTCCAGGTATTCGGTGACGATTGCGCCGCCCGCCGAGCTAAACCCCAGCGAGGTGTCTGCCAATGTCACGCCATCTTGCCAAGACACCATGCCGGCGGCCTGTGCCTCGGCCTCCGCCATCTTCAGCCAATACGGCTCCGCCGCGATGACCTCGAGGATCTTGGCACCCACCACCGCCTTGCCAGCGTGGTGCAGCCGGTGCGCGGCGGCGTAGTAGAGACCGTTCAGCACACTGGCAAATGCCTCCGGATCCACCACGGCCGACTTCGGCACACCAGCAAATCCGCAGATGCTCAGGTAGCCGACGACGGCGCTTTCTTTCTGAGGGTATTGCATTAAAAATTAATACTTTACATCCCCCGCATACACGCCTACGGCCAATGCCGCCCACAAGTGGGAGCGCATGCCGTAGGTCGGGCCGGGGGTCTTCTTCGTGCCCTGCGGCCCGAGGCGGTCGATGAGCGCCTGCCGCACATTGGCGTCCTTTGCTCTGGGTGACTGGCAGAGGTGGAGTTTGACATCGCGGCGGTAGACCAAGCGCGTCTCTCTGCGGGCCACCTCGATAAATCGACCGATCCACACGCAGGTCTCGAAGGTCGAAGCCCCGACCGCCATTCCATAGCTGGCGATCATCTCGCACGCCACGCTGCTGTATTCGCGGCCGATCAAGATTTGTCTGATCTCCGCATTCGGCAGGTGGTCGGCATCGAGGATCCGGCGCCCGTCCCAAAGGACAAACGCCGTCTCGGTAGTGCCGGGGTCAAGGGCAAGGATGGTCATCGTTTCTGTTTAGTTAAGTGCCAGCCTCTGCACACCAGGCAGAGGTAGGCTCGCAGGTATTCGGCTGGGCTTTTCTCAGCGGCCAGCCGCACCTGCATTTTTGCCTCGGCCAATTTTTTGGTTTCGTAGCGTTTCTTCTTGAGGCACATGCAGCGTCGGGCATTAAAGTTGCACGCCTCTGTGACTGGCCGGTTCCAGTTCATGCCTCATTCCAATTCCGGCAAATTCCTCCGCACCGACTGCCCAGCCACCCACTCGCGGAGGCGCTCGATGGTTTTCTCATCAAGGTCGGCAAAAGCACCGGCGCCGTGCTTGAGCAGGCTCCGGCACTCTTGGTCGAAGTCGTTCAGCACCAGCAGGGCATCGAGCCCCGCCTGTGCGTAACGCATCTCCGCCGAGTCCTCCGGCAGTTCAAATTCAAGAATCGCTTTCATTGAATCAGAATGGGATGTCATCCCCGTCAGCGATTGCGGCAGGTTTCGGTGCAGGCTTGGCCACAGGTCGAGCTACCGACTTGCCCGAGAGGAAGTCCGCACGCTCTTCGCCGTGGAGGTAGTATTCGATGGTGTTCCAATAGATGCCTTCCTTGTCTCCGGGTTGGTCGCCGATCATGGCCACCACCTCGCGGGTCTCGCAGGATTCCGCCGTGAGTTCGGAGTCGCCCTCGAGCACCGCCTCGCCCGAGGAAGCGCGAAAGGCATCGATCTTCCACCCGCTTTTCGGGGTAAAAACAAGCCAGTCACGAATCTCTGGCCCCTGCTTGCCATCCGGCAGCATGACCTTGAGTGTCAGTTCGATCATCGGGTTGTCCCCCGAGCCGTCCGGCTTCTTCTTGCTCCGCTTCTCCTCTGCGCTGAAAACTTCACAACGGTAGAATCCCGGCTCGACATGGTATTTACTGCCGCTCTGCGGCGCTTCTGGTTTTTTTGCTGTGTATGTAGGCATAATGTATTGATTGGTCTGCGTTTTTTGGGATGCGCAGCCCCCCTTTGCCCCTGTGCCGGTTGAAACACCAACCGGGCGAGGAAATTATTTGCTCTTGGTGACTTTGACCTGGCGAAGTTGTTTCGTGCTGGATCCGGTGCGCTTGTGGGCGTTGAGGGGTATCTCGCCGATAGACGCGAGCCAATCGCGGTAGCTTTTGCTGCTCATCTTCCCGCCCATAGCGAGCACCACGGACTCCAACGGCAGGTCTTTGCGCTTGGCGGCCCACAGGATGGCATCCGCCTCGAAAAACTCGCGGCCCTTCACCTCGATGAGCTTCCAACCCGTCACCTCGGCCCCTGTCTCGAGGCGATCCTTCATGGCCTTCTCCACCGGCTCCGCCACCAGCTTCTCCGCCATCTTCCATTGGGCGAAAAATTCCCCCATCCGCTCAGGCGAATCCATGATCGTGCCGAGGATGGTTTCGAGACTCGTCACCGGCTGTGCTGCCAGCGCCAAGCCAGCTTCCACCGGCTTCACCACGGCAGGGCATGTATTTTGATTGGCACACCAGGAGCAGTATTCGCACGCCCGAGGCTCGGCTGCCGGGTCATTAACCTCAGCGATGATGCGCTCCACGATCTGGCGGGCTTGATCCTTCGTAAACCGATAGCCCTTTACCAATTGGTGGTCGCAGTAGAGGACATGGGCCACCCACTCCTCCTCGAAGTAAAAGTGCATGCAGGCATAAGCATAGGCTGCCAATTGTGCGCTGTAATCCCTCAGGGCTCCCGTTTTCAAATCTGCCACCCACCCCATCTTCGTGCAAAGCGCATCCGCCGTGCCGACATGGGCGATCCCCGGCGTGTGCATGGCAAGGAATTCCTCCCGTGCCTCTATAGTGCCTGTGCGCTTGTAGTCCTCCATAAGGGCGACCGCCCATTCCACCGCCGGGCGATCTTCTGCCGGCAGCTCATCAATCTTGGTGCGGTCGCCCTGTAACCCCAAACGAAAAGCCTCGTCCATCAGCGTTCCCCGCTGTGCCGCAGGACCCGCTTCGCCCGGCTTCGGTGTGTATTTCGGGCACTCTGCCAGCTTCGGCAGCATCGAATGTCTAATTTTTTCCATGTCTTCTTTGATATTCCTGTTTTATTATTTCCTTCATCGAGTGCAACTTGCCGCGACTTCTCAAAAACTCGTTGAGCGCATTATTCATGATCTCAAGAGCCTCTACAGACAGGCCGTTGTATCCCGTCCTCGCATCCTCAAAGCTGTAGGACTCAACAAGGTCCTCCAGCGGCAGAGAATATTCCGATTCGTCGCGGCAATTGTTCATCTCGCAGCCACAGCCCGGAGGAAGTCCTCGGGTCGTTGCTCCACCTGTGACATCATCTGGAGCGGCATATCCCGCCATGTCTGGCCCTCGGTGATTTTGCGCTTCGAGAGCAGCCAGGCATTTACCTCCCCCTCATGCGGCTCGAGGTAGGTGCCGAGCGCCTTTTTGGTCTCCTTGTGCTCACGGCCAAGGATCTCCACGGCGACCGGCTTGGCCGACACCTTGCCAAAGATCGGCGCCACCGACTCCCACGCCAGCGGCAGTTCCTCCGCCAGCTCCGAGCGCGTCTTCGCATCATAGGCCGCCGTGTGCGAGGTCAGCACCACACGGTCCTTCCCGCCCCGTCCCTTTGCTTTACCCGATTCGCTCTCCACCACCCGGGTCTTAAAATTCAAGAAAAACAAATGGTCCACCCACTCCTTCACCATCGGCCCGGTCTGCTTGATCAGCTTCAGCTCATACCGGTCGTAGGCTTGCACCTGGTCCGGCGGCTCCACCCGCTTCACCTGGGCGTGGCCGATCAGCACCACATGCCTGCCCACATCGATCAGGTAGTCCAGCTCGTTCAGAAAACGAGCCATGCGCTCGGAGCCCATCGTGAAGCCCTTCCCATACGGAATCTCCTCCAGCGACTTGATCTTCTTCTCCGCCTTCAGATCCTCGATGCACAGCCGCTCCGCCCAGTCGATAGAGTCCAGCACCACCGTCTTGAACTGGCTGTATTCATCCGTCGCCAATGCACGCACCGCGTCGATTAGCGCCCCCCATGTCTTCACCGCGATCCTTGGCACATCGAGGTGCGAGGTGCCATTCTCCACATCCAGAAAAATCGGACTTTCTGCCTGTGCCGCCAGCGTAGTCTTGCCCACGCTCTCTACTCCATAAAAGCAGACCCGTTGGGCCCGCAACTGCTTACCTGTTACTATGTTCAGTTTCATAAAAATTAGTCCTCCTCGTTGTAAAAATGTTCCCACCGGCGCTGCCTCTCCCGGCGGCGCTCGTCATGCTGGCGCATCCGCCACAACATGCTTTGTTGTCCACACCAGTAGCTTGCAAAGCAGCTCCCCAGCGTCAGCACCGCCAAAGTCAGTCCAAACTCCACGTTCATGCCGCCTCCTTCAGTGGAGGAGGCGGGAATGGCATCCAGTGGGTCACCGCAATTTTTACGGTTCCGCCACTCAGCCACCGCCAATCCTGGCCGTCGTGGTAGCCCGCCCCCACCTCTCCGTCCTCGGTGTGGATAATGACATCCGAGTCCGAGTCCGGCATCGAAGCGTCCACATGCGTCCAGGCGTTCATGGCTTCACCTCCACCAATGAGATTTTGGTGTGAAATTTTCCCACCGGCCGCACCTCGGCCTTTTGCTCCAATATAAAGTAAGCGCCGCACTCATTTTCATTCCGATCCATCAGCGGCAGGTCAGTAGACTTCCACCACCCGTCGAAATCGCGGCGTATGAAACTCTCCGCGCACTTCCTCGTCTCAAACGGACCAAAAAGCGTTTTCGTCCCGAAGCTCTGCTCGTAGGACTCCTTGTCGATCACCCACCAAGCGCTCATCGTGCATTCCCCCAGGTTACCAAATATGTCGCTCCCGCCAGCAAAAGCGCCGGCGCCATTGCGCGGAAAAACTCCCACGCGAATTGTATGTTTCTCACTACGGTTTCGTGTTCCATAAATTATCTTTCCAGAGAGACATGCAGCGCCTGCGTGCGGTGCTTGAGGTAAAACTTGGTCCGCGCATCGCCAAATCCAGACGCGTCGATCAGGTCACGCACGCGTCCGAAAACAGGGCAGTAGCCCTCACAAAGAAAAAGACGGCAGCGTTTCATTTCTGCACCCCCTTCTCGACGGCTTCGTCGAGTTCTGAGACTTTGAGCAAGATCACTCCGCCCAGCTTGTAGAATTTGATTACCCCAGAGCCTTTTAAAAGGTAGAGGGTGGGTCTGCTTATACTGAGGTATAAGCAGGCCGCTTTGGGCTTGAGCCAACAGGGCTTCATTTGGTCCCCCACCTGTTGCTGGTTTTTTGCCGATCCATTTTCTCTTTGACTAATTGGGCGATGATTCGGGAGACCGGCATACGGCCTTCCGCTGCGGCTGTCTGCTTCAGCCATTCCAGCATGTCGCTCGGCATACTGACGCTGGTTTTTACGAATGCGTTTTGCATGGCGCATTTCTTACTACCAAGTCGGAAACAGTAGCAATATTTTATTAGTAGATCACCCCATGTCGGAATGTTGTTTTTCACTTGACATCCGCATGAGCACTACATCTCTGGGCTAAAATTTATTTTTGCTTTAGTAGTAATTTCTCCTACTATTGAAATATGAAATCAGACTCATTGTGCAAAAAAGTCAGCGTGTCTTTGCCATCAAATCTTCACAAATGGCTTATTCAGGAAGCGCAAAAAGAAAGCCAAAACAGGGGGTCAAGAGTTACCGTTTCCTCATTGATTCAGGAGACTCTTAACGAGTTGAAAAAAAAGAATCCTGAAAAATTCGCGCAAAAAAACCCCAGCAAACCGTCCAAAGCCTCCCCGGTTGTTGGTGCGAAGATGGCCACGCTGTCAGGGAGTTTAGGCTCTGGGTTATTAAAAGCTACAACCAAAACCTCCCGTCGGGCTGGTTAGGGCAAATTCACAACATCACACCCACCCAAAATGCGGGGGGGGGGTAGCTATATTCACGCACCGATAAGCTACAGCATCCACCACTTCGCCGCATCGCGCCGGGAGACTTGGTTCGCGTAGGTCTCGTAGAGCAGGCGCGGCGATGTGCCCATTAAAAATGCGGTCTGCACAGTGTCTTTATAGTGGGCCAGGTGATAGGAAGCGAATGAGTGACGCAGGCAGTTAGAAGGCCATTCCAGCGGCCCCTGGATACCGATAACTTGGCACGCTTCGCGAATTACCGGTTTCCATTTTTTCTTGCTCCACCCATGCACCAAAGCCTTGTCCGCATCTCCTCGCGGCATATGGCGCTTGAGCGGCTCGTAGATCGTCGCGCTGCGCGGCCGCGCAGCCTCGCCCTGTTTGGCATCTTCGCGGCGAATCACAATCTCGTCATACTCCCAATCAATCGCGGAATTATTCACCGCAAAAATCTCCCGCGTCCGCAAGCCACCAAAAGCCCCCGCAACAAGCCAAGCCTGAAACCAAGAAGGCCACTCATGCTTGAGGAGCGCCTGCATCTGAGCCACCGTGAGGATCGGCAAGCGAGCCCCCTTGTCCTTCTTTGGCGGCGCGTCAGAAAACGGACTGAACGAAACAACCTTCCGCATCGGCGGAGACGCAAAAAAATCCCGGCACACCGCAAAAACATTAAACTTTCCGCGAGTCGTCAGCGGCAACTTATCCACCCACCGCCGCATCTCCTCTGCATCCAAGTCCTCCGGCCTCTTCGCTCCATGCGCCGCCGAGAGTTTGAGCAGGCCCCATTTGAGTTGACGCAGCGTGACCGGCTCCACCTCAAGAGACTTCTTGGCGAGAAATCCCGCGATGAAATGCCCCGTCGTCTCCCCTGCCTCCGCTTTAGATGGAATTGCCCCCGTGTGAGCCAGAGAAAAAACAAGCTCAGCGTGCGCTTTATTCGCATCCGCCGCATCCTGAAAAAACATTCTTTTCCGTTTCCCTGCATTGAGCGCCTTCGGAACATCGATCACCCAACGCGCCAGCTTGCGATCAAACCGAGGAATAAGAGCCTGTAAATTCATACTGACACCACATTGACATCCATTGACATTTTAGCAAATCCGTAAGATTTGGTAAAATCCAGTCAATCCCCGGCAAACCCCGCTCCCAGTCTACTTCTGAAGCCATTGTTAGAATCAGTAAAATAGAGTCAAAAATGGCGGAGGGGGTGGGATTCGAACCCACCTTCTTGTCCGGTGAAAATGTCAATGGTTTTCGGTTTATTGGAAATCTGACATTTTTTCTGCTGATAATCGATTTATTATCGCAACCCCCCTTTGCGCTTTTGGGAGGCGTATCTATTATTGCAAAAGTGCAGATTTGAAAAGTCCGCAGAACCAGTGTCCGTGTGCCTTTCCGGGCAGAAAACAGGTAGCAAAAACGCAAACCCCCTTTGCGAATAGCCTAAATTGTAAGTCACCGCGAGCGGCAGATCAGATGGCGCGAGTTCGAGGGGGAATAAAAAAAGAGCCAAAAAAAAGCGGGACTGCTTTCGCAGCCCCGCCAGGAGTTGATTTCAGAGCCTTTCGGCGTCCTCGTCACAAATGCCTTTCGGCTTAACTTTTTGGTTTTAATCCGCGCCCTTCGATTGCTCGAAGGGCGATGGCCAATACTTATCGCTGCCCGCGCTCACGCGCAAGTTTTTTTATTGTTCGAATCGCGCTACAGCGCCGCCGGTCTCCATGTCCCAGGGGTTCTCCGTGCCCTTCCAGGTGCCTTGCCATCCGCAGTCCTCGCAGCACACCTCGCCGGGCACCGACCCTGCCTCACGCGAAATGAGGATGCCGCCGCACTTTGGACAAGGTGCGTCTAAGTGGCTTCTTGCTCCAGCTGGTAGTTTGGATGTCAGTTCCGTTTGCGGTCCGTCGGGCCACTGGCGGCAGAAGGCTGCGGCGGCTTCCTGGAGTTCCATGTTGTCGGGGTGGTGCTTGGCAAAGCGTTGCACATGCTTCGCCGCAGGCCAGAGGTTGCCTCCGTATTCGAGCATGTCGGCGGGGCCGAGGCATGCAGGGATGCCTTCGAGGTCTGTCTGGTTCTTGTTGGTCACGAGCACGGGGATGCCGTGGCTGCTTGCGGGGTGGTCGGTGGTGAGTTGGAGCGATGGGGTGAGTTGATGTGTTTGCATGGGATTTTTGAGGGTTAGGTTTTAAGGGCGGCTGCGCTGGTCGTTTCGATTTTATTGTGTTGGATTTCTGCTCTTGAGCATACCGGGCCGCCATGGCTCGCGCCACTTGCAAATTTTGGAAATGGAATTTGAAAGAGGGCAACCAAATGGCCGGATAGGCCCATTCTATGCGGGTTTCAGGTTTTTTGTTTTCCGTCAAATAAAAAATATTTATTTATTTTGAAAAAAGTTGTTGATCTTTTTCAAGTGTGAGCCGATTATGGTTTCGTAATGAAACCAACAACAACATTCCAAATCGGAGATCAGGCGACATTCAATGTCTATACTGACTGTCACGCAGGCTACATAATCGGAGTCAGCAAAAGCGGCAGAACCGTCCTCTTTCAAAGGGGCAACGCTCAACTCCTCAACGGGGCAACCGATGCCCTGCAATTCAGTGTAGGAGGGTTTGTCGGTCACACCTCCGGCGACCAGAGATATGCAATCACTGCTAACCCAAATGGGTCTGTGAGCAAATTCACCTATCGGGATTTGGGAGACGGCAAAGGCAAATACAAGCTCGTCGGTAGCTCCACTCATTCCGTCGGCAATACCTTGGGCGCCGGTCATCACCACTACTACGACTACAACTTCTAACGCCACCGGCGCGGGTTCGACCCCCGCGCCACCAAACCAAAAAACAACAGAACACAACACAACACGAACCCCACCCTGAACTCAACCTATGAAACACAACATCATTATAAAAAAACCTATGTCAAAAGCTGAAATATCGACTAATGCAGGTACAGTAGAAGCGAAAATCCAATGAACAAATCAACGCATGGAGGGGCGCGTAAAGGGTCTGGAAGAAAATCGGGCCCTGGCACAGGCCGGAAAGTTTTAACCCGCTCAATCTCGATGCTGCCACAGTCCTGGCAACGGATCGACGCGGATCGCGGGACTCAGTCGCGCGGCAAATACATCGAATCAATTATTCCCTGTGACCTGCGGGTCGTGGTTGAAGAGACTGACTTCCTGCCACCCGCCGAACAAAACAAGGTGAATAAACTGGGTCTGGACGATACACGATTCAAAACTCTCAGCGAGGCTCAAAGCCTCCTGAGTGCAATGTTTCCCGAGTATCACTTGGCGTCCGGCCCTGATTCAGTATCGCTGCATCTCAAGCGCGGCGATTACCGGCGAATCTTGCTCGTAGCCGATTATTATAGCAACCGAGTAACCTCGTAAGTTTTTTGTTGCCAAATTTCGTAAGGTGCGTCTTTTTGTTTTATGAGTGCGAGCAAAGCCAGTGCGGCGTGGCGGAAGAACAATCAGGAATATGACCGCGCGCGAAAACGGCAGTGGTACTTGGACAACCGTGAAAAGTTGAACGCGAAATCAAAGGCTCGACACGCAAAAACGAGGCAACAGGGAGGTCCGAAATATAGGGTTGACAGTACCAAGTCGTTCGTGATTGCAGATGGCCGCGTGTATTTTAACAGCAGGCTCGGTTTCAGTGAAACTGAGATTTTGGAGATCGCTCTAAAAATGCGGGTGTCGGCGAGAGACGCTGCAAAAATTATTGTTGGGGGAGAATTAGGCGAGCAGTTTGCGTCACGCCGTTCCAGCGTCGATCACTGATGGCAGTGGGGCATATTCAGACCCAGTCCAGCGGTAGATATTATTGACAATGGTATCCACATAGATTCTCCCAGTCGTTCCGATTTGCGGAAAATTTTCATAGCCTGGTATTTCAATCAAAAGTATGCTCTGACTTATCGCATCTGAGGGTTCTCGGGCATGGAGCGCCAAATTGAATATGATCGCGCCAGTCAGGGTCTCGCCGGTCAAATTTGTAATTTGCACATGGGATGCTCCAAAAAGAATATCGAACGAATTTGCAGTTGATGCCTGCACTTGGTTGTATTTATAGGAGTGGCTGCCGCTCGTATCAAACATAAAATATTGCAAACCGATTGGGTATGGTACGATAACTGATGTACCAGCCGCAAAGGCAGTCGCTGTATAATTTATTTCGGCGCTATTGGTCATAGGGCTTTTAATTCTTGATATCCTATTGTCAAATCTCTGATTACAAAGGGCTTGTTAGGAATTGTTTCTGCGTTAAAAGTAATTTTTACATTGTACCCAGCTAAAAGGAATGCGATTTTATTTTTCTCCTTAACCACTGAACCATAGTTTACTGATACTACTTTCCCATCGTCCGTTTCCATCGATATTGCAAGACTTTGCACCTGACTGCCCCTTACAAGACTAAATATGATTTCACCAAAAACTTTGTTTGTGGTGGCTAATCCGCAGTCCAGGAAATTTGTCGTAAAACTAAGGGTGTTGTCTGTTGCGAAAAATTGCCCTGTGTAGACAAAATCATCGCGAAAATTATCGAGATTCAAATCTCGCGAATCAAGATACACCAACTGCCCGCTTTCGGTTTGCCCGATTAGTCGCGAATCCGTGTTGTTAATGGTGGTCGAACTGACAAACCCTTGCCCAGTAATCGGCCCGGTGATGCTTTTTGTTCTGTAGTCATAGATAAAGCCTCCTAATTTTTTTTGATTATTAAAAATACAGGGCATCCAGACCCAAACTAATTGATTCGTAAAATCGCCATATACATTTACTCTGTTTGGGTTAATAATAAGATCTTCAGTATCGATAAAGGTCTTGATATAATCCCATGATGTCTCGTTTGCGATCAAACTTTTCAGGACTTGTTGGTTTTGCATTTCGTAAAGGACGCCGTCAGAACCAACATAAGGGGAGCTTTGATACCGCCACATACTGGCCGCAGCCGGGTTAAGTGCCCCAAAGTCGGAGCGCGAGTTACGACGATTAAAGGTAAACCCGTCCATCATTACGATCCCTTTGTCGGTATGGATTTGCAATGTCTGGTCAAGCGCCTGCAAAAAAGTAACCCTTGACGGTGTGCCGTCATTTTTACTGCTCGGCATATCAAAAAATTGTTTTGTGATATTAAATGCCTCCGGTAAAATTACTCCTTCTGTAGCCAAGTTTGAATACCAAATGCGTTTGGTGCTGTTCTTGTTGCCTGCTGCAAAAAGTCTATCCGCGCAAAATTCAAACACATTGCACGGTGGCAATCGATCGATTTTTGCTCCTCCTGATTCTGGTAACAGCACAGTTTCTGAATCGTATGGCCTTGTAAACGCCGCGAATGTCGAATTGGGTTCATTCGGGCATTCGCCCAACAATATCCATTTTTCGGGAGGTAGAGTATTACCGGCTACTGAGTAACCTTGTATATTTATTCTGTAATAAACTCTTATTTTTGAGAATCTTAAAAAATCAGCATTAGATTTAAAGACTGGGCTTATTATTTTGATCCCTCCGGTTAAAATTTTTATAGGAACGCTTAGCGCGCTTTCTAATCCCTGATTGTTAATACCTGGATCAAAATAAGTTAAAGCAATTTCGCTGTTTGCTAATAATTCCCCTTGCGATGTTTCTTCTGGGGTTCCGACGCCACCAGTCAATTGCTGTGCCGGTTTACTGGGTAGCCCGACACTATCCGAACCTCCGCTTATTCCGGCAATCAGTATATTTGCTACTAACGGATCACCATTAATGTAAACACGCAATTGATTAAGACTTGCGGCACCGATGCCACTAACAATATATTCTATAGAATCGGAGGATGTCCCCTCTCCTGTTCGGGAACTGCTTAAACCATTGCCTGATGCCGCGAATCTGACTTTTATATTATTCCCTTGCTCATAGCGAAATGTGCCTATAGCAGTAAGGCTGAGTTCGGATTCTTGGGAAACAACACCAGTGCTGGGTATTTGCGTCGGCATTCCTTGCGATGTTCCAGCAAACCCATAGGCGGGGGTGGTATGCGATCCGTTGGTGAAGTTACTGTAAAAAAGCTCGCCATTTGTGGTGTATTGAGCGCGGATACGAAAATAAAGTCGCCGACTGGGTTCGAGTTCTGTAAATTGCCATGTTGTTTCCGACTGTATAAAAACTGTGGTTTTAACTGCATAATCAACATCATACGAGAAGTCAATTGTATAACCCGATGCGCTATCTGTGGGCGTCCATCGTAAAATCATGAAATGCTTTTGAGTTATTGCATCCCACTTGGTTTCGGCTGCAATACGAGTGACTACGCCAAATCTGGATGTAGCAAATTTAAAAACAGTCCTTGCATCTGATCTGTATGATGTATTACTTGCCGATGTAATGACTGGGACATCCGGAATCTCGTCGGTGCCGAGAACGCGCAATGGATTTGCGGTGCGGTTCCTTTGGTAAATTAGATTTAAATCTACGCCGTTGCCAAGCAGGACACTGTCAAAAAACGAATAGAAAAACCAGCGTTCATTTTCCGCCAGTCCCTTTTTCAAAACGGTGAGTGATTCGAGCGGACTAACTGGAATAAATTGTGCAAGATCGTCCAGCGATGTTTCTTCTTTTTTTGCGTCGGCCTGTAGAAAAAATACACCTAAAGGAACATTGTTTTTAAAGTCGTGAACAAACAGTATTTCGTTTTGAGTTTCTGAATTTGGATTTGGCTGTCGAAATCTGCATAATACTGCGCCGTCGCTATCGGTGATTCCCAATTGAATTTTGTAATTTTGAACCTCTGCTAACCCCCACACTTTTTTGAGGGGTGGCAACCTGCTAATTGCTCCGGCGGGACGCAAGATGACATTTTTGGCATAACTCAAACTGTTACTGCTGGCATCCGTGCTGTCGATACCAGCGGATATTCCTGTAAAATTTCTAATCGTTTGGTGTTTCATGCGTAAACAACCCGCACCCGGCCAACCGACACAGGTTGGGGTTTGAGTTTTGCAAGAATTTGCCAGGCTTCGTCATACTGCGTTTTGTATTCGTTGCCTTGATTTCCAAAGTTAACATGTTTCCATGTCGAAAATTGATAGCGAAGGATCGGTAAAAAGACAGAATGCGTGTAGTTCTGGGGAATTGGGATGTCCGTGATTGCATCGAGCGCATCAATTTCTGGCGCCCCGAGTCGCAGATCAAAACGCAAAATATAATCTTTGTCCGGCAACGGCGAGACGCGCAGGCGCAAAGTTGTCTTGCCGTTTGATCGGCGGTAATTTTCCGTGTAGAAACCCATCGGCACATCGATGTCGCGATTTTCGGAGACCGTGTCAGCGAACTCATTGAAGTTGTAGGCGTCAGAAAACATCATTACATCGCGCTGGCTGCGTAGCGGTTTGAGTTCGTGTTCGCCGTGGATCAACACCGGCGGAATCACGCTCATAACTGCATCGGGGAGTATGATGGTGTCGCTGTAAAGTGTGCCGGTCGCATTGATGGCAGAGGCCCCTGCGTAGGGGCGGACGAGTGTGATCGCGTGTGTGACTGCATCGTATCCTGCAAGCTCGTTGTCAAATGGGTCATTCCCAAGACGCACTGTTTGGCCTAACAATGATTGATTTAGTGCATTCGTGGTGTCGGTAACATTGGTTGCTCCGTGGGTTAGCGATAGTCCAGTGATCGTTCGCGGGCCTCGCAGGATGCCTCCGCTTTTTCCCGCGCTCCACCACGGATTAGCCATAGTCCAAATCTTTTGCAGGGCGAGATTGATATCGCTCTGGATACGGCGGAGGATCGAGTCGCTGGCGTGGGTCGGGTTTTCGATCCCGATCATAGATAGTAGATCGTCGCGAGCGTCGGCGGATGTCATTACTCAGTAGTTTTTGCTGGTCGGCCTCTTTTTTTTGCGCCTTGCAGGAGCAGATTTTCAGAATTAGGCTCGTGGATTAGAAGGTTTAGTTCCGTCGCTTCATTCTTGTCTTCATCATTTTCGTAGATGAATTCAATGTCTGGAACTAAGTGAAAAAATCGACGCCGTGCTGTAAATAGGTTGTATCGATGCTTCCGAAAGACATCGAGCGGCATCCGTAAGCAGTGCCGACCCCGAACAGGGCAAAATGTCATCAACCCAATTTCGCTTCCGTCTGCTCCGGGTATAGGAAAAACAGAACTGGTCGGTTCTTCTGTCAGTTCTAATACTACAACTACATTTTTTATTTTCTGTGATTCTTGGTTTTCCATATTGTGTTAAAAAACAGGTGGAGCGGTTGCCCGCTCCACCTGTATTTCTTTCGCAATCAAGCAACTGTCGGGAAGCCAGGAATCGGAAGGGCGCACTCCACAACAGCGTATCCGCCGACCTGTCCATCGAGTCGCTCGAAGGCGCGGGAACCAAAAGTGGTTTCCAGGCCGATAGCGTGATCCATGTCGTGGTTGCGATGCTCCTCCGTGCGCTTGGCGATGGCAGACTTGCCGTCGATCGATCCATGTCCCATAACCCCGGCCATCTCGCCGAGGGCGAGGACATAGCCAAAGGGAACGCCGAAGGAGTTAACCTCAACGATGAGCGCGCCTTCGTGGGCGCTGTCAGCAAGGGCAACTCCACCGTAGGAGGCAGACCCCCATGTGATGTTGCCGAGCGTGGTGACTTGATCGCCGCTGACCGAAGCACCGAGGCGCTTGAACATGGTGATCTTGTTGCCGCTATTTACCTTGTAAGAGGCATACATCACCTTTCCGGCGTTTACGCCGCTGTGGTTCAGTATCGCGACATATCGCTCGGTGGCGGTATCGGCCGCTCGCTTCTGACCTTCACATCCAACTACGGGCGAGTTGCTGAAGTAGCCGAAAAACTGAACATCAGTGTCGGCAGCATTGGATACGCCACCGCCGCCTTTGATGTCCACGGCGCTCGTGCCGCTCGCAATCGCGTTGCCAACATAGGCGCGCGCAACGAGTGGGCACCCTGCTGGGGCAAGGTCTTCGGGGTCTTCGACGCTCCAAGAGTAGATGGCATTGCCATTCCACGGAGAGATGTCGCCAGTGAATATGGAGTTCTGCATTCCGCGAACCTCTGCATTGTAAGCGGCTTCCAAGTAGCTGCTGGAGTTTTTGATGGACTCCATCGCAAACTGAGTGCCGAGGAAGGTAAACATGCGAATGTCTGCACCGGCAGAACTCTTGGCAATGGCGACGGGTTTTGCTCCAAGGGATGTTAGGACGGCTTGGCCTCGATTGACTGTGCTGGTTCCGAATACATCGGCAGTCCGGAGAGCGTCACGAGTGCCTTTATTGTTGGGTCGCAATGTATTGCGTGCGTTTGAGCGCAAGAGAAGTTCCATCAACATATCATCGGTCTTTTTAATACCGAGATTTCGTTGCAAGAACTGGCTTGCGGCACGATCCCACTTGGAGCCGATAACAGTTTCGTTAAGGGCAACGCTGTTGATGGCAAACCCATCCCACCAGCGTCCGATTTTGAAATCGAAATCCTTGGGGACGAGTTTCTTCTCTTTTCCGATTCGGTCGCCCGAACCTTGGACTCCGCCGCCGCGCGCTCCGCCGACGAGCGGCAGGACGACTCGGTTACCCGCCGAGATTCGCAGATCGGAGTGTTCGATGAACGCCTTGCCGGAGCCAAGAGGCCCAACGAGGTATTTGTAGAGTTCGGAGTAGTCGTTTGATTTGCGGATAGCAAGCTCACCCCAGGCGACGCGTTGCGCCTCCGGAGAACGAGACAATACTTCCGCGATTGTCTGTGCGTTGATTTTGTCGTATGATGGCATAATGATTTGTTTGGTTGTGTTTGCTGATTGTCTCGGCAAACAATGGTTTTTGGTTTGAGTTTTGGTTTAGGTTTCAGCCGTAAGCGCAGCCTTGCGGGGGGCGTTTAAATACGCAGCAGGACATCTCGTCCTGACACGCCATAAATTGCCTCCTCGATGGCATCCAAATCTTCCCGACTTGCTTCCCTCACCATTTTGCCCATTTGGGCAGAGTTAATGTTGGTTGTTGTCATTTCGGGTTGTGCGGTCCTGGCCGTTGCCGAGACCGGCAACGCTCTCGCCGTGGGGACGGGGAGCGTAAACGGATGCGGCGAAGGTTCGCTTGCATTTTGGACATGGTTTCGCGGAGCTTGGGATTGAGGCTGGGGTTGCACCTTGGGGGCGGCTACAGACATCCTTGCTTCCGGCGGCAAAAGCATGTTCGCTTTTGCAAAAATGAATTCGGGCGCATTAGGCAAATAAAGGTCGGGGTGCCCTACTGCCTGATAATCGTCGATCAGTTGGCTCATGGCGCGACCGATTGCAGAGTTGCCGTCTTCCGCTTCGGGACACATTTCAAAAACGCGGGCGCGACTTTCAGACATTGATGTCATTAGTTCATCTCGTTCGATACCAGCCTGTCGTTCTATGTTGTCGTTTTCGCGTGCTTGATAGATGCGATTTTCGGCCTGTTCTACTGCGTCCTGCGAGCGTAGTCGGGTCAGTTCTTTTGTAAGTTCTGCGACTTTCGGCGTAAATAACCCCTCGTTTGCACCCTCTTCTTCGAGAGCGTTTTCAACGGCGTCAATTTTTTCGGCGATGGTTGGTTCGGGGTCGGGTTGGGGTTCTGGGTCATACTCAGAATTTTCGGGCGCTGCATTGTAACCCAATCGGCTTTTTGCCATTTCAAGGGCCGTGTCCAGCAGGATGTCGGGGTTGCGCTCCCGAATTTCAGAGGCAAGTCGCTCATAGTCTTGCCAACCAGCACGCGGATCAAACTCCTGATCTATTTCAACTTGCGCTTCTGTCTCGAACTGCGAATTCTCGTCGGCTTTGCCAATTGTCTCGGCAGGCGTTAATTCGTTTTGCGCATCTGCGGTAGATGCAAGTAAGGCGGCTTCGAGCGTGGCTGTATCAACATTTAAGAATGATTCGGGATTTGTCATGTCCCCGACCATTACCCCGTCTCAATACGCGCGCGATTTTTTTAATTGGCCTTTTTTCGGCTATTTTCCAACTGGTTGAGAAAGGTTTGAAAATCATAAACAAAAAAAATCTTACACCTTGCGGTTTATTTTCCGTTTTTTAAAATCAAACTCTCGGCCTGCAAGCCTCAAAGTGCATACTATCATATCCCCAAAAAGCCCCCGCACTCGTCCACCCCTCTTTAGCAAATTCCTCCATGACCTCAAGCGGCATATCCGCAACGAGAGGCCAAGAGTCGCGAAATGAGTTATCATCGGCGTCCAAATCAATCGCCGCGCCCCAGGCGTGGACGGAGAGGCTGGTGCCTCCGCGTTTGTTGCGGAAGTTGTAGATGCCGCCGTAGTCTTCGGCGGGCTCCATGATCTCGCGGGTGCCTGCGCCGCGCTGGCCGATGGCGGTGAGGATGCGTAGGAGGGATGGGGCGACTTTTTTGTGGCAGCGGGTTTTGGTGACCCGCTGCCCGCCGTAATACATGGGATAGGGGAAGGTGATGGCGACGAGATTTGCTTCGTCGCCCGGCTCTCCGTAAAAATCACGCAAGCCCTCGCGGGTGCTGAAGGGCCATGGATTCGGCGTAGGCATGAGCGAGCGTAGATGATCTTTGCATCGCTGGATAGATTTGGGGCCCCAGAAGCCATCGGGATTAACTCCGACGATGCGCTGCATGCGTTGGATTTGTTCAGTTGTCATTTTGCGGCTACCGATTTAATTTTCTCAAGGGTTCGCAGAGTCCCCAGACCTAACATCCCAAGCAACACGGTCATAAGCATTTCCGTTGGCAACTCAACAACGGGAGCGGGTTGTTTTGTTGTCAAAACATAAATCCAACTGAACAAAGGTTGCCCGAAACAAATCCATGCGAATGAAAAAGCACACACCCACCCAACCGCAGGTCGCCATCCTCCGATAAATAACGATGGGTGAGCAGCTTCGACTGTATTTGTTGCGGATTGTTGCGTCGCTTCCTGTGCTGCGATTTCCAATACGCGCAGTTGCCATGCCTCTTTCGCTCGGTTCTTTGCGTCGCTATCGGGAATAAATTTGTCGATGAGATCGACGCCCGATTTTATCATAGCTGGTATGTCCCACGTCATTTGTTTTGATTCCTTTCAACAGTTCTAATTCTTTCTTCGTGGTCCGCTAAAATTTTATCGTGCCGCTCCATGCGGATTAGAAGTTCCTCGATTTTAGTTAGCCTAACATCTGCTCGCTCATAGGCTTTCGCAAACTCGGAACGACTCACAAACTGCGTTTGCAAGAACAACATTATCGCAACGCCGATTGGCGCACTTAGTTTCAATGCAATATCCAAAAATTTATTTATATTTTCGATGCTCATGGTTCAACCTCCTCGTCGGGGGGAGCTAAGTCTTCTGGGTATTTAAGGTCGAGCAATTTAATTTGGTCTTCGCACTCTTGTTCAGTGCCTACAAATAAAACGCTTTGAGTTGCGATTGATTGGTCTGTTCATACAAGACAATTAGCTTATCGGCATAAACCAACTTCCAGTTGCCTACGGAATCATCGTATGACCAGCCATCTGCGTTAGGTGGAATTATCATGGGACAGTTACCGAAAGTGTTGAAGTTGCAGAAGTATAGGTAGCCGTTGCTCCAACAGGAACGCCGATCAAAGTTACTGATGCGTAAGTTTGATTTGTAACTCCTTGGAAAAAACGAAATGCCGTTACTCCAGACGGAGGAGCGACATCGAATGAAACTGATGCCGAAAATCCACCAGACTGAAATTGTGCAGTTGCCGTGGACGCGCCAACAGTCTTTTTAACGCGGATAAAACCTGCTTGTATATTTGTAAAACCCGTGT
>Ga0247832_1003783_pt1 | contig 20035 bp, 19 predicted proteins | sample LaCruzMarch2015__10_FD_192407 | JGI IMG/M metagenome (GOLD analysis project Ga0247832, IMG submission 192407) | Freshwater microbial communities from meromictic Lake La Cruz, Castile-La Mancha, Spain - LaCruzMarch2015_4m | ecosystem: Environmental > Aquatic > Freshwater > Lake | place: Spain... | reverse complement strand
AAGAAGTAGAACTTTTGAGCGCTACAGAGAATGGACCAATGGTTTCAATACCTGTGACACACAAGACGATGAATTTTTAATTACTGGTTCAGGAACACTAATCAATCGTTTTGGAAAAGAGATTCCGCACACAATCATCGAACCGATTCACATTACTCCGGGAAAATGTAATTATCCATTAGCAGGAAGAATTGATGTTGGAAATTCAAATCGTGGTGTAATTATTGATTTTGGGAACGAAAATTGTGACAACATTGCCGAAATAAAATTAAAAAGAAGAAATAAAACGTTTCAAGTAAATTTGGATACTCGAACAATAATTAATTAATTTTAATCTTAAAAAATTAACATCATGAAAAACCTTCTAATTATCAGCCTTGTAGCGATTTCTTTAACATCGTGTTTGAAAAACAGACTTAAAAAAGATCAATCAGCTTTAACAAATTACAAAATTGAAACAGCTTTTGATGAAATGACAAATATTTCCGATCAAGCTATTACAGGAAATATGGTTTATTACAAAAGCGGTCAAGTCATCGTTGCAAAACCAGGTCAAAACATTGCGTTGGAAAAAACAGATTGTAATGTAATTATTACAATTGATACAACAAGTTCACCAAAATCAGTAACTGTTGATTACGGTTCTTCAAATTGTACATGTAACGATGGCAAAACAAGAAGAGGAAAAATCATAACAACTTTCACGGGTCAATACATCGCACCGGGAACAATCATTACACACACACCAGTTGATTATTATGTGAATGACGTTAAATTCGAAGGAACTAAAACAGTTCAAAATATGGGTACAAATGCAAATGGTCAACCCTATTTTAACGTTCAAATTGATGGTACTGCAACACTTGAAACTGGCGAAGTGGTTGATTATACCTCAACTAGAGTGAGAACTTGGACAACTGGTTTCAATACGCTTTTAAATCGATTTGACGATGAATACGACATCACTGGAACATGTGAAGGTTCATTTTCAAGTGGAGAAGGTTATTCAGGAAATACAACATCACCTATACATATCAAAGTTGGTTGTGGATTCCCAGTAAGCGGAACTTTGGATATCACTCCAACCGGAAAACCTGTTCGTCAAATCAATTACGGTGATGGGACGTGTGATTATAGTTTCACTGTAACTGTGAGTGGATATACGTTTACAATCAATTAGTTTGCTTTAGATTATAGTTGGAAAAGGCTACTTCAATTGAGGTAGTCTTTTTTTATTCCTTAATAATTTTTAAAAACTCAGGCACTTTTTCACCAAGATAATTTTCATATTCAATTTTTGAAAAATAACAACCTGCACTTAATTGCTGATTGACTTCTAGAAAGGATTGATTACTTACTGTTTGCTCTAAAATAAGTTGACCAAGTGCATCATAAATTCCTACTTTAAAGTCAATGATTTGATCTTCAAAAGCGCGAATAATAAACGATTCGGATTTAGAACTTGGATTTGGATACACTGAGAATTCCTCCGGATTGCCTTGGTTTATGAAAAAATCACGGTCAAAATCAAAAAGAAAAAAACCATTGTTTCTTTCGGAAACTAAGATACGACCACTTGGCAAAAGCGAATGAATTCCCCAAGCTCCCCACATTGAGAAGCCATTTGTCAATTCATTGTCTTGGTAGGTATCGTATGCTGCAATTTCTTTTGGTGGGTTGTAGCGCAAATCATAAATACGCAACCCGTCGTTATAATAAGCCACAAAAGCAAATTCATTCGTACACTGAATATTGTGAGGCGTTTTGTCGTAAGGAGTATTTTCCGTCCCAAACAATTGTTGGATTTGAATGGAGAAATCTGGGTTTAATTTTGCTTTCTTAATTTTCAAACCTGCTGTTTCATCTGCAAAAACATACGTTTCATTATTTGGTGCCAACCAACCTTGGTGATTGTAGCCTTGTTGCTGATAAAAGGGCAAATTATTTAAATAAACAGGTGAGCTAGGACTCGTAAAATCATAAACCCGAATTCCGTCATAACCGCAATTTAAAATCGCAAGGTTATTTCTCACAAATAAATCGTGAACTTCCAAAATGTCTTCAGGTCCATCCCAAACCAAAATGGGTTCAATAGGATTTTCCAAGGAGAAAACACGCAAGGGAATTGTGGAAATTTCGGCATTATTGATTACAGGAGTCACTAAGCAAGCATATAATAATTCATTCGTGGTATCTATAAAAAGATTGTGAATGCGACCAAAAAATTCGTTGCGATAATCTGCCAAAACATGAACTGAATCAGGCAAATAAGATACATCTATGATTTGTAAACTACTAGGTCCTTCATCGCAAGAAGCGTAAAGGTATTTTCCGAAATTTTTAAATTCACGAGTGATTACTTGTGAAGAAACATATCTTCCTGGAACAAAATCAATGAATCGAAATTTATTTTCAGCAGTTAATTCAAAAAAGTGACTACCTTCTGTTGAACCAATTACACCATATTCTTTTCCGTCTTGTTCAAAAGCCCAGCAACTACTGTAACGAACTTGTGATGAATTAGTAAGAATTGTATCTGAAAACCAACGATCTAACAGCTCAACATTCTTTTGATACTGACTATAACCAGCGAATGAAAGCAAAAGAAACAAGTTAAAAAGTGGAATTATTTTCATTTTCGGATTTAAAATTAATCAGTATTCCCAACAATTCCAGTAAAATATATTAAACCTAAAAAACAAATATTAATCGATGTGAGAACTATTTAATAAATATTAGCGAACAATTATTGGCATTGAATTTCATGGTTTTAGCAACTGAACTGAAACTGCTAATTTTTAAAATTTCTGCAAGAACATTTTTGAAAAATTTCAGTTTCAGAAAGGAGTTAAAATTGTTCGCAACGAGTTGTAAATAATTATAGGACAAAGATTTGCGAACAAAGAGAAATTCAGAGCCTTGATTTTTTGTTTCTTTTTCATCAAGGAAAAAGAAAGGTAAAAATTAAATAAAGTCTCAATCAAATAATTTTAAGTTTAGTTATGTATACTGGAACAGAAATGAATATTCAATTAAAGTTACTTGTTTTTGTGATTGATTAGAATAGGCACTATTTTTGTCTTCTGTTTCATCGTAAAATAAAGTATGCGCCTTTTCTTTTTATTTCTATTTAATTGCTTTCTTTTCAATGCTCAAGTATCTTACAATGATTTTGTGGTGAAAGAAGCAAATAAATTTCAAGGCGGAACCTACGTTTGGAAAGGTTCTGGTTGTCCAATTGACATCGTTCACAAAGACCAAACTTTATTGACAAAAAGCGCAGTTGGTACCCATTGCTCTGGTTTTACTTTCACAATCGTTTTTAATACTTTAAAGGAACATCAACTATTGGATGCATTTGAGTTAAATCAATTAAAAGAATTCCAAAGTCATTGGTATGGAAATACGGAAGTGGGTGCCGAGACTCAATGTGTATATGCGTTAACTAAATTTCAACTTGGAAAAAATGTACCGCTAGAAGAAGCACAACCAGGTGATTTTGTTCAATTTTGGCGCAATAATAAAACAGGACATTCAGTAGTTTTTCTTGCCTGGGAAAAAGACAGTAAAGGAAAAATAATTGGATTAAAATACAGAAGTTCGCAAAAATTAACCAATGGTGTCGGTGATCGAGTAGAAACGGTTGGCCTTGGGGAAAAAGATATTAATCTCAAAAGAATTTATGTTGGAAGGATTGAACGCTTGTAAATAGTAAAATTTCATTTTTAGTTTACTTTTTGTTAAAAAGGTGATTTGTTTTCTAAATAACCTATAAAATAAACTTAAAGCAAAAGTTAAAATATAATTTATTTTCATTCTTTTTGTAATTCAATTTGAATTTGATTTTCATCTAAATCAATATCTTTACTGTATTGAGTAATCAAACAAAATACTGGCAAAATTATCTGAATGGCGACAATGATGCGCTCGCTAAATTATACGTGAATTTATTTGAGCCTTTAGTTCTGAAAGCTATTTATTATACCAAAAAACCTGAAATCGCTCGGGACATTGTGAGTAGTTTATTCGTCTCTTTATTGGAGTTGGACAAAGAAGAAAGACTATCGCGTTGGGATAAAATTGAAAGCCATCAAGCTTTATTATTGGCGATAGTTAGAAATAAATGTTTAGATTTCTTGAAAATTACACAAAATCGAGAGAGAATAAACAATGAACTTTTTGTTGAAACAAACTGCGACGTTGAAAAGATAGATATGATTGCACATTTGACTACTTGTATTCAAGAATTAAAACCCGATGAAAAACAATTGGTGGAGTTACATTTGCAGGGTTATAGCAACGATGAAATTTCTTTGAAGTTGAATCTAAGTGAAAAAACAGTTCGCAACAAACTGAGTTTAACAAGAAAGTCTATTTGGAAATTGTGGCACCAAATGATTCTACTAATTGCTTTCGTATGGAGATAAAAGAATTAAAAAAGCTCTTAGATAATCCTACTCAACTCCAAGTTGAAATAGAAATACTTCGCTCAAACACTAACGTTTCTGAAGAAAGCAAAGGTTTTATTGTTCTTTACGATAGTTTTGAAGGAGATTGCAAAGCTATTAAGAAGTATCTAAGTTCAACTGAAACACAAATTCTTGCGCCTCTGCAAGCAAAATCAACTTCATTTCCGTTTTTAAAATATGCTGCTGGAATTGCTTTCTTAATTGGACTTGGTGGCTATTTCTATTACTATTCAACTCCTGCAAATAATCTAACTTCAAAAACTGCTAATAAAAAAGAACTTTTCGTTGAACCAGGAATTCCAATTTTTATGGGCGAAAATCCTAAAATTGAATGGGGAAATTTAATGTTTGCTATTGAAAAAGAAAACACGGAAAAAGCCATTGCCGAATGGCAAAAAATTCAAAAATTAGCTCCTGAAAATGATACGGTTCTTTATTTTGGTGGTCTTGTTTTTTTCAACGCGAATCAAATACAAAAAGCTGAAAAATATTTTAAGCAAAACCGTCAAATTCAAAGCACATACAACGACCGTTCGCTGTATTTCATAGCAATGATTGATTGGAAACGAAACAAGCGAGAAGACGCAAAGAAAAAGTTACTTCAACTTACTTCAACATCAGATGAAGCACTAAAAAAAGCAGTAAAAATTCATCTGAAGGATATTGAATAATCTTACTTTATTGGTTAAGTAACACTTCAAGTTCATAAAATTTTGATTTTCAATTTTAAAATCGAACCTTGTTTAATAAGAATCAGTTCTTTCTCTCTTTCTTAAGGATAACCTTAATTTGCGTATCAAGAGTTGGAATAATATTTTCTACGACACCCCAAACAGACCAAAGGTCAACACCGATGTAATCGTGAATCAATTTATCTCTCATACCAGCGATTTTTTTCCATTCAATATCAGAATATTTTATGCGGAAATCGTCATCTAATTTTTTAGTTGCTTCACCAATAATTTCAAAGTTTCGAATGACAGCATCTTGAATGAGATTGTTTTTCAGAAAATCACCCTCGTCAATTTCTCGAGTATATTCTTGAATTCTGGAGATACATGTTTTAATATGCTCAATATAAATTATTGGGTCTTTTTTCATACAAGTCGAATTAAATCCGATTCAATGTATGGTTTTAGAGAATTATTTAATGATCTTAGTGTTATTAGGTCTACTTTGATGCCAAGTAATTCAGAAAGCTCCTGCTCAATTCCAATTAATTCAAGAAGGTCAACCTTTATGTCGAAATCAATTAAAATATCAATATCACTTTTTTCATTTTCTTCTCCACGAGCGTATGAACCAAAGACACCGACCAATGTTGGTTTAACTCTTTGAGTGACAGATTTGATAATAGTTGACTGCTGTGAGGTAATCATGCACTAAAGTTAATAATTTAATTGTTTCAAAAAAATCAATCAACCCAAAACAAATAAAACCTTAGCACTATTGCAATCAAAACTAAAAGCACTAAATACGCTTGCCAGGATTTATCTGGTATTGGTTCTAGGGCTAATCGTAGGTCTTTTACGTTGGAGGTTAGTTCATATGTTGACCAATAGATAGGATGCGCCCAGATTCCACGGTGGGCTTTTAAGTAATCCATTTTTGCGTGTTGTAATGCATCTTCTGCTGTTTCTCCTTTGAATAAGTACTTGTAAAATCGCTCAAAAATGTAAGCAGAACTTTGATCAACTGTTTGGTTTGGAGAGGCAATAACAGCCTTCGCTCCACGAGAAATTAGTAAGTTGATGAGGTTCATATCAAAAAGATTAAGATTTCTGATTTTTCCCGCAAAACAGACATTAAAAACTACAAGTTCACTTTTAACTTCGAACCTTTTATCTCTTACTTTATTAAATTCATTATATTCTAATTTGCTACTTTGAAAATATTGGATTTTAGTCCTTTTTAAATCTCCATGACCAACAATCTGTAAAACTCCCTTTGTTTTTAAATCTTCTTTATTGAACAAAATAAGCCTTTTAGTATTTTTTTTCATCAATTTACCAGTGAAAGGTAGTTTTCCAACGGATTTTTTGTTTAACCAAAAAGTTCTAACTTTTCTATGAATCAAACCACCAGATTGTTCAGCAGTGAAAAAATCAATTGGGTTATACATTTTGACTACATTTATTTGTTTTTTAAAGAAAGACAACTCGTGAAATTCATTGCCTTTGGAATTAGTAACTAACAAATCAAAAGGGAATATTACGTCTGGTGCAACATAAAGTTTTTTTATTTTTTCTTTTAGTAAGTAAGAAATATGAGGTGCATTCTTTAGGATTATTTTACTCCGGTTTTTTAGTAATTCTGGGTTGTAAATATCATTATCTTTAATGATATTAAATTTAAAACTGGAACGAAAAACTTTGATTGTGTTTTTTAAAATACATATATGAAATGTTTTATTGTTGGAAAAACCAAAAACCAATAAAATTGCTTCATTTTTTTTTAATTTAGATTGAATTAGTTTGATATCAATTATTTCCTCCATCTTATTTATGGTAGTCAGAAGTTTTTTTAAGCAAATAAAATCGTAAGGGTTAATTTCAATTTTAGCAAGCAATCTTTGATATTCAAGCTTTTTGATGATTCTTTTTCCTACTTTTAATTTTGCGACTTTCGAAAAATAACTAAATTGTTCAAATGCAAATTCAGCCAAATTACGATTGTTTATTAACCTCTTTTTTTTACCTAAAAAGTTATATAGTTGAAATATTTGACTAATAGGTGAATATGAATAAGCGTCGTAAAAGTTTAGGTTTTCATTTTGTAAATACATCCTCCAAAAAGGTAAAATCTGTTTATTAATCTCCAAAATTTGGAGTAGTTTTTCTTTATTTGAATTTCTTAAAATGGCATTTTTACTAAAATAATCCAATATAGACATTGAATTTGAAAGACTTGGTAAAATTTCCCCAATTGGATTTTTCCTAAATTTCTCAATGTAAGGTAAACAAATTGAATCCCCTTTTTCAGGTTGATTGTTGCAATAATAAGCCATTGACAATAAACCTTTGATATTTGTCCTTAATCTCAATTCTTTTTTTTGTAAACAATTTTCTGCTTGTTTGTAGTAGGAAATTACTTTTGAAAGTACCTCCTTTTCAAATTTGGGATGAAGAAAATCAGAGGGTTTTAAACGAATATCATAGCCATCTAAATCAAACATCCGACTTCCTTTTGATCGAAGGATGATTGCTCTCTCTTGCGGAAAATAGGGTGTTTCATCAAAAATCAATAATGCAGAATCCAAGTAAGACATAATAGGAACAATGCGTTTACGTTTTGATTCAATTTCATTACCAAAATCATCCTTGTATCTTTCTCTATATAGTTCACATGTGCCATAAATATGATATATGAAATGTGCGCTTATTTTTGAACGTTCTGAATAATTATTGTGCAAAAGTTTCATTGCCTTATCTGCATGGTTAAGTGCAGAATCTCCAATAAAAGAATAATGATAGAAATATCCAATCTGTGCATGAAAGTATGCTTCGTATATAGGGGAATCTTTTGCTTTTAGTAAATATGCTTCTTCGGCTGTTTGGCGATAGGCATACATGTTCTCTGACCAAAAGTGAATTTTCGACTGAATGGTTAGAATTTTATAACGTTGGTCTTTACTTATAGATTGTTTAAGAAGTTCATCACATTTGACTAGTGCATTATTATAATATCCAGCGTAAATGCAATTGGAGATTTCCTGCTCTTTTTGTTGAAAAATTGTATTTGATACATTGGCAAATATAGTCGTTACATTTAAAAAGAAAAACAATAAAATCAAATACCTGATATTCTTCATCTATATCACAAAAGAAAGTAATTAAAATGAAATAATCATGCAGTGATACAACTTGAAACAAAAAATCCCACCAACTTTACCTGCGGATCTTTTCCTCAAAATCTAATTTTATTAACTCCCAATATTTATTACGAAGGCAAATCGGCTCAAAATCTTCGTCGGCATTATCAAAAAAGGTTAGTTGAGTTATTATTTCTTTTTTCGTAAGACTATACGGATAGCGTTTTTCATAAAATTCAATCATTTGATTTAGAGAAAAATAATCCATTAATTCATGAAGGTCCCAAAAGTCTTTTTTTCGTCCATTGTTACCTATCACTTCTAGTTTCATTGCTGCAATTTCTTCTAATCTTGCAAATCGAATATCCTGCTCAATAAGTAGTGGGAAGACAAATGAATCGGTGTAAAAAATATCCAATTTTACGAGGTCTTCCTTCGATGTCCCTACAAAGTAAGATTTACCCATTGAATTATTTCCTCCATACCCCATTTCAACTGTTGGAAAGGTTGAACATATCACTTTATCTATACATTCGAAATCGATAGAATCATACGCTGCATCAGTAAACAAATCAATATCGACAGACATTCTGTGTCCAATTTGCAAACTTAAAGAAGTACCTCCAACTAATCGAAAATTCTTCAATTCTTCAATTTTCATGAGTTTATTTAATGAAACCCAAAGGTTATCTGAAACCGTATTTTTGTGAATTGCATTCAATTTATGCGTTTTTATTTATAAATACTTATTTACATTTTGATAGAAACTTGGAAGAAAATTATTTCTATTAGCATCAATTGTTTGTTTCACAGTTGAAAGTCCATAGAAAGAAATAATCTCATTAATCTCTGTATCATTTCCCCTTTCGAAAATACGTTTGATAATGGAAGTTTTTTGTTTTTCCCAATCCAATAATTTGAAATCAGTATCCCAAAATAGTATTTTCCTTATCTTATTGAGGTTTGGAGTACTTTTTTCAGCATCTTTTTGTAATTCTATTTGTATATCGTAACTGGCTTGAATATGCATAAAATAATCCGATGCAACTCCGAATTGTTTTGCCAGTTTGATTGAAAGTCCAGGATTAACACTTCTTTTTTCATTGAGAATTGCACTGATGGTTTGCTTGTATTCATTAACTGATTTAGCTAATTCACTACTTTTCATACCTTGAACTTTGAGCTCTCTTTTTAAAATAGCCCCCGGATGAATTCCTTTTATTTTTGAAATTTCAGGCAACATACTTCTCATTTTTTCTCAAAGGTAATAAATTGTTACTTAGTAAACAAAACTGTTTACTTTTTGTGATTTTTTTCTTTGTTAAAACAATGTCGTCACCTACAAACCAATCATAAGAACGGGGTTAATCCTTCATCTGCGGGATAAACCCCAAAACAACAAATCTCAACTTATTTTGAATAACTAACAATAATCCTTACTTTTACGAAATAAAAACAATAATATGAAATCTGTTAAGGCAATACTTTTGTTTATTATGCTTTTCTTTTCTGGACTTGCAAGTTCGCAAGTAAGTCAAACTGATACAAATACTTATGTAATCAAAAAAAGCAATGGCGCTGAATATATTGGTAAAATTATAAGTGATGATGGAAGAGAAGTATTAATAGCAACGAAGGAATTAGGAAACATCTATATACCGAAAGCTGATATTACTTCAATTAAAGTCGTAGATATTGAGAAAGAAATGGTGAATAATGAATATCGTGGCAAAGGTGTATTTACAACACGTTATCAATTCTCAACGAATGCATTTCCAATAGAAAAAGATGAAAACTATGCAATGATTAATTTATATGGGCCAGAAGTTCATTTTGCTTTAAATAAGCGAATATCAATTGGATTAATGGCATCGTGGATTGCAAGTCCGTTAGTTTTAGCCGTAAAATACACCATCCCTACTTCAAATGAAAAGATAAATTTTGGATTTGGAACACTTTTAGGAACAACAGGATATTTGAATCAAGCGAAAGGATTTGGAGGTCTACATTGGGGCATGGTAACCCTTGGAGACCGTGCTAAAAACGTGACTTTATCACTCGGATATTCTTACTTGAAACCTGGACTATCAGGATACGACACATTTTATCAACCAGGTACTTATTCGGATCAATCCTATTATAGTAATGTAATTGAAGAAGTGAATTCGCCATTAGTATTAGCTCCTGTTTTTGGAGTGGCAAGTATCGCTCCTGTTGGGAAAAAAGCGAGTTTTATCCTTGATGCAATGTTTATTTTAGGTAAAACAAGTGGTGAACAAGAACAAGATATTACCTATTATTATAATGAACAAGGTCAAGCAACTTACAGTGTTGTTTCGGAGTTAAGAAGTGTAACGTACCCTCAAATAAATTTTGTATTTATGCCTGGGATGCGTTTCCAAAAATCTGAAACGAAGGCCTTTCAAGTTTCGCTTGCCGGGATTATTGGTTATGTGGTTGATCTTTACTCATTTCCTGTTCCAATGTGTAGCTGGTTCTATAAGTTTTAAGCAACCTATTTCAACACTTATTCAATTAAGTTTCAATTTGCGGTTAGGTTTTATTTTGGAAAAAAATTATTTTGAAATCTATTTTAACTTTCCCAATAACAAATCATATTCTTTCTGTGAGTTTCGGTTAAAATGCAAAAAAAATCCCATTAACTGAAGTTGAAGGGCTCTTTCCATTTATAAGTATGTAAAATGTGATAATTTACACAAAAATAATATTTATATTGTGATTTTAGTAAAGTTCCGCAGGATTTGAAATCCTTCGGAACTTTACTAACCGAAATAATATTTCTTTGTACGCTAATTAAATGAACGAAATTCAAACCATTTATCCACATAAAATTAGCATCCACATAAACCCACATCACCAAAATTTCGAACAAAAAAATACCAATCAATAGAAGTGTTGATATTTGAGATATAATACCAACGAATGTTTCAAATGTCGTATACAAATTTCAACTGAAATCGTTTTTTACAATTGTAAACAATTTGTCTTCAAAGGTTATATGTGATTAACTGCTATGTTTTGTTTCCCTCGGATCTGAGCTACCGTTGGCTCTTGAAGGTGGGCGATTTGTTTGTATGTTATTTTATGCTTTTGAGCTCATTATTTATAAATGTTTCGAATTCTGATTTTTCAGGTAATTGTAATTGATATTTACTAACAAAAATATCTAAGTCGCTGTCTGCTATTGCGTATTCTACGAGCGTCTTGTTTTGATTGGTAACAAGTAGAATACCAACAGGTGGATTGTCTTCTTTTTCTTGAATTTTTTTCTTGTAGTGTTGCAAGTACGATTTTAGTTGACCAATGTGTTCGTGTTTTGCAATATCGGTTTTTAACTCGATTAAAACGTGGCACTTCAGAATACGATGATAGAAAACTAAGTCTATAAAATAATACTCATCGCCAATTAAAATACGTTTTTGTCGTGCTTCAAAACAAAAGCCATTACCAAGCTCAGTTATAAACTGTTGTAAATGAAACAAAAGTGCTTGTTCTAATTCAGTTTCTTCTATTAAATGCTGTTGTTTAATATTTAAAAATTCAAAAAAGTAATGAGATTTAATAAGATCTGTTGCTTTTTGAGGTTGTATTTTGTTAATCACTTCTTCAAACGAAATTTTATGGTTTTGCGATAAACCTATTCTTTCAAAAGTTAAAGTGTTAATTTGTCTTTTCAGTTCTTTTACACTTGGTTGTGTTTTTAAGATTAGTAATTCATAGAAATGTCGCTTTGTACGATCTCCGATTTTAATGAGTTCTGCAAAATGGGTGTATGAGATATTTTGAAAAATAGTTGAATAATATTCCATTTCTTCATTACTTAATTTTTGGGTTGACAACCCAAGAATTAATTCATTCGGATTTTCAGGTAAAAAATCAGAAGGTAACAAATTTTTAAATTCTTGGGTTAGCAACCCAAGAATTTGTGGATAGGTCTTATAAAATTGTCTGCAACGTGATAACTCAGGTGTAGTTAGACCTTTAATTGTGATATTCTTTGCAATATTTTCAAGTAATTTAGATCCATATACTGCTCTATCGCTACCATTTTGTTCAAATTCCACGATATAACAACCAGTTAGCCAATTTCGAAATGTTAAGTGGGTATTTACCGCTTTAACTGCTCGCTGCAGTAAAAAATCATTTGTTTGCTGAATACGAGTTACTAACTTTTCAAAATCCATCTTTTCCTTAAACTTGATATTTTAAAGATAACAAAAATTCAAATTATCAAGAGATTAAAATTTGTGGTCAACACTAATTATGGGCGGTAAAATCCCACTTCACCAAAATTTCGAACAAAAAAAACCACCAACTTGCGCTGATGGGATTTGAGAAACTGTTCCGCAGGAATTAAAATCCTGCGGAACTTTTCTAATCGAAACAATATTTCCTTGTTTGCCGATTAAATGAACGTAATTCAAACCATTGAAATGGTTAATTAATCATTGGTGATTCATCATAGGGGAGGTTTTAAAACCTCCCCTATGATGAAATAAACACGAACAAAAAATGGTTTCAACCATTTATCCCTTAAATTCGTCACAACAAATTCCCAATATAAAACCTACCTCGCCGAAATTTGGAACATAAAAAACAAACAACCAACGGAAGAGTAATCGTTTAATTGAATTACTTGCTAATAATTCATCCCAAAAGCCCACAAAGGAATAACATTGAGATAACCAAATTCAATGTCATCTTTTACAATAAATGAATTGCCATTTTGCTCAATTTGATGTTGTTTTTTATTTTTTCCGCCGACTTCAAATATTAAATCTCCAATTTGAAAATCCGCTGATTTTGATGAAACAATTTTGTTTTGCATGCGCATTTGGTTCAGAAAAAATGTTTCTCGAATGTTCCCAATATTTGATTTATCACCTACTAAACTATAGATGATATTTGTGTTATCCAAGTACACTTTTTCAACTTTCCCCAAACCTCGAATCCCTTGCGTGGAAGAAATTAACTGATAAATCAAACCTGTTTTTTGCATGTGTAAAAAGTAATCCTCCAGAGAATTTCTACTTACTCCAATTAGTTCCGCAATTTTTGAATGATTGGGTTTAAAAGGAACACTTTCTCCAATGATTGTAAGTAAACGTTTTAATTTTCTACTCGTTCCAACATTCAAATTGGCATATTGCGGAATATCCGTTTCGAGTGTTTGAATAACGATTTGTCCTAAACGTAAGTCCAGTTGATTTTCAATTCCAAATGGATAATACCCACGTTTCAAATAATCGTTAAACAAGGGCAAAGGATGAAGAATTCCATCGAGTTTTACTTCATTATTTACGATTTGCTCCAGTGTAAAGGCCTTATAATCGTAGTTATGAAATAATTTCAAATACTCCCGAAAGGAGAGTCCTTGTAAGTGATAGGTTATAGCACGCCTACTTAAGTCAGACGAGCCTTTTAGAATGTCCAAAACGGAAGAACCTGTGAATATTACCTTAAGCGTTGATAAGGAATCGTAAATATTTTTCAATTCTTTCGACCAATCTCCATATTTGTGAATTTCGTCGATAAACAAGTACTCACCGGCATTTTTATAGAATGAATTAGCTACATCTAAAAGACGATTCTCACCAAAATATAAGTCATCGGCTGAAACATACAACGTCTTGTGCTCATCTAAATTCTCTTTTATGTGTTGCAAAATTAACGTGGTTTTACCAACGCCTATTGGCCCCACAATGCCAATCATTCGGTTATTCCAATCAATCGTGTTAAATAAATAACGTTTAAATGAGGTGTCTGTAAGCTGAATTAAAGTTTGAAATTTCTGGTAAAGTGCATCCATAATCGGTAATTGAAAAAACAAAGATACAAAACGCACAATAAATTCAACAAATTATGTATTATTTGTTAAATTTATTGTGCAAATTTAGTTATCGTAATAAAAAAACTGAATCTCATGTTACGAAAATCTTTGTGGAATTTGGTATTTCTCCTTAGGGTCGGATTTAAATCCGACTCTAAGGAGAAACCACACGTACAAAAAATGGTTTTAACCATTTACCCATAAAATAATTGAAATGGTTTTTTGATTGGGGTTTAGTTTTTTGAAATAATCTGAAATTTCTCAAAAAACAATTTTTAAAAAAATCCCACCAACTTGCGCTGATGGGATTTAATCTAACCTACTATTAAATATTTATTGCAACACAATTTTTCTAACCGTAACTGTATTTCCTTGTGCGTCAAATATATGTACGAAATACAAACCGTTACCTGACCAAGTGCTTAAATCCACATAGAATTGCCCTTGATTGATTAAGCTTTGGAAAACTTGCTGACCTGCATTGTTCTCAATTTTTATTGTATAACCTGACATTGCTGTGTAATTTCCGTTATCTATGGTAATGTGATTACTCGCAGGATTTGGATATATCAAAATCATGTTTTCGTTGTTTGGTGCCGGCAAACCAAGTGTTGTATTGATAATTAAGGTATCTGTGACTGTTGTGTAAAGTGTATCGTAAACCGTTACGTTGGTAATACATGTATCCACAATTTGAATAGTGGCAACGTTGGAGGTATCAGTACAACCTCCTGTGTTAATAATCGCCCTGAAAGGTTGGTGGTGATTGGAAACAGATGTATTTGAAACAGTTAATGTATTTGTTGCACTGCCAGAATAATTTGCATTTGAAGGAACATTTTGCCAACTAACATTTAAAGGATTACTTTGCCATTGGAAAGTACTTCCAGAAGCTGCATTTACAAAAAACTGTGCGTTGGCTCCAATTGTATTAACAGAGTTTATTGGTTGAGTTGTGATTTCATTGGTAGTACAAGCGTTATATAAAGTAGTGATTTCTTGTTGGTTTAAAGGTCTGTCAAATATAGAAATATCATCCATAAAATTATTATTACCTCGAAAAGAAACAGGTTCTTCATTTACAGTTTGTATAATCATATTTGGATTGTACGAATATACAATACTTGTTAATAAAATACCATCTTGAAAAACTTTAACTGTGGAAGTTCTATTTCCTAAAGTATTATCAAAAACCAAAGTGTACATATGCCAGTTATTGTCATTTACTGGTGTGTTTGCTGCATATGTAATAGCAGACTCAGCTATATCGATAGTTACACCTGGATTTGGGTAGTTAAAAGAACAAGCAAACCTACCTCCAGCCACTTGAGACGTCATAGACCCCCAAAACAATGGTACAATATATTGTGATGTAGTTGAAGTTGTTTTCATCCAAAAGTTTGCACTTCGTGAATTCCCACCTAATAGTCCTGAATATGTCGTTGAAATTTGACTATTGGAATTCAAATAATAAGCAGAATTTAGATTGCCAAATCTATCTAATGTAAGGGTCGCTAAAGATGTTCCAGTCTGACTTCCATTATATACGTTTCCACTTTCATCATTGGCATTACCATTAAAAGGCCACCAACCAACTAATCCATTTGTTGGTACGTACGATGGAACTTGCGCCATCACTTTTGCACTTATACTAAGCCCAAGTGCAAAGGCTGCTAAAATGTACTTTTTTTTCATGATTGTCTGTTTTGGTTTTGCAATTTTAAATCTAATAAATGCAAGCACTTTGCAGTCTGTAATTTTTATCTAAAAAATTATTTGCAATTTGTTATAAATATTAAAATCATATTATTCCATCCTTTAATTATAAGTAGAGTGAAATAGAGAAATGTCCCGAAAAAAAATCCCACCAACTTGCGCTGATGGGATTTGAGTGAAACAATAGGATTTATTAGTTTTTCTTTTTTCCAATATTTCCAATTGATGGCAAAGAGTTTTCTTTTGCACCTTCGCTAGTAGTAGGAATAATTGAGTATTTTTCTTTATCTCTAGTAATTGTATAAATAGTGTTATTCAACATAATTAGTGCAGGAGAATCTTTTCTTCCTTCTGTGGTAATATATGATTCTAGTTTATCATTTTTAAAGAATAAAAACAACGTTTTTTCTTTTCCATTGTAAACTACTTGTCCACTGTTTTCACCGCCTAATTTATTTAGCTTCTCTGGAGATTCAGTTCTTTCTACCAATTTATATTTATAAGAATAAATTGTGTAACCATCAAATTGTGCACTAAGTACATCATAAGGTTTAGACCCTAAGGCTGTAATCACTTCATTTAACGATTGGTTTTGTTTTAATTGAATCACATTTTCAACTGATGCAAACTTTGGTGCTTGCATAGTTTTACAAGATGAAAGAGTAGCTAACACAAGCCCCATTCCACAAATTAAATAAAAAGTTTTTTTCATAATAAATTATTAAAGTTTTTTCCCTACTCTCTAGCTTTTCGGGTTTCGCTCTTACTGAAAATCAGCAGTAAGTCTGTTCGCCTGCAAAATAAATCATACTCACTGCAACCACTTTGCAGTCTAAAAATTATTTTGCTTGCCATTTAAAATTCAGATTTCCAGCTTGTTTGAATTGGTAACTGTTGCTGCTTTTGACAAAAAATAAAGGGCAATGAAATTCATTTTTAAGCACGTTTAAATAGTAAAATAAACTACGTTCAGAAATTTCTAGCTGCTTTGCAAACTGTTCTGCAGAACCAGTATTGCGTTGTTTAATTCCCAAATAAATGCGTTGCAAGATTGCTAGTTGTTTGTTCTTAAAAACAGCGTCTATTTGGTCAATCGTTTGGTCTTCATCGTATTTCCAAATCAAAGCGCCACTTTCAGAAAAGATATAGCTTTGCTTGAAATTATTCCAAGCAATAGGCGCGTTCAACTCCTCACGTATAAACTTGGTGTAATTGTAAATCATTCGCTCTGAAACGCCTAATTTCTTTGCAACATCAGCAGGTTTTCCCGTTTGCATGCGCTCCACTAAATGAATGAATTTTCTCAGTTTTTCTAAGTGCATATACCACTAAGTAGAGTGAGAAAAGAATTTGTCCCGATTGCGCTACACTTTTTGCAAGCAATCGTTTTACAAATATAAGAAATAGATACATTGGATTATTGACAATTCTACTTTCCTGTATAGCTGGCTAGTAGGACTCCACCTCAGACAGAAATTTCCATTATCGGTGCAAAGAAAAATCAAGGTAGTGCAATCAGTTTGCAGTTTGGAATTTTGTTCTTTTATAAATTGTCATATTTATATGTGCCCGAATTTCAGATGTGATTAATAATTTAACGAAAGCTCCACAGGATTATATTGCCAAACTTTCTTTTAAAACTTTGTTGAAAAGTCAAGGTTAAGACAAAGTTAATGCGCTTTTAAAATTTCTATTTTTGCCTCCATGAATACAAAAGGTAAACTAATTATAATAGGTGGCGCTGTTGATATAGGCAGTTTTGCGGAGAGCAACTTCACCGACCAAGTAGAAAAAAATCTTAATTTTTTCGAAAAAGGAATTCTTAAAAGAATCATTGACGAATCAAAAAATGGCAAAGAATCTCGAATAGAAATTATTCCAACTGCGTCTAAAATCCCAACTGTCGTTGGTACTGAATACGCCAAAGCATTTCAATACTTAGGTGCAGAAAATGTTGAAGTTTTGAATATTGAAAACCGTGAAGATGCTCTTTCTGATGAATCATACAATCGTATAAAAAACGCAGATGTTATTTTCTTTACGGGTGGCGACCAATTGCGACTATCTTCCATAATCGGAGGAACACCAATGCACGATTTGATTTTGCAAAAATACCACGATGAAGAATTTATTTACGTTGGTACATCTGCTGGAGCTGCAAGTGCAAGTAAAAGTATGATTTATGAAGGTTCTAGTCATGAAGCATTGCTGAAAGGAGAAATTAAAATTACAAGTGGTTTAGGTTTGATTGATCATGTCATTGTGGATACGCATTTCGTTCAACGAGGAAGAATCGGACGTTTGTTTCAAGCGGTTGTAAGCAATCCAAAAACTTTAGGTATTGGTTTGGGAGAAGACACAGGATTGTTGGTCACTGAAGGAAACGCTATGGAAGCATTGGGCTCTGGATTGGTAATTTTGGTTGACGGACGAAACATTTCAGATACAAATATTACCGATGTAAGTATTGGAGAGCCAATTTCAATCAAAAATTTAGTGGTGCATGTAATGAGTAAGAGTGATAAATATTTATTGAAAGAACATCAGTTTACTATTCACAATCATTAAACAATAACAATGAAATTATTAATTCACGGCGGTTTTTTCAGCGAGTTTTCACAATCCAACGAAACGAAAGTTGCCAAACAAAACGCAATGGAACGCATTGCAAAAGCTTCTTTTGAGTATTTGAAAACACATTCTGCAGTGGAAACTGTTGTTTTTGCAGTCGAACAATTGGAAAACGATTCGCTTTTTAATGCCGGAATTGGTTCTCAAATTCAAAAAGATGGTGTGATTCGTATGAGTGCTTCTTTGATGGATGGAACTACCAAAAAATTCAGTGGTGTCATCAATATTCAAGAAGTGAAAAATCCGATTCGTGTGGCTGAAAAATTGATTGCAGTTGACGATCGCGTGTTAGGTGGTGAAGGTGCAAATGCGTACGCAAAAACGATTGGTGTTGAAACATTTTCTACTGAAATTCCAGAAAGAAGAGCTGAATACGAAGCAAAATTAGCAGCATCACGATTGGGAACAGTTGGTTGTGTTGCCCTCGATATTGAAGGGAAATTGGCAGCTGCAACTTCAACTGGTGGAAAAGGTTTTGAAATTCCTGGTCGCATTTCAGATTCTGCTACGGTTGCAGGAAATTTCGCAAACGACGATTGTGCTGTAAGTTGCACAGGAGTTGGGGAAGATATCGTAAGTGCAGCAGTAGCTTCGTCTATCGCGACAAGAGTTACAGACGGTTTCACAATTGATAAAGCATTTGACAAAACCTTTTCTGAATTAGCAAAATTTGATGGTTTTGCTGGTGCAATTGGTTTGGATAAATACGGAAATATGTTTTGGCAAGAATCGCATCCGAAAATTGTTTTCGCTGCGTATGATGGTGTGAATTTTACCGTTTTTAGTTAATCAAAAGAGATGAAAAAAATTGTTTTAATTTTTGGGCTAATAGTATTAACACTTTCCTCTTGTGCCACATCAAAAAATGGCGGTGGATTGAATTTATTTACTATTGCTGACGATAAAAAGTTTGGCGCTGAGGTTGCTACTGAAATCGAAAGCGACCCAAAGAAATACAAAGTGCTTGATTCGTCGAAAAATGTTGCTATTTACAAGTATGTTTACAAGGTGCGCGATAACATTTTGAATTCAGGTCAAGTTGAACACAGAACTGATTTTCATTGGCGAATTAGAATTATTAACGACGATTCGACTTTGAATGCATTCTGTACGCCAGGTGGTTACATTTATGTTTATACAGGAATTTTAAAATTTTTAGAATCTGAAGATGAGTTTGCAGGTGTATTGGCACATGAAATTGCACATGCAGATAAACGTCATTCCACACGACAAATGACACAGATGTTTGGTGTTCAAATGATGTTACAAATTGTTGCTGGAAATCGTGAATTAGTTAAGCAAGTTAGTGGCGCTTTGATAGAATTGAAATTTTCGCGCAACCACGAAACGGAAGCAGATTTATATTCAGTGAAATATTTATGTCCCACAGCTTACAACGCTGCTGGAGGTGCGGGTTTCTTTGAAAAAATCCAAGCAGTAGGTGGAGGTCGAACACCCGAGTTTTTATGTTAATGCCTAAAAAAGATTGACCGTTTTTCACCTCCTTTATCTTTAGATTATTGCAGACAATACATCTAGATTCTGAGGCTTTGTTTG
>Ga0247832_1003777_pt1 | contig 20057 bp, 19 predicted proteins | sample LaCruzMarch2015__10_FD_192407 | JGI IMG/M metagenome (GOLD analysis project Ga0247832, IMG submission 192407) | Freshwater microbial communities from meromictic Lake La Cruz, Castile-La Mancha, Spain - LaCruzMarch2015_4m | ecosystem: Environmental > Aquatic > Freshwater > Lake | place: Spain... | reverse complement strand
CATGCTTGGTAACAGAAAAGCAGCTATCATCATTGATGTCCATATATGCATCAATATTGTTGTATTTGGCCGATTTTACGTTCACGCCAACACCATCATCCTTGATACCTCCTCCGGTACCAAATCCCCATCGCACGGCACCTAAAGCCATGCCCAATGCACCCTTTACTAATGCAGTTGTACCTCCACCAATAACATAGCCTTCATCATCATCATCATCACCATTGGATGACATGTCCAATTCTCGATTAGACAATATTTCATTATTAATATGTGATTTTTCTTCCTCTTCTTCCTTTATATGCATTCCATGCACCGAAATGTCATCATCATCATCATTGGCACGTGGTGGTGTCAATGGAATTGATGTATCAACCTTTGCTCTACTTGAATTAAATATAATAGCTGGTGTCAATGCTGATGCCGACGGCTCTGCAAGGATCAACATTTTGACCGATGAGGGGTGGTTGTTCAGTCGTTGTTGTTGTCCTTGTCGCACACCACCACCATCACTACTATGTAATACATCATCGGAGTAGCATATGGCCATGGCAAATAAATTCCAATAGTCATTTTCTGAATAGTGAATATCCGATGACTCTATTTTATTTTCATCTTCCATCGAAGAAGCAGCAGTAGCAGCAGCAGTACAATCGTGCATTCGTTGATTGATCAATAATGGAGATGGAACATCTAAGGGGGAGGGATAATTGTTAATCAATGGGATGACTACCGACAATGACATTGTCATAGTAGAACTATCACTATTACAATGACTATTCGTGATATTATCATCCATATTGTGAGCAGTAGCAATATCATTACTCCTACCAGTAGAGGTAGTAGTACTAGTAGTAGTAGCATTCTGAAATGTAATAAATGGTCTCCAGGATGGTAGCTTAATTATAGTACCATTATTATATGTAATCCAAATAATATCTTGACTAATTATCATAGTACTTTGTTTTGTCATCTCCTCTTCTTCTTCTTGTCCATTATTACAAGTAGGTGGTAACAATTCATCATCATCCCCCACGTAATGGAATGTAGATGATGATGATTGTTTCTTTTTCCTTCGACGACTATAATGACAAAATGAAATAGATTTTATTCCAGAGGGTTGTTGTGATTGTTGTTGATATTGTTGTTGCTGTTGTTGTTCATTATTTTCTGCATCTCTCATTGATATAGGATTACTACTATTATTCATTCCTGATGAGGAAGATGACAATGATGGATGAAATATTTGAATATACGAATTTGGGTCAATTTCATAATTTTTGTCATTTGCATCTTGGTAATTGTTGTTGGTGTTGTTGGTAGTGGTGGTGGTGGTGGTGACTGGTTTCCATACTTTGTAACCATTGACCATTCTCGCATGAGGGAGAATTTGTTGTACATGCGGAAATGAAGATGTATATAATAATCCCTCCTCCTCCTCCTCCTTCTTTGTCTTCTTGTCATCATTTGATTGTGGTAGTGCGGAGGATATCATTAATTTCCCATCTTTTATTACTTTACATTCTTCATACTTGAGATCAAAATGTATATGATCATTGTTACTACTATTGTTGTTACTACTATTGTTATTAGTATCTGGTAACACCTCCGCCTCTACCAATGACACATTTAATAATATCGAATATACATAATCATGTATATTTCCCAACATTATTGCTACCGTGCGTTGTGTGATACTGCTACTACTACTACTGTGACATTGTTGATTACTGCTACTACTTGTTGGATTAGTAGTCGCAGTAGTAGTGGAAGAAGAAGTAGTATAACGATTATGCTGTATGATTATGGATGGTGCGGGAATTAATGCACATGATGTGATATCGGCTACAGTAAAACATTTGTCATCATCATCATCATCCTCCTCATTGTTTGTGTTGTTCAATGTTGATGTATATTCCTGGGATATATATTTTTTTCGAGTAACCAACGAGGGGGGGAATACTATCCTAACAATAGGATCGACACCCACCTCGTCATAATAATATTGGTGAGAAGACTCTACATTTTTTTCTGTATTCATTCTTGTAGCAGTAGTACTATTATCATCCTCCATCTCGTCATTCTTCTCATGCTTATTATCATTGTACTCCCGATGCCACTCTTTCCCCCCATGATTTTGATGATGATGATCATGATGATTGGTTATAGAGCTACGTACTCGATAGGCAGAAACATCGACCCATTCCATTCCTTCTTCTTCGTCTTCATCATCAATGTTGTCAAATGAGGATGTCTTCTTGTTGTTGATGTTGTTATCTGGTTTTTCAATTTCATCATTGCCATCATTACCATCATCATCATCACTATCATCGTTGGTGTGTTCCCGTTGTTGTACTAATTCCAATGCAAACAATTGCACCGCCACGACCGTGCTCCCATATGCCACGGCCAAAAATAATCGTATCTTTTGACTACTACTACTTCCATTGCTACTGCCGTCGTTCACACCCGACTGCAGTTGCTGACGCTGTTGCGGAGATGGAGGATGGTGGTAGTAGGGATCCAATTCTATCAATTTTACGCGCTCAAGAGCATTAGTTCCATCGTTATTAATCGTCGTCGTCGTCGGGTCGTCATTGCAGCGCTGCTGCAACTGTTTCTCGACATGCTCCACTTTGCGTACAAGAGGTGATATGTCCAATGAGGCTGGTAAATTAGCCGTATTCAAGTATGATGTCATTGTCGAAATCGGAACTTAGGTGGGACAAGGGAATGACGACAGGGGGTAAATGGCGCGCATTTTGCCTTGATTTTTCGCGGTCGTCCACCCGAGACCTTCGCATCGTCATTGTGACAAAAAATCAATTGCCAATTGTTCTGTTCTCATGCGAACGTTCGAGAATGAGATTTCACAGTTCAAACATTCGCACAAGAACGTTTGGCAGTTGATTTTTCGGTGCGAAGGTCTCGAGGGACGACCGCGGGTCAGGCGCGCCATTTACCCCCTGTCGTCATTCCCTTGGGATGGGAGAAGGGCCGCGAACAAGGCCAGTAATTAATATACCGCAATAAAATGTGGGGTAATATCGATGGAGCATATTCTCTCACACGGTCACATCCATTATCATCCAGTCTTTTATCGATAACCGGTCCAGAGCATATCCCATTGAATGATGCACGGTGGCACGAACTGTTAATACATTATGACATATTAGTCCATTTGCACAACAACAACAACCATGGATCATCATCGTCCTCGTCGTTGTCAACATCGTCTCATACTAATGACGAGGATGAGAATAATGATGATGATGATGATAATATCGTCGAAAGAGCATGTCGGCGTGCTGCCAAGTATTGCAGATCATCGTCCAATTTGGCAACACTCACATTACACGTAGCAAGGATGATTGATGAATTAAAAACTAGTTTAATTACTATCATGGAGCTGGGATTATTATCATCCAATCACAACAACAACAACAACAACAACAACAACAACAGCAGCAATAATGATGGAGAGGCGGAGTATATGAAATTACGTACGTCAATAGTGGGTAAAGCTCGTGTGACATGTGGTGGGGTTAATCTTTTACGTCTCCTTTCGCATGAAACTATTGTTACTGCAATTTTTAATCATCATCATCAACGTGGTGGTGGTGATGAATACGGTGAGAATAGCAACAGCTCAATTCACTATCGTTCACAATCTGCTGCTGCTAGTGCATCGTCGGGAAATAATAATAATGACGCAAATTATATATTAAAAGAATGCTTTACATATAGAAGTCGTGGTGCTGATTTATATGGCGGCAAAAGTAGTGATGTAATAATCTACCCCAAAGATGCCGCGATGGAAATTATTATATCAATTATGAATTTATTTTCATCTATTGGTACATTTCTTCATGACGAGCATAATAATAATGACAATGACGACCGCGATGACAAAGATGATGGAAAAGAGAAGGTGGAACGTATATTGAATATTCCGGAGGTGTACGATGTCATGGTCCAACTATGTCTACTGCTATTAGTCCTATTCTCAACACAGCTATATCAACCATTCCCCAATGCTACCATGATGATAAATGAACGACAATGTTATAATTACTTTTTGGATAAATGGATGCAATATTCACAACAACAACAAAGTGATAATAGTAGTAGTGGCAGTGGCAGTGGCACGAAAATAGAACATCAACGTCAATATCAGACACAGAATTTTGGCAGTAGTCATGATGATTATGACGATGATGATGGAAAACATGGGAGAAGTTTACCACGGACGAGTAATGAGTCATTATACTTTTTACAGTTATGTATTCATCTATGGGTACAATGTCCAACTCCACCGAAACGGTCCATTTCATTCCATTATGTAGAATTAACCAATACAATGGTGACAGAAAAGAATGGTACAACAAGTATGATGAAATTATCACGTGATGGTATGTATGAAAGTCATACTATTGTCATGGCAAGGTCACCACCATCCAATAATCATGTCAATCTTTCAGTAAAAGCGGCAATGAAGCAAACTATTCAAGGGAATAGTAATGAATCTAGTAGTAATAGTACAACAAATTCATTTGTAATTGCACTTGGGACTGACGATGATGTTGATTTATCATCGCATGGGCATATCGCTGGCAATGTCGTAACAGCATGGGATAATGATGGTTTATCTTCCAATTTGCTCTCACATCCACTTCGAAATCTACTCCTATTATCATTGTCAAAATTCTTACTACTGCCATTACAGTTGGTACGGTTGGCATTCCGACAAATTCTGATTGGACAGAATAATGAGAATGATAGGAATAGTAGTATTATTACATCTGAGAAAGATGAATTAATACTTCAACAACTCCAATCACACTGTGAAAGACAAACAAGTTGGTCTAAAACGAACAACATTCTTTGGCTAACGAATTCACCCCTCTCTGATATGGCATGTGCTCTACTATTAATTGTAACAAATAATTATCGAGCAGAAGATAATGATGGAAACAACAATGCTGCTGTACAACAGAATCCGTTTACGAAGGAGCTTGCTTTACTGAATGATACACATCATAATATTGGTATCGGTAATTCAAACAGAATCAAGACTGAAAAATTGATGGTCTTCCCACAATCGTTACTCTCCAAAGTGACTATTAACTTTGAGTTACTATTCAATGCATTCCAACGTACTGCACATACGGAGATTGGAGCATTGTGGTTGTACACTTTACTGCTATCATCGCCATCGTTTGCACAAAGTATACGGAGCAGGTCAGATCTTGATACTATAATTTTACCATTATTGCGGAGTCTGTACTTCTCGATTGCTCCTCCCATGTCAGCGGCATCACAACATAATGCTCACACAGTGACAACGACGGTGATGATACCAATTAGTAGTGATCGACCCTTCCGGTCACTGTCTCAACTATACGTCATACTAATATTACTCTTGATATTTTCACAAGAGAACACATTCGGACGTGACTCATTCCGACGCATGCGTATTCCTAGCAACAATGCAATTCTATGGTTCAAGGAAAGACAGCAGATGAAAGATGCATCTCTCGGGACTGTGATATTGTTGATATTATTACAGACTATCACTTATAACCTTAATCATCTTCATGATGAATTCATATTGAGTAATACTTGTGCTGTATTGTTGAATCTTTCACCGCACATTACAGATTTGAGTGATAGTTATGTTGCCACAAGACTTATTATTGCAACGGTCTCTTGCTTCAAAAGATACACTGCACTTATGCAAGAGAATGGAGGTGAATCCGAATTCGAAGGAGATATATCAACCTTACTTGGCATGCATGGAGAGGTAAGTGTGTGTTGAAATATATATAAAGCTTTTTTGTTTATTGACACCACATCATCTATATCATATTTGACTCAAAATCTTATTATTATAAGACATGTCGTACCTTGCTACAACTTATTCGACATTGTATTCGTCCAAAGTGTTTGAGGAAAAATGTTCATCTTGTACATGCAATTCATCTTGAACAAAAACAGTTCCGAGAAATGTGCAAATATAATTCATTAGGGGATGTGTGCACCATCTCCGACCTTATCGAGAAATCAAATTGTATTATATCCAACAACAAGGGTGATGTGATATTACCTACCGCAGAACAAAAGATACAACTATTGAAAATGAATATGACAGAACTGAAATCATCCTTTACGTCGGTAGAAGACTGTGGTATCTCGGATGTAGATAGTATTGCCAGTGATATGAGTGACCTTGGAAACTTGACATTTACATATGAAGAAGAAGCAGATCCAGAGGTATTCTTTGTACCGTACATTTGGGACGTAATAGTTTGTACCCTAACAACAACAACCACAACAATGGAATGGGATCGTGCCAAGATACGATTATTTCCATTAAATGAAGAAGTGGATGCGATACTTCCAGGTACTACTAACTTGGACGTTGCTTGTAATGATGAACGACACAATACGCCTGATGTCGTGTAGGGCATGCTTATGATATTTGAGTTTATCCACATTCAAATAAGGTTTAATACTTCAGTTGTTGTTCAAGCGGATCTTATATAGATATCTTATTCACCCTTCAATTTCTTCATTTGTCTTCAATTCATCAAGTACACGCAATTGTAATACAGCTAGTGGTCCACCGAACAAACCTTTCACACCCCAAACAAATGAAGATCGTCGACGTGGTGGTGCTAATGCTACACCGTTGACTATAGCAGATCCAAGTCCAGCAACAATCACACCCAAAGCGACAATCTTCACAATGGTTAAATCAACATTTTTGGATGCCACTGACAATCCCATCATTTCGAATGCACGTGGCGTGGAATTGCCATATGCCAAACAAACGACCATGGTTGTTATTATACTATACAAACGTAATTCTCCGTCCATTGACAATTCCTCGTATGGATCCTTCTTTAACGATCCCATACGTGCCTTTCGTGCCCATGCTTGTGCCAAACCGGCCTTCTTCCCAGCCTCATCTAGCTTTTCGGGTGTCCATAATGGAGTTTGTCTTGGACCTTTATTTGTATTGTCTTACATATATAATATATGTGTGTAATGCAAAAAAAAATGAAATATAAAAACAAACAACGCGATGATGTTTTTGTTTAGATGTGAATATATATATAAAGGCACGTGCGTTATACGAATAGTAAACCATCTACACACACACACTCACCGGCATAGGGCATGACATAATCTTCTTCCGCCAATCGTTTACGCAAACTTTTCCCCTCCTTCACTTTCCTCGCAGCCTCCTCCAGCGCCTTTCCCATGGCATCCTCGTCCAGCAGCATGGAAGATATTTTCAATCCGGTATATCTCGCGTCGTCGGTCTCTCCGGTCCGATCGATGATTAACTTTGGTATACTGCTCTTGGCATTACGTTTTGGTGCGGCGACGATTGGCGGTTCCGGTAAGTCCATTAATGCATACATCGCACGACGTCCGCCATATTCCATCATCGGCGCGACTAAATGCGAATACCCGTACTTGATCAATTCGTCGTAATCGAACGTCTCGGGTACATCATCCCGCATGCGCGACTTGTTGGGCGATCCGGACACATATTCCAATACGAGATTGCCGCGAGTGCCTCCGATAATTTTACCAACTTCTCTATAATGTATAGTGTGTATCGTTAAAAATAATCACGCGGTCGTTTAGTTTGTCGTGTTTGGCAGGTATAACAACATGCGACGATTATTTTTTTTAGAGCGTTCATCCAACATAATAGGAAGATTACACGACAATGACAGCGGACACGATAAACGAAGAAACTAACTCACGACTTTGCAACATCGTCCGCATTTGCCTCCTCTCGTTTTTTAAGATAGGCGAATAGCCCCGCCTTGAGTTCGTCCGTCGTCATGCTACCACTACTACTCGAGTAGTCGGCAGCATTCAAAGACGTGACAATTTGACGATGATGTCTAATGGGCGACTGGAAACACGTCACGCCACCGCCCAAGACTAATGATGCAAAGACGAAGTAAAGCTGAAGCCGTGGCATCGGAGGATTTTTTCTCCAGGGAGTCGTTTTAGACTCAGCGTCTCGGCGGGAAGCCAAAAGAGGACAATCCACGAACCGGAAGGGAGAAATGAGTCGCGCTTCTCATCAATAAGCAAAAAATAGTAAAAGAAATCTAAACATCACTACCGTTAAGTATATTTTGTCTCTATTGGGACAAACACTGTCACTATTGGGACAAACAAACTGTCCGGGCCTTCGGACGCTGTGTCCAAAACGACTCCCTGCTTCCACCACCGCCTTGTCGGAATCGGAAGAGGATTCATCGCTTCTTCTGGCGGGGAAGCTCCTCTCCTCTTCTGCTTGTGGCTGCCCGGTACACATTAGTGCTTGCAGCTACACCCATGATGATCTTTCTTAATTCAATCACTTTCTTCTCTGCACTTTTGTGCACGGTACAACACACAGAAGCCGAAGCATCATCATCGTCACTTACATCAAAATTTAGAGTGCTTCCAATTACGACACCACGAGGTGGGGGATCATCTTCCGAATCTGCGTCATCGTGGAATGCAGGATCAAGGTTTAACGATTATCGAACTATTAGTCCACAGCACCAACAGTCGAAGGGGTATCAATCCACCACGATCCCTACCGCGTACAATAAACAAGAAGAAACTGTAAAGGAGGTATTTGTACAAGCATTCCAAATACGAGAGGATAGAAATAGATTCATAATGAGAGTATATGCAATATTATCGTGTCAATTACTCTTCACGGCGGGTACGATTCATGCATTCCATTTATATCCTTCTATACAAGAATATATGTTGTATGATCCTCTTGGTAGGAAAGGTTTGTATGATTTTTTCAATACATATTCTCATTCTCTTGAAATCAATGGACAATACATGTAATATATGCACAATCTTTTCTATATTTATTCTCCTTCACAACAACAACAACAACAACAACAACTCTAGTTCCATTAATCGGACTACTAATTTCATCAATTGCATGGATGATTACACTCTCATCCGATCATATACGTCAATCATCACTCATGAGATGGCCACTATTACTTGCATTTACGGTGGGTGAATCGATCGCGGTTGGGTTTATCTCAAGTGTTTATGCCTACGGTACAGTAATGAAGGCAATGATAACTACCGGCATGGCAACATTAGGCGTAACACTGTATACATTAATACAGAAGAATCCAAAGTACGACTTGTCACAATGGGGTCGTGCATTATCGGGCATTGGACTCGCATTTCTACTCTTCGGACTGCTCCATATATTGGAATTATTCGGCATAATCCCCATTGGATTATTGCCCTACTCGGAAACCTTGTATAGTATAGCAGGTGCCGGATTGTTCAGTTTATACTTGGCCCATCATACTCGACTTATTGTCAGTGGGACATCGGCCAAGTATCAAATGAACGAAAAGGATTATATCTTGGGTGCCATGTCCGTTTATAGTGATATTATTAATATATTTTTATACATTTTACGAGTGTTGGGTGAGGATGGGAATAGAGGGAAACGTGGAAGACGACGTTGATTGAGAGAGGACACTACTTTTGTATGCCAGCCTAGAGCCTTCGTAGGGTGCAAGTTTTGTGTGACTGCTTGTGTCGAAGAGAAAAAATGAGGGAACTTTCAATAATACTAACAAAACCAGGGACAATAGAAATTTATATGCAAATCTATCCCCCCTAGTTTGACATGTTGTTGCTGCTACGTACACACCAATAATTTCACCAATTCCTCCCAGCACCGAGTTTGGTAGATATAGCATCGATGGAATCATTGGCACTACTCGGTCCGGCCTTCTTCATCGACTCCGTATGCATACGTTCTTGATCCGTAATGGCCTGTAATATAGCATTAATATTCGTTTCCAGGACCATGCCCCCCATGACAATCTCGTCCAATATATAATGTACGCGATCGCTGTGAAATATCAAGTCCAATTCGCACACGTTTTCGAATCGCTTGTCCAATGCCTCCACGAATACTTGTATTAGGTCCAATATCCCAAGGTCCGACTCTTGTGCATCCACGGCGAATACGAAGTAGAGGGTGGCATAATGTCTGTATATCAATTTGATGTTCGTACCCCATTCCGGTACCGATCCCTCGAGGTAATTGCAGAAGGAGTCGGGACGGGTCGAGACCTGCCGGAAGACGCGTCGGATGACCGACTGTTGACGTTCCTCGCCGGATACATTTTGATAGAATTTCGTTAGACGTGGCTTACCGCCGTTGTTAACAATGACGATGCCCTTGATCATTCTTGTTCTCTAGGCGTACGACGATGACCGGAGAGAGAAGAGATAGTTATTCAACCATCGTCTACAACGAATAAGCGGGAGCGAGAAGGCGCCTGGAGTCGTTTTGGACACAGCGTCCGAAGGCCCGGACAGTTTGTTTGTCCAAATAGTGACAGTGTTTGTCCAAATAGTGACAAAATATACTTAACGGTATTGACGTTTAGATTTCTTTTACTATTTTTTGCTTATTGATGAGAAGCGCGACTCATTTCTCCCTTCCGGTTCGTGGATTGCCCTCTTTTGGCTTCCCGCCGAGACGCTGAGTCTAAAACGACTACTCGCATTCGTTATCATCTAGTCAGCGATGTTCCCGTATAAAATCCGCAAACCAGCATGGGGTTGTCTCAAGCCATCGAAGGAAGTCCTCGACGACCCTATTGTAGCTTTGTCTTCGTCGCTCCGTCTCGGTGACGATGATCCGCACGTAATCGGTGGTAATCTTCAACGCGCAATATTGATGGACCTAGTCGATCTTCGACGGCGATGGTATCACGTCGCGCAGCAGCAGCAACAACAACAACTAACTCCAACTACAGCTGTGGTGGATTCGGCAACGGATGATATCACAGCAACAACTGTCGCGCCGTCGTCATTCGCTGACTTCAAGGCATGCTTCCGCGAAGCTAGATTTGGTGCCTTACACACCCGGACAATTCCACCCCGCGTCGATAGGGGGGAGTATGTCCAATTGCTATACTCGAGCTGCTTCCATTTGCTAGAAACATCGTTTGAGGATTCTTATGATGCTGATTCAAAGTCAAATTGTTGCTGGGATGAAAGTCGTACATTTACAGACGCCATATATTCAGTGTTCATGCTGTACGCATTGCATAAGACGAACGTCCTACCAGTTGCACCATCACGACGATCGCACATAAAGCGGACACGAAGGGGAAAGTTCGTTGAGCATTCTTTAAGAGAGGCATGGTCGATGCTCCCCATCGGGATTAATAGCGATGAGGATAAGTTATATCGAAGGGCATTCATGTCACCGGTACGAATTGACAGGTGGAATTATATGTTGTTACTGCGACTTCGTGCCGCGTGTCTCGCTCGAGTTGAGAAATGTGAAGTCGAAGCGATGGTCAGTAACACAGCAATGAACGCATGCGACCAGTTGGCGCGTCATGCCGCACATATCATCGATATAATGCTCTCCGATGATTCATTCTTCGATTACTGCGAATATCACGGTCCTCACGGTCTGGAGGCATTAGCAGGATCATCCAATTTTTACAGAGCTCACTTCCCCAGCAATTCTGATAAGAGAATAAACAAGAACAGATCCAAAGCGATGTCGGCTATGACGAAGCTGCAGATGAATATGGTGGGAAAGGAAAGTGATATTCTTGATTCGTTGGATTTGCTGAATTTGTCCAAGTTGGTAGACAGTCATTGCTCCAATCTTAAGTCAGTTGTAACGAATCTTCAAATATCTCGGTCGACATCTCAGAGTAACTTAAAACCAAAGCAGAGAGAACTTGTTGAGAATACCTTGAGTGGTATCATAAACCGCCCAAGCTACGTAGAATTGATAAACAACTTGAATGTCAAGATAGGACCAAGTTTGAACTCAATTGAAGTGTCCACGGCTGATAAAACTGAAGCAAAAGTTCTTCACGAGGAAAAATCCGTACATTCCAAACAGCAGCTATGTCTAAAGTTTCCGGAAAGTCTATCATCTTTATTGTGCGACATAGATTTCTTGGACGATGCGATCCAGATACGAAAATCCGTAATAAAGGAGAATCGAGTACGTCTGAAAGGAGAATCAACATCAATTGAAGCTGATATGCGCCATGATCAAGCTTTCGTTGACTACTTGGACTTGGATACAAATCAGCAAATAGAAAAAGCCGCTAGTGATGGTAATGTGTCTAATTCAAGCACTGTTCAAAAACGAAAGAAACCCCGACGAGAGATCGACACAATTCGTGAGACTCGGCAAAATATTACTTTGGACGATATTTCAATCTCCACGGGGCCAGGAAAAAATGCATTATTATCGTTACTTTTAAAGTCAAATGGCAACGAGGATTTGGATGATGATGAAATACCAACTGATGTATTCGCACAGGATGATGACTCATCGATAGCAACGGGGGCAGGACAGAATGCCTTATATTCATTACTGTCAATGGCTGGAGGTAACACTTACAACTCTGACCAATTTGAAGACGAGCCTTCTGAGGATGACGACGACAACAACATCAACATCAACAATTCATACTCCAAATCACAATCATTGAAGACTGCTCTAATTGAAGTGAATGATGACGCGTCTGTAACAAGCGGGATTGGTAGGAGATCACTCCATTTTCTTCTTTCAGGACAAGAAGATGAATGTGCAGCCAGTCAACGAGCTAAGGCTGGAACGAGAAATGGTCACACAAAGTCGTTGAAACATATGAATTTGCCATTTTTGCCCTCAGTCCATGCAACCTCATCCAAGCCCCAACCTGTGCAGTTAGAGGAATGCCTTTTCGCGGATGCACCAATTGAACATGATGATGAACATCAATTAGCTGACGAAGACGCTGGGCGGAATGCATTGTCTGCATTACTTTCAAGCATAGAAACAATTGAATACGTTTGAGCCTTAGTGGCGTCAATGAAACTGTTCTCTTATCACCAACGTCAGAATTTCATAACAGAACATAAATATTTCAATTGCAATAACATTGTTGTCAACCAATTGGTTTCAAATGAATTGTAACTGTAAGGCATGATCCATCTCAGGACGGAATCTCGTTCATTATTAATATTTGTTTGAACACAATTTTGTGTATCCACGGGAGGATATATAACATGTATGTTACAACTGCTACTACTACTGCCCAACAACGAAAACCAGCTTCTTAGTTTCCATAATTGTTCAATATGACCTTTAGTCCATGACGAATTCACCATGGTTAAGTCACATAACGATCCAATGAGTCCTAATGGATCTCCTGCTCATCGGTCAATCCTTCATGACTGACAGATTGCACTTCCGATGACCGATGATGACATAGTACAGGATATTCTTCCTGATTACGAGTCAATGAGATATAAAAACAATATGAATGAGTCATACAATGCAATGATAGTCAATGATACAGACTCCAATAATGTTTTGCTTGTTATCACAACAGATCAGTTGGTGAGTATGCAATACCTATTCTTATTCGTCATCTTTCTATTTGAATATTTTTTTTATCAACATTGTATTGATTTCAATCATTATTATAGGCATCTGTCCTCTTTTCTGGCCGTACTCCTGAATGTCAAAAGTATCTGGCAATCATGTTCGTTTATAATTGGCTACGAGTACTTTTCCACGTATTCAATCCAAATATGCTAAGAGAGATTTTCCTCTAATCAAAACAGTTGAAGAGTCTCCATTATATCAATTGGGTAAGAAAGAGGGATTGCAACAAATAGCTAGAGTACTTGTGGCGGTCAAATTGATTCCACCTCCATCTGAACTTAGAATGATTACATCGACCCAAAAGGGAGGTGGGACAGCTGGAATGTACAGCCATCATTCATCATCAATTGTTTTCGTCATTAGTCATATGACACTCACAACAACATGTGCTCTCTATGTCTCTCTCTTGTGAACTTTATCATCTCTTATACAAATGGGGCAATATGCGTAGCTGATGGTTGCAACAATTGCATTAGACGCTGCACGCAATAATCCTGATCAGGATCCAGCTGTGCGCTCAGGGATGCAATTGAGTTTTGAGTTGCAACAGAAGGCACATGAGGGAAAGAGTAATGGTGGTAAAGGTAGTGGAGCTAATGACCAACGTCCACAGGTCACAGCAAATGCATTACAAGCTGCACCCGATAATCCTGACTCCACTGCCGCCGATATTGCCGAAAAAGAAAATAATCACTCCAAGGCATTGGCATTGCAACAGAAGGCAAGCAAAGGAAAGAGTGACGGTGGCAAGAACGCCGGTAAGTATAGACATTATGAACGAAATCTTTCATTATTATACTCACAATAAAAATTACTCACTATGTTACCTCTCAGTTGCTCTGCCTTGCAAGTACGCTGAAGGCGGATGGAACACCCTATATGACCCAATCAGACAAGGGCAAGTCGAGCACTGGCAAACCAAGGACAGGAGGCGTTGTTAGCACTAATTTGGTCATTCGTGATGGGAACGAAATGTGGTATAGTAGTATTACGGACAAACCAATGATAAACAAGTTGATTGAATTAGGGATGTTTCTATCAACAATATCGCACTCTAACGCAAAAAAAAGCAGCAGAAGGGGAGTTCAGGCTTGTGGCGGGCAAGGATCTTTGGTTGTCTGCACCGGTTGAAATTCCTAAAGGCGCAAAGCTGATTGATAAACGATAGCTCTCAATATTGTTTAACTATCTATTTAATCACCAATCCATAAGTAATCCAATCCGTAGTACTCATTCAAGCCCTCGTTAACACTTTGTCTACCGGACGTACTTTACGTAGACAATTTAGCTGTTTTTTCCCGCTAAATTTCGGGCGATGGACTTTGACCATGAACATCGCCACTACTAAGATGAGTTAGGTCCTGGGTAGAAATGCGATTAGGAAGCTCGGATAGTGGTCTATCCATAGATATTAATAGTTTAATATATGACGGCCGTTTTTTATGACATTTATCTATTCTCGATATTGACCCTATTTAAGATTCTTGAATGGGCCACTAGTTCCTACGTAGGCTCGGTACTGAAAAAAGGTGCCAAAAAGGTGCCACGGTAGACAAAGGGTTAACGTGGGGGCAACGTGATTTCATCTGCATGGCTTGTCGCAATTTCCTCTCGAAGAGTATCATAATCACCCGATGAACTATGGTTTCAAGTTACGATGGATTAGGCCAAACAGACACTCCTTTGTTCAAAAGTGTAATCAAATTTACAAATCTTCTCCTCCTTAGTAGATTTAGCATTCAAAGAAACATTTGCGTTATGTTCAAATGGCATACCTCGCTCTTCGCACTTTTGTTGTTGTATTGATTCCATCCTCATTGTCGTCACTACTTTTTTCTGCATCCACAAGATCCTGACTATGAACTTCCTCTAACAATCCCATCAAATCACCCATTGATGCATCTGACCTACTAGCACCAACAATATTAGCATTCGATGATTGATATCCATTACTAATATCCTGTTGTTTTTCAATCTTGAGGGCGGCAACACGTCGTTCTTTTAATTCATCAGGAGTGAAAGCGGCATCTCCCACGGCTAATTGTATATCCGTTAATATTACTGAATGTAAATTCTCAATCAGGTTCGTCAATACTATTTCATCGCCCACTGCAAATTTCTTGCCAAGTATCCAACTATATCCCACCTTACGTTCTGATTCTTGGAATAATTTTCTTACAACATTAGCACACTTTGTTGCCAAGCTCATAGAGAATGAATTGATGTAGTTGTTGGTAGTAGCGGCAGCCGATAATTCGTTACACTGATCATCATCATCAGTTTCAAGTACTACTGCACCACTGGACGTACCCTCCTCGGACAAATTGGCCAATATGTTCCGCAATGTATCAATCGTATCATCCTTTTCTTCATTCATTGTTTGTAACTTGCGTATACCCGCACGCATCCCATGAATTTGATATGCCAATATAACACAAACGAATGCAAAGAATATATTAACAATTTGTGGTTTGGATTTATTAATGAATGAAATAAAGTTGGATCCAAATGGACGTTTCATTTCAGCAATTTGGTGTGCCTTTTGTGCTGCAATCATCTGCATTAATAATTGGATAAAAAGTTAGGTGAGGATGCGTCGACACGGCACACACGCACGCAAATAAATGACGCCTGAGATGATTTATCATATTACCTCCGTTAGCTCGATATGAAGCCGCTCAGACTTGTCAATAGCTTCTTGCGTAACGTCCTTCGTCGGGAGTGGAGTCGAAGAAGATGACGGTGATGCCTTCGACGATGACGAAGAGAGGACTCTATGTACTCTGACGCCACCAGCACTACTAATATCCCATACTAATGAGGGTAGTATTCGATTATTCACCCTCCTGAGTAGGGTGGCGGTACCAATTTTCATCATCATATCATCTCACTTCTCACTATCGGACTTCTCTTTTTTGGTCCTAGGACCAAATGGTCCCTCTCTGTCCCTCGTCTCAACACAGGGACCAGTCCCTCCTTGTTTGGCGCGATTCGGGCGGGATTCAGGCGCGTGGGAACATGCGTATCAACCATCCTTTAATCGACGTGCACCATCACACCAACAAACAATGACACTGGACAATGATGATGATGCCACTCCCAATGGTGGCGTTGGAACGACGCTCGGCTTCACGTCCAACTTCATCAACAGACTTACGAAGTCACGGGGTCAACTCGAAAGTTACGTCGAGTCCAATAAACGTGTAGCTGATGATTACGTCACGGCTCTCCGGACGATCCAAGTTAATGAACAGCAAGACATTGACAATCTAATTCGGCAATTGAAATCATTACAGTACGAACGTGGTGTGGTGGCGGCCGAAGAGGCGGGTAGTGATAGTGGTGGCGTTGCGGTACAACGTAAAGAACTGGACAAACGACAAGTATTGCTTCAGGACGAGTTAACATTACTAAAGACGAAGAATCATATTGAGCAATCGCAACTGGATGGTGCGTTTATAATATTATTCTCATTATGTGATTATTATTTTCTCAGTGCAACTTCTTTTTCTCATAACTCCATGCCCTCCTCGTTGTTGGATCTTACAACAACATGTGTACTCCAAACAACAAATACTACACAAACACACAAAAGAGGCTATAAGCCAAGAGGCAATCGTTCGTAGGAAGGCTGACAGTGTACGTGCCAAGAAGGAGGAAATTGAATTAGCACGTGATACAACCGTCGAGGACTTGACGAAGGGGTTATTAAATTATAGATTTACTGGATTGACATTTAAACAGAGTGAACAGGGAGCGCTCAGGTACGTAGAATGTATGCATGCATGGAGACCTTGAATATATTAATATTACAAGGTGTCCCCTACTACCTGACAAAATGTATTTTCATTCCTGTATTCCTTCACAATACGCATGTATTTACTCATACGAATATTCTCTTACTTCCTACCTACACTTATAGTTTCAAGTTTACCAAACTTGTCAAGGACGATCCAACGCGTGAATTCAACTTTACATTAAAAATGGATGATAGTAACGACAATTACATGCTCACGAATGTCAATCCGACACTTGATAGAACACAAACGGATATTCTACTTACTATGCTCAATGCTGATGGAAAGAGTGGGTTTCATTCGTTTGTGGTTGGTATGAGTAAGTAGTGTATTTACTTGTGTAGATTTTTTTATCTCAAAGTCATTTGTTTTTTATACCTACTTCTAATTTTTTTTGTCTCACATGTTCCACATTATCAATTCTGTAGGGAAATTATTCAAGGAAACAATTCGTTAGAGTTGTAGAGAATAAGTTTTTCAATTTACATATTATAATTGGTTGTTACAAAAGGGGTTTGTTAGAATCTAAAAATTGTCATCCATTGTGGTCACTCCATAAGCTCTAGAATTGATGCTACTCTCACGTCATACCAAGGGCAGCTCCAGAGTTTTCTTTGGCGTCTTTCGCCAACCAGTTGCCTCGCTAATGATATATTGATACTTGCGTTGATGTTCTCGTATAACTAATGGAATTTGCTCTTCGTGAATTTTCTCAAATCCAAGTTCATTCATAATTTCTGTCAATATTTCTTTGGAATAAACTGCTCGACCTGTTGTTGGATCAATAAACCCTCCTAGCCACAATTCTCTTGCAGTATATTCTTCGAGCCAACTATAGGGTGTAACTATGACAACAACTCCTCCTTCATTCACAATTCTCGGCAAAGCAGTAAGACAAGCACGTGGATCTGGGAGGCGACATAGTAAATTAGCGAGTATCACTCCATCAAACGTCCCAAATCCATCCCTGTCATTCGCATAGTAGGAAAGATCGCATGCATTACCCTGCCAAAAGTTAACTTTACTCCTAACATTGATGTCCAGACCGGGCTCTAGAACAACCGACACTTTCTCAATAATGTCACCTTCAACTATCACACTCAATGTCATATTGTCTACCCCAGCCTGAATTTGCTTCGCAGCAGTGATGAAATTCTCAGAAAAATCAAAAGCCTCGACGTGATCAAATGATCTTGCTAATTGAAACGATGACCCACCTACGGAGCAACCAACATCCAAAGCACGATTAGTCGTTCGAACAGGATTTAATGATAAGAGTATCTCTACAACACGCTGAGGAAATCGTAATCCGTGATTCGGAGAATGATCGTGATCAAGGATTGGAGAAAAGTTATGTGATCCTGATAGTGGATAATGCAGACCCAAGTACATGTTCAATAAATCATCAGTCTCATACGCGTTGCTCGCAGCTTTCTTTACCGACGATTCTTTCGTTACAGTGACAATTGCATTCTGGCTGCAGGTATCGCTCTTTAGACTATCACTCGGTTGTGGAGCAAAATCTAAAGGAATTACCTCGCCTGCACTTCTCAATGCCTCTAATGCAAGCTTGGCCGCGTCAGTTGGAGGGGGTGTACGATATTGTAGAAGGTGTCGCGTGGACGGACCTTCCGTCGCGTACACATCATCAAACATGTTCTTCACAATACTTTCAAGTCGATCACGTCGTTCATGTGAAAGTATATCCACCATTTTTGCATACGCGGTTCGACGATAGGTGTATGCCTCACCTATTTTCCAACGATAGATTGGATTGTCTTTCTCGGCCGCACCTTGTACCTGCTCAAGCCAATCTGCCAATGATAGTTCAATAAAGTCAACCCATTCACGCTTGGTTAATTGTATTTGGAAACGTCCCAGCTCTGGTCTCGCATAAAAAGTGTATTCGTCCGGCTCATTATTACTATTGATACTCCACTCGAATACAGTTTTATCAACGGTGCTACGATCAACCATGCAAAATATCCAGCACAGCCTTTCCGACTCATGCCCTATTAAGCTCTGTATTTTATCTCTTTCCGTCAGTGGTAACGCAAATCCTTGAAATCCTTCTGTGCCATAGATCGAGTGAAACAATCCAGCATTATAAAGATATTTCGGAGACGACCAGTAACGTAAAATAGATTGCACCCCTTGTAAGTGCTCATCAAAGTCTGAGGATCCGGTGTGTTCCAACACGGCCGGGACTGATGAATTAATGTATGCAAAAAGTGCCTCATCTTCGTTACGCCAACGATTAGTTATATCCGGTGGTGTGGTGGAGTTAGGCGCCTTCCAGCGATCGACAGCGTAGGAGGAGGAGGAGGTTGCCACTACTGAACGGACAACACCAAGTATTCGCAGCAGTAGCAGCAGTAATAATAGAGTAGGAGAAGCAGCAAGTGGCTTCATCTTGGTGAGGAGATAGTGCGCCGCAAAGTCATTTCATACCACCAACACCGGTGATTTGTGATTTGTGATTTGAAAGTTGAATGGAGACTCATGTATAATATTTATGTAGAAAATAACCTAAGAAGACATAACACACTAACGACGATGAAATTCCTCATTCTCTTCGTCGCGGCATTCGTTGCCCTATGTGCAGCGGATCCGCTAATTCTTCTCGCCAACTCCCAGCCCAAATGCATGTCCGTCGATTCGCCAGCTGACGTCCTCCTTCATATTCAATATGAGGCGCCAGACTTACTATTGCCCGCCGATGTAGGGAAAGATGGAAGTCCCGTCGATCCACGCTCCTTCCGACGTTT
>Ga0247832_1003776_pt1 | contig 20059 bp, 18 predicted proteins | sample LaCruzMarch2015__10_FD_192407 | JGI IMG/M metagenome (GOLD analysis project Ga0247832, IMG submission 192407) | Freshwater microbial communities from meromictic Lake La Cruz, Castile-La Mancha, Spain - LaCruzMarch2015_4m | ecosystem: Environmental > Aquatic > Freshwater > Lake | place: Spain... | reverse complement strand
GACGAGTGGTATAAGGCGGCCTATTACAAGGGCGGCGGCACCAATGCCGGTTACTGGGTTTATCCGACCCAGAGCGACAGCGCCCCGGGCAACGAGGTCGGTGGGGCGGCCAATCAGGCCAACTACTTCGCCGGAGACTACGCCGTCACGCAGTCGGCGACCTACTCCAGTACGCTGAATTATCTGACCGATGCCGGCGCCTTCAGCGCGAGCGCCAGTGCTTATGACACCTTTGACCAAGGAGGCAATGTGTGGGAGTGGAATGATGCGGTGATCGGATCCTCCCGGGGTCTCCGCGGGGGCTCTTGGGGCGACTTCGGCGGCGGCTACCTGCAGTCTTCCCTCCGCAACGACGCCGATCCCTCGAGCGAGTACGGCAGCGTGGGATTCCGCGTTGCCAGCGTCCCCGAGCCCTCCACAGCGGTGTTGGTGTTGATGGGAGTTGGAGCGTTGTATCTCTGGAAGCGGCGGAGAGCTACCCTGTGATCTTTGGTCCTTTGACCCTTTGCCGGGAAAGTGAGGGCATGACCAAGGGCGGGCAAGCCTGAGAGGACTCAGGGTAGCGCCGCTAAGCGGCGCGAAAAATTTTCCTCTGGATTTGATGGCCGCATCGACCAAGCCCGAAGCGCCGGTGGTTCTGGTCAAGTGGTATGATTACGCCAAGTGGGTGCTGGAGCGGGTGGAGAGTTTTCCCAAGAACCAGCGATACGTGCTCGGCCAGCGGTTGAGCCAGCAGGTGATGGAGGTGCTCGAGTTGCTGGTCGAGGCGGCCTACAGCCGGGAGAAGCGCGACCTGCTGGCCACGGCAAACCGGAAAATGGAGGTGGTGCGCTGGACGGTGCGGATGTGCAAGGACCGCAATCTGCTGAGCGCCTCGCAGTTCACGCACAGCGCCCGTGGCCTGAATGAGTGCGGCAAGATGGTGGGCGGCTGGTGGAAGGCGGAGGGAAAGAAGACGGCAAGATGAAAACCCACCGGCATCTTTGGCAGCGTGTGGTCTCGCCGGAAAACCTGATGGCGGCGGCGGCGGATGCGATGAGGGGGAAACGGGGCCGGGGATCGGCCGCGCGGTTCTTCAGCCGCTGGGAGACAGAGGTGTGGCGGCTGCATGAAGAACTGGTCTGCGGCGAATACCGGCCCGGAGCCTATACCTACTTCAAAATTCACGAGCCGAAAGAGCGGATGGTGGCGGCGGCGCCGTTCCGCGACCGCGTGGTGCATCACGCGCTGGTGCGGGTGCTGCAGCCTATTTTCGAGCCGCGCTTCATCGAGGACAGCTTTGCCTGCCGGCCGGGCAAGGGCACCCATGCGGGCATGCGGAGGGCAGCGCAATTCGCCCGCCGTTTCCCCTGTGCCCTGAAGTGCGACATCCGCCGCTATTTCCCGAGTATCGACCATGATCTTTTGATCGCGCAGATCGGGCGGGTGGTGACGGACGCGGCGGTGCTCGGGCTGGTCGGCACGATCCTGGCCAGCCATACGGACAGCAAACGGCGCGTCTATGGCGAAACGCTCTTCGACGGCCGCGAGGTGGGCTGCGGCCTGCCGATCGGAAACCTGACCAGCCAATTTTTTGCCAACATCCACTTGGACGCGTTCGACCACTTCATCAAACACGAGCTTGGGGTGAAAGGCTATGTGCGCTATGTGGACGATTTTCTGATTTTTGGCGCGGACCGCCCAACGGTGCGGGCATGGGGCGAGTCGGCCCGGGAATATTTGCGCGGGCAGCATCTGGAGATTCATCCCGACAAATACCGCCTGTGCCACTCCGCGCAGGGCGTGGATTTCTGCGGGTTTGTCGTGCGCTCGGACGGTCGAATCCGCATCCGCCGGGCCAGCGTGCGGCGGTTTGAGCAAAAATTCCGCCACCGCAAATGGCAATGGCGGCGGGGGGAGTGCATCGCCGCCGACGTGCGGGCTACCGTGCAGGCGTGGATCGGTCATGCCAAGCATGCGCAAAGCTGGCGCTTGCGCCGGGAGGTGTTGGCCGCTTGAATGACCTGCGAGGGTGGCGGGCGGCAAAACTGCCGGTTCCTCCCGGGGTCTCCGCGGGGGCTCTTGGAACAACAACGACAACAACCTGCAGTCTTCCAACCGCAACAACAACGATCCCACGAACGAGAACAACAACGTGGGATTCCGCGTTGCCAGGCCCCCGAAAATAGGATGCCGGTCCACACGGCCCGATCTGCGGGGGTGGGAGAAAGCTTCCGCAGCAGCGCCGTCTCGGGGACCAGCCCGCCATCCCGAGCCGCCGAGCCCGACGTCGGCGGGTCGAACAAGCCCAAGGTCCCGTCGGTGGCCAGTAGGACACCGAAATCCGTCGGCGGGACCACCGGGTTTCCGGTGGGGGCTGCGATGAACCGGGATTTGATCTGCCGCGAGTGGGGTCGAGCAGGCGGTTGAGTTTTTCCACCGCCGCGGCGCGCGGGGCTTTGGTTTCCGTCCGTGACATCGGTGAAATTCGCAAAAGGGCAGGGATCTGTCGTCGCGCTTTGGCCCGTTCTTGCTGCTTGGGTGAGGCGCGCTGAAGGTAACGAAGGAAACGAAGCAGGTTGCGCGGAGAATACGGCTGGAGAAAAAAATCGATTTTGACCCGGGAAATGGTAAGGTGAGGCCATGAGTTTCGCCCAAGTGATGGAAGAGTTGCCGCGTTTCACCGTGGCGGAACGGCAGGAACTTTTGCGGAATGTTCTGGAACTGGACGATGAGGGGCTGTCGGACCCGGAACTGGCGCTCGTGGAGCAGCGGTTGGCGGCTTACCGAGCAGACCCGGCAAGGGCGGTGGCGGCGGAGACCATGGCGGAGAGGATTCGAGCGAGATTTTCCTCGTGAATTGGAGCGTTGTCGTTCTCCCCGAGTTTTATGCCGATTGGGAGGAGGCTGGGGATTGGTATGAGCAAAAGCTGGAGGGACTCGGGACGAGGTTTGCCGGTGAGGTGCTGAGGGTGTGGGCTGATCTGGCGGTCAATCCCCTGATCACTGGCCAAAAACATCCCCGCCGGAACATCCGTTGGCGCTATCCGGAAAAATTTCCCTACAAGATCGTCTACTCCGTCGAAGAGGAGACAAAGACTGTTGTCGTCATCGCCTTGATTCATGCGGCAAGGCATGAGCGGGTGCTCCGGAGGCGGATGCAGGGCCTGTAGAAGGTGTTCTTGCCGGGGCCGGAATCAGCCGGGCACGACATTCCGCCCTCGGCCGGTTTTGAGCTGCGCAGGCGTGTCGTTCTTGCGAACCGGAGGATTTGTCTCCGGCGCGCGCGGGGCTTTTTCCATCAGTGACATCGGTGAAATCCGTGGTTGAATCGTTTTCACAGAATGATTCGGATACTTTTTTTGGGCGATGTGGTCGGGGAGCCGGGGCGCAAAGCCCTGCAGCAGAGACTCAGGGGTCTGCAGGAAGAGTTGGCGGTCGATTTCACCATCGTCAACGGGGAGAACGCCGCGGGCGGTCGCGGGATCAGCGGGAAGCAGTGCATCGAATTGCTCAAGTCGGGGGCCACGGTGATCACCACGGGTGACCATGTGTGGGATCAGAAAGACCTGCCGGGCTACATTGAGACCGAGCCGCGCTTGCTCCGGCCGTGCAATTATCCGGCTGGGACGCCGGGCGCGGGGTCGGTGGTCTTGGACACCGCCAAGGGTCCGGTCGCGGTGCTCAATGTGCGCGGGTTGACTTTCATGAACCCGCCCTTGGACAATCCGTTCCACCGCGCCATGGAGGAAGTGGAGAAACTGCGCGCGGCGACCAGGGTCATTTTTGTCGACGTCCATGCCGAAACAACAAGCGAGAAGATCGCGCTCGGCCGGTATTTGGACGGCAAGGTCTCCGCCGTGGTCGGCACCCACACCCACGTGCAGACCGCGGACGAGCAGATTTTTCCCGGCGGGACGGCCTTCCTCTGCGATGCCGGGATGTGCGGGGCGGCGGACTCCGTTCTCGGCCGGACCAAGGAGTCGATCCTGCGGCGTTTTCTCACTGGGATGCCGACGACCTTGCCGGTAGCCGGGGGGGAGGTCCTGCTTTGCGGCGTGATGGTGGAGGTGGACGAAGCCACGGGACGGGCCATGGCGATCCAACGAGTGCATGAAAAGGTCATGTCCACAGCTCCGGGGGAAGGGTTGGGCAAAAATCTCCTTTGACACAAGGCGGCTTCAGAGGCATAAAGGTCGGACGCTGCGAAAAAGTCGCGCAGTCCGCAGGTCGTAAATCCGCTGAAAAAACGCGGGAGACGGCCCCGGGCTGCTTCGCTTTTTTTGAGGCCGCGATCAACACAGAAACATCAACCCAAAAACACTTTGCGGAGTTTGCCCATGTAGCTCAGTTGGTAGAGCACGTCCTTGGTAAGGACGAGGTCACCGGTTCAATCCCGGTCATGGGCTCCAGCCTGCGCGGCGCAAAATTCGCAACATTCAAACCAACCAAACACACCAAGCACTATGGCTAAGGAAGCATTCAAACGCGACAAACCCCACGTGAACATCGGAACGATCGGTCACGTGGACCACGGCAAAACCACCCTCACCGCGGCGATCACCACCGTGCTCTCCAAGACCGGCAAGGCGCAGGCCCGCGGCTACGCGGACATCGACGCGGCCCCCGAAGAGAAGGAGCGCGGCATCACGATCAACACCGCGCACGTGGAATACGAGAGCGACAAGCGCCACTACGCGCACGTCGATTGCCCCGGCCATGCCGACTACATCAAAAACATGATCACCGGTGCGGCCCAGATGGACGGCGCCATTCTGGTGGTCAGCGCGGCGGACGGCCCGATGCCCCAGACCCGTGAGCACATCCTGCTCGCCCGCCAGGTCGGCGTGCCTTCGGTCGTGGTCTTCATGAACAAGTGCGACATGGTCGATGACCCGGAACTTCTCGACCTCGTCGAGATGGAAATCCGCGATCTGCTCAGCAAATACGAGTTCCCCGGCGCCGACATTCCGATCGTCCGTGGTTCCGCCCTCAAAGCCCTCAACGGCGATGCCGAGGGTGAAAAAGCGATCGCCGCGCTGATCGAAGCCGTCGACAGCTACATCCCCGAGCCGCAGCGTCCTCTCGACCTGCCCTTCCTCATGCCCATCGAAGACGTCTTCAACATTGAAGGTCGCGGCACGGTCTGCACCGGCCGGGTCGAGCGTGGTCGGGTCAAGAAGATGGAGGAAGTCGAAATCGTCGGCATCAAGCCCACGGTCAAGACGACGGTCACCGACATCGAAATGTTCCGCAAATTGCTGGACGACGCGATGGCCGGCGACAACATCGGCGCCCTGCTCCGCGGCATCAAAAAGGATGACGTCGAGCGCGGCCAGGTGTTGGCCAAGCCCGGCTCGATCAGCCCGCACAAGAAATTCAAGGCCGAAGTCTACATCCTGAGCAAGGATGAGGGCGGCCGTCATACCCCGTTCTTCTCGAACTACCGTCCGCAATTCTACTTCCGCACCACGGACGTGACCGGAACGGTGAAGTTGCCGGACGGCGTGGAAATGGTCATGCCCGGGGACAACATCTCGATGGAAGTCGATTTGATCACCCCGATCGCCATGGAAAAAACCATCCGTTTCGCCATTCGCGAAGGCGGCCGTACGGTCGGCGCCGGTCGCGTTGCGGAGATTCTGGATTAATCTTTGGAGGATACGCACAGGCCAGTAGCTCAATTGGTAGAGTAGCGGTCTCCAAAACCGTCGGTTGGGGGTTCGAGTCCCTCCTGGCCTGCTCTCCGATTGACCCTGGTCGCCGTGCTTCCGCGCATGTTCCGCAAGCTCAAAACATTCATCGCCGAAGTTCGTACCGAACTGGCCAAGGCCACCTGGCCGTGGGATCCCAAGGAAAAGGGATTCCGCCGCTACAAGGAGCTGGCTGATTCCACCGTGGTGGTCATCGTGGCGATGGTCATTTTGGGCGGTTACATCGCCTTCTTCGATCTCATGCTGGTCAACACCGTTGGGTGGCTGACCCGCCCGTAAGGAAATATTTTCATGTCCATCACCGCCCTTCGCATCCCCGCTCCGCGTGACCAGTGGTTTGTCGTGCAAGTCCTCTCTGGTCAGGAGAAGAAAGTTTTCGATAGCATCATGAAGCGGCTCAAAACCGAGGAGATGGGCGACTTGGTTTTCAACGTGCTCATCCCGACCGAGCGGGTGCAGGAAATCAAACAGGGCAAGAAAAGCGAGACGACGCGCAAGTTTTTCCCGGGCTACATCATCGCCAATATGCACCTCCTGACCGAGGACGGCGGGCTGATGGACCGCACGTGGTATTTCGTCAAGGACACGCCCGGAGTGATCGGCTTCGCCGGGACGAAGGACCGCCCGACGCCGATGCGTCCGCGCGAAGTGGAAAGCATGCTCGCCCAGATCCAGGAACGCGTCGACACGGTGAAGCCCAAGGTTTCCTTCCAAGTGGGCGAGAAAGTCAAAGTGGCGGACGGCCCCTTCCAGAGTCAGACGGGGGTGGTCGAGGAGGTTGACCCGGGCCGAGGCAAGCTGCGTGTTTCGGTCACCATTTTCGGACGCGAGACACCGGTCGAACTCGAATACTGGCAAGTGGACCGCGAGGAATAGAATTTTATGGCTAAAGAAATTGTTGGAACGATCAAACTGCAGATCCCGGCCGGGCAAGCAAACCCCGCGCCGCCGGTCGGCCCGGCGCTCGGTCAAAAGGGCGTTAACATCATGGCCTTCTGCAAGGAGTTCAATGCCGCCACGCAAAAGCAGGCCGGCGACATCCTTCCGGTGGTCATCACGGTTTACAAAGACAAATCCTTCACCTTCATCACCAAGTCGCCCCCGGCGTCCGTCCTGATCAAGAAGGTGGCTGGCATCGCCGCCGGATCGAAGGAGCCGAACAAAACCAAGGTCGGCAAGCTGACCAAAAAGCAACTCCTCGAGATCGTGAAGATCAAGATGAATGACCTCAATGCCCGGGATGAGGAGGCCGCGATGAAAATCATCGCCGGCACCGCCCGCCAAATGGGCGTCGAAGTGGAGGCATAAGAATTTTCCAACCCGCGTCCCGCACCAGCGGGCCGCACAACCGCAGGAGAGCCCCGATGCTCGTTCGCACTGCAAATCACCATGGCAAAAAACCGAAGCAAACGTTACGAGGCGGCCAAAAAAGCCGTCGATCCCGCGCGGAAATATCCGCTGGCCGAAGCAGTCAAAGTGCTCAAGGGCATGCCGCCGGCCAAGTATGACATGACCGTCACCCTCTCGATGCACTTGGGAGTGGACCCCAAACAGTCCGACCAGATGGTCCGCGGTACCACACCGCTCCCGCACGGCAGCGGTAAAGCCGTCCGCGTGCTCGTCTTCGCCTCCGGCGCGGCGGCCGAAGCGGCCAAGGCGGCCGGAGCCGAGTTTGTCGGTTACGAGGACATGATCAAAAAGTGCACCGAGGGATTTTCCGATTTTGACGTGGCCATTTCCACCCCGGCGGCCATGGCGGAGGTTCGCAAGCTGGGCAAAGTGCTCGGACCGCGCGGCCTGATGCCCAATCCCAAGACCGGCACCGTGACCGACGACACCGCCAAGGCGGTGGGCGAGGTGAAGGCCGGACGCGTCGAGTTCAAACTCGACAAGAATGGCAACATCGCCGTCCCCGTGGGCAAGTTTTCCTTCAGCGAGGACGCCCTGGTGCAAAACGCCGGCGTCGTGCTCGACGCGGTGGCCAAGTCGCGTCCACCCACGGCCAAAGGTGTTTTCATCGAAAGTGTGACCCTTGCGGCCACCGTGACCCCGGGCATCGCGCTCGATCTCTCCAACCTCAGCAAGAACTGACCGCCATGCGCCCCGAAAAAGCCAATATCGTCAAAGATCTCAAGGACCAGCTGGACGCTTCGCCGTTCCTCCTGGTTGCCGATTACACCGGGCTCAAGGTGGACCAGTTCGCCGTGCTCCGCACCCGTCTCGACGCGGTCGGCGCCGAATGCCATGTGGTGAAAAACACCATGCTGCGCATTGCCGCGACCGAACTCGGTCTGCCCGACATGTCCGATGCCCTCGCGGGCCAGACGGCCATCGTCACCGGCGAGCAGGACATTTGCGCCACGGCGAAAGTGATCAAAGTGTTCGCCGCCGAGTTCAAGAAGCTCACGGTCAAGATCGGGTTCCTGGACAACGCCCTGCTCACGGCCGAGCAGGTCCAAGCCATGGCCGACCTGCCGCCGCTCCCGGTCCTGCAGTCCCAGTTGCTCGGCTTGCTCAACATGCCGGCCAGCCAACTGGTGCGTACCCTCAACGAACCCGGGGCGAGCCTCGCGCGGGTGCTCAAGGCCAAAGTCGACGCCGGGGGAGGGGCGGCCTGAAACCTTTTCCGTCCGGCCACTTCGCGGCCGGGCGGAAGAAACCAAACAGAAACGGTTCCTTGTCGGTCGGACAGCTGTCCGCCTCAAATTCGCCGGAGCTCCGGCGGGCGACAAAACCACAACCAAGGAAGCAGGCCGCGGAGGCAGATGCCGAGGCGGCCGCTAGAAAGATAGTATGGCTAATATTGAAACCATCGTGGACCAACTGAGCGGCTTGACCGTTCTGGAAGTGTCCGAACTCGTCAAAGCCCTCGAAGAAAAATGGGGAGTCAGTGCCGCCGCCCCGGTGGCCGCTGTCGCCGCACCCGCCGCTGGTGGGGCCGCTGCCCCAGCCGAGGAGAAAACCGCCTTTGACGTCATCCTCGTCGAGGCCGGCGGGAACAAAATCGCCGTGATCAAAGAGGTCCGTGCTGCTGTGCCCGGACTGGGCTTGGCCGACGCCAAGGCCCTGGTCGAAGGCGCTCCCAAGCCCCTCAAAGAGGGCGTGACCAAGGAAGAAGCCGAAGAGATCAAGAAAAAGGTCGAGGCGGCTGGCGCCAAAGTCGAAATCAAGTAAATCTGCTCCCCGGGCGGGAAAAAGGGAAATTTTTCCCCTTGACCCCCGCCCGGGAGCCACTCATAGTGCAGAGTCTGTCCCGGGAATCCCGTCGAACCATTGTCCAAAGCTTGACACCCTACTCTGAGTCATCGTGGCGCCTGCGCGCCCGAGTGGCCGGTGTGGGGATGTTTTGTCTCCCCGACATTTTCGTCGCGACCGGGAAATAGACCAGCGCTCCGCGCAACAACCACCATTCGCATTCATGTCTGATCGTCTCTACTTCGGCAAACTCAAGGAAACCACGGAAGCGCCCAACCTCATCGAGCTGCAGGTCGATTCCTACAAAGAATTTCTGCAGGAGGGCGTCTCGCCATCCAAGCGCAAGAATACCGGTCTGGAGGCCGTTTTTCGCGAAGTCTTCCCCATCCCGAGTTACGACGAGAAGATGGTGCTGGAATACACGGGCTATGACATTGGCACGCCGAAGCTCAGTTCGCTCGATGCCCAGCGCGAAGGCGAGACCTTCAGCGCGCCGCTGCACGTGACCTTCCGCTTCAAGGACGAAAAGGGGACCAAGGAAGAAAAAGTCTACATGGGCGAGCTCCCGCTCATGACCCCGCAGGGCACCTTCGTCATCAACGGCGCCGAGCGGGTCATCGTCAGCCAGTTGCACCGTTCGCCCGGCATCTGTTTCGAGTCGACCGTGCATGCCAACGGCAAAATCCTCTATAGTTTCCGCATCATTCCCGACCGCGGATCGTGGGTGGAGGTGCAGTTCGACACGAACGATCTGCTTTACGTTTACATGGACCGCCGCAAGCGCCGCCGCAAATTTTTGGCCACCACCTTTTTGCGCGCCATGGGTTATCCGTCCGACAAGGACATCGTCGGGCTTTTCTACACGCCGCAGGATCTCAAGCTCAGCGGCCGCCTCGACGAGGACGAATTGGCCAGCAAGGTGCTCGTCGAGGACATCAAGGACGGTGAGATCGTCCTGGCCAATGCCTTTGAGCCGCTGAACAAAGCGACCATTGCCCGCCTTCTTGCCGCCGGTATTGCCAAGGTGAGTGTGGTCGATGTCTCGGCGGACGAAACCATCATCAAGTCGCTGCGCAAGGATCCTGCGCACAACGAGGAAGAAGCCCTCAAGGACATCTACCGCAAGCTGCGCCCCGGAGATCCGCCGACCGTGGCGAATGCCAAGAGCATGCTCAAGCGCATGTTCTTCGACCCGAAAAAATATGACCTCGGCCGCGTTGGGCGTCATAAAATCAATCTCAAGCTCAATCTGAACGTCGCGGACGAAAACCGCGTCATGACCCGCGAGGATTTCGTCGCCGCGGTCCGGCATCTACTCGAACTCAAGCGTGAAGAGGGCTTGGTCGACGATATCGACCACCTGGGCAGTCGTCGCGTGCGCACGGTGGGCGAGCTTCTCGCCAACCAGTGCCGCACCGGTCTGGCCCGCACGGAACGCGTGGTCAAAGAGCGCATGACCTTGTTCGATTCTGCTCTTGAACACATCACACCCTCGAAGCTGATCAACCCGAAAGCCCTCAGCGGCGTGGTCCGTGATTTCTTCGGACGCTCCCAACTGAGCCAGTTCATGGATCAGACCAATCCGCTGTCCGAACTGACCCACAAACGCCGCCTTTCCGCCCTCGGGCCCGGTGGTCTCAGTCGCGACCGCGCCGGGTTCGAAGTCCGCGACGTTCACCCGTCCCACTATGGCCGCATCTGCCCGATCGAGACGCCGGAAGGTCCGAACATCGGCTTGATCAGCTCGCTCAGCACCTTTGCCCGGATCAACGATTTCGGCTTCATCGAAACACCCTACCGCAAGGTGACCAATGGCCGCGTCAGCGATTCCATCGAATACCTCCCGGCCGACAAAGAGGAGAACTTCCTCGTGGCCCAGGCCAACTCGGTGGTCGACGGACAAGGCAAATTGGTCGGGGACAAAGTTTCTGTCCGCTACCGCGGCGACTTCCTCGAAGTCGAGCCGGCCAAGGTCCACTACATGGACGTTTCGCCGAAGCAGCTCGTCTCCGTGGCGGCCGGCCTCATCCCTTTCCTCGAGCACGATGACGCCAACCGCGCCCTCATGGGCTCGAACATGCAGCGCCAGGGTGTTCCGCTTCTCCGCTCCGATTCCCCGCTCGTCGGCACCGGTCTGGAAGGCCGCGTGGCCCGCGATTCCAAGGCGGTTGTCGTGGCTGAGGAGTCGGGCAAAGTGGCCTCGGTCACGGCCGATCAGATCATCGTGACCAAGGACGGCCGTCTTCCCGAGGGCAAACGCAAGATCAAACACGATCCCGAGAACCACGTTTACGTCTACGAATTGCGCAAATTCATGCGCTCGAACAGCAGCACGTGCATCAACCAGCATCCGATCGTGGCAAAGGGCCAAGCGGTCAAAAAGAACGAGGTCATTGCGGACGGCCCGTGCACCGAGAAAGGTGAACTCGCCCTAGGCCGGAACGTGCTCGTCGCGTTTATGCCCTGGAGCGGTTACAATTTCGAAGACGCCATCATGATCAGCGAGCGCGTGGTCAAGGAGGACATCTACACTTCGATCCACATCGACGAATTCGAAATCGGGGCCCGCGACACCAAGCTCGGTCCGGAGGAAATCACCCGTGATATCCCGAACGTCGGCGAAGAAGCCTTGCGCAACCTCGGACCCGACGGCGTGGTCCGGATCGGCGCGGAAGTGAAACCGGGCGATATTCTGGTCGGTAAAATCACCCCGAAGAGCGAAACCGAACTCGCTCCCGAGGAGCGCCTCCTTCGCGCCATCTTCGGCGAGAAGGCGGCCGATGTGAAGGACACCTCGCTCACTGTGCCTTCCGGCACCTATGGCATCGTCATGGACGTCAAAGTCTCCTCCAAAAAGGAGCTGACCAAGTCGAAGCTCTCGCCAGTCGAGGCCAAGAAGCATGCCAAGCAACTCGACGAGGACTACAAAAAGCGCAGCGAAGAACTTCACGAGCAGCTGACCGAAGCGCTCTCCAACGTCCTGCTCGGCGAGAAGATCCCGCTCGATGTGGTCAATGGCGAAAGCGGCGAAATCATCATTCCGGCCAACCGCAAGATCACCAAAACGCTCCTCCGCAAATTGGCGGGCGTCTACAACCAGGTCGAGATCGACCCGAGCCCGATCCGCAACAAGATCCTCGAGATTATCGGACAGTACCGCCACCGTTTCGACGACCTCCAGCACGAGCGCGAGGAGAACATGATGCGGGTGGAAAGCGGCGACGAAGTCGATCCCGGTATCGTCAAGCAGGTCAAAGTTTACATCGCGAGCAAGCGCAAGCTAAGCGTGGGCGACAAGATGGCCGGGCGCCACGGCAACAAGGGTGTGGTGGCCAAGATTGTGCCCGAGGAGGACATGCCTTTCCTCGCCGACGGCACCCCGGTTGACATCGTGCTCAATCCGCTCGGCGTGCCGAGCCGCATGAACGTCGGTCAGGTCCTCGAGACCCACCTCGGCATCGCTGCCAAGGCGCTCGGATTCAAAGTGGCCACGCCGGTCTTCGACGGCATCAACGAGGAGAAAATCTTCGATTACATGAAGCAAGCGAGCAAAGTCGACGGCTTCACTTGGGTGCAACCCAACGGCAAGGCCATCGTCCACGACGGACGCACTGGCGACCGTTTCGAGCAGGAAGTCGTCGTCGGCTACATCTACATGATGAAACTCGGCCACTTGGTCGCGGATAAGATCCACGCCCGCGCGGTCGGACCTTACTCCCTGGTCACCCAGCAGCCGTTGGGCGGCAAGGCGCAATACGGCGGCCAGCGCTTCGGCGAAATGGAAGTCTGGGCCCTCCAGGCCTACGGCGCCGCTTACACGCTGCAGGAACTGCTCACCGTCAAATCCGACGACGTGCAGGGCCGCACGCGCATCTACGAATCGATCGTCAAGGGCGACAACTCGTTGGAAGCCGGCACTCCGGAGTCCTTCAACGTTTTGATCAAAGAAATGAAAAGCCTCGGCCTCGATGTCAAAGCCGGCAGGCCCGGACACGTTCCGGCCGACCTCGTGGCCTGACCACACCAAGCGATCCAAGAAAAATCATGAGCGACCAAATGCTACGCGACCTGTCCGGCGAAACCGCGCCGGCCTTCGACCAAGTCTCCATCACGGTGGCGTCCCCCGAGTCCATCCGTTCCTGGAGCCACGGCGAGGTGAAAAATCCCGAGACGATCAACTACCGCACGTTCAAGCCCGAGAAGGGCGGACTTTTCTGCGAGCGCATCTTCGGTCCGACCCGCGACTGGGAGTGCACCTGTGGAAAATACAAGCGCATCAAACACAAAGGTGTGGTCTGCGACCGGTGCGGCGTCGAGGTGACCCTGGCCCGCGTGCGCCGCGAGCGCATGGGCCACATCGAGCTGGCCGTGCCCGTCTCGCACATCTGGTTCTACAAATGCACGCCGTCCCGCCTCGGCCTTATGCTTGACCTCACCGGCAAGCAGCTCGAGCGCGTCATTTATTACGAGGATTACCTCGTGATCGATCCGGGTAACACCAGTCTCGAGGCCGGTCAGCTCCTCAGCGAGGCCGAGTTCCGCGAGGCCGAAGAGCAATACGGCGAGGACTTCACCGCCGGCATGGGCGCCGAAGCGCTGCAAAAACTTCTCGAGCGCATCGACCTCGGGGCGCTGGTCAAAGACATGCAGGAGCAGATGGAAAAAACCAAGAGCAAGACGACCAAGACCAAGCTGGCCAAACGTCTCAAGCTCGCCCAGGGGTTCCTCCACTCGCGCACCCGCCCGGATTGGATGATCCTCAACGTCCTGCCCGTCATCCCGCCGGACCTCCGTCCGCTGGTTCCGCTCGAAGGTGGCCGTTTTGCCACGTCCGACCTCAACGATCTTTACCGCCGCGTGATCAACCGCAACAACCGGTTGAAAAACCTCCTGCAGCTGAAAACCCCCGAGGTCATCATCCGCAACGAAAAGCGCATGTTGCAGGAAGCGGTGGACGCCCTCTTCGACAACGGCCGTCACGGCCGTGCGGTGACCGGCGCGAGCAACCGCCCGCTCAAATCGCTCAGCGACATGCTCAAGGGCAAGCAAGGCCGTTTCCGCCAGAACCTGCTCGGCAAACGCGTCGACTACTCGGGCCGCTCGGTCATTGTCATCGGACCCGAGCTCAAGCTCAACCAATGCGGTCTGCCCAAGAAAATGGCCCTCGTCCTTTTCGAGCCCTTCATCATCCGCCGCCTCAAGGAACTCGGCTACGTGCACACCGTGCGCAGCGCCAAGAAAATCATCGAGCGTCAGGAGCCGGTCGTCTGGGACATTCTCGAAGAAGTGACCAAAGGACATCCTGTTCTGCTCAACCGTGCGCCGACCCTCCACCGTCTTTCCATCCAGGCTTTCGAGCCGCAATTAATCGAAGGCGAAGCCATCCGCATCCACCCGCTGGTCTGCACGGCCTACAATGCCGACTTTGACGGCGACCAGATGGCGGTGCACGTCCCGCTTTCGGCCGAGGCTCAGGTCGAAGCCCGCATGCTCATGCTGGCGACCAACAACATCTTCTCGCCGTCGAGCGGCAAGCCGATCACCACGCCGTCGCAGGACATCACCCTTGGCTGCTACTACCTCACGCAAAATCCCCGCATTACCGCGAAGAACCGCGACGAGCGTCTGCCGCTTTTCGCCGATGCCAGCGGGGTCGAGTTGGCCATCTCGGAAGATGCGATCAAGACCCACACGCGCATTCTTTACAAAAACCCCGACTTCGGAAAGCAGACCGTCTATGGCGATCCTTCAAAGAAGGTGATCGAAACCACGGCGGGCCGCGTCCGTTTCAACGAAATCTGGCCCGAAGGCTTGGGCTTCATCAACAAGCCGGCCGGCAAGAAGCAGCTGAGCGAAATCATCTGGAACACCTACCAAGTGGGCGGCCAAAAAGTCGCGGTGGAAACCCTCGACCGCCTCAAGGACCTCGGTTTCAAGGAGGCGACCCGTGCCGGTATTTCCATCGGCATCGTCGACATGATCATCCCGAAAGAAAAGCAGGTCGAAATCGACCGGGCCCACAAGCAGATCGACGAAGTCGAGAAGCAGTATCGCAAGGGCATCATCACCGACGGCGAGCGCTACAACAAAATCATCGATATTTGGACCCACGCGGGTGAGGAGATCTCCAACGTCATGTTCCGTACCCTCGACCACAACGAGGGGCGCAAGGAAATGAACCCGGTCTTCCTCATGGTGGACTCCGGCGCCCGCGGCAACCGTCAGCAGGTCAAACAGCTTGCTGGCATGCGCGGCCTCATGGCCAAGCCGTCCGGTGAGATCATCGAGCGCCCGATCACCTCGAACTTCCGCGAGGGCCTGACCGTCCTCGAATACTTTATTTCGACCCACGGCGCGCGCAAGGGCTTGGCCGACACCGCGCTCAAGACGGCCGACTCCGGCTACCTGACCCGCAAGTTGGTCGATGCCGCACAGGATGTCATCATCACGGAGGAAGATTGCGGCACGGTCAAAGGCATCGTCGTCCAGCCGATTTACGAAGGCGACGAAGAAGTCGTCGACCTCAAGACCCGCATCATCGGCCGCACCAGCTGTGAATCGGTCAAGGATCCGGTCACCGGCAAGGTGATCATCAAGTCCGGACACATCGTCGACGAGGCGACTGCCGCTGCGCTCGAGCATATGGGTGTGGAGCAGTTCCGCATCCGTTCGGTTCTGACCTGCGAATCCAAGCGCGGCTGCTGCGCCAAGTGCTACGGCCGGAATCTGGCCAACGGCAAACTGGTCCACCTCGGCGAGGCGGTCGGCATCATCGCCGCCCAGTCCATCGGTGAACCCGGCACCCAGCTGACCATGCGTACCTTCCACATCGGTGGAACGGCCAGTCAGACCTTCAAGCAGCCGATCATCAAGGCCAAGCACGACGGCACGGTCCGTTATGTCGAACTCCGTACGGTGACCTCAACGGACGGCAACAACATCGTGCTGAACAAAAACGGCTTCATCGGGATCTACAATGACAAGGATGGACGCGAGCTCGAGCGCCATAGCATTGTTATCGGCTCTGTGGTTTCCGCGAACGACGGCGGCACGGTCAAAAAGGGCGAAGTCTTCGTCCAGTGGGATCCTTACAATCTCCCGATCCTGACCGAAAAGCCCGGCACCGTGGAATTCCGCGACATGATCCCCGGCCTCAGCGTGAAACGCGAAGTCGACGAGGCTACTGGTATCACCGGTCTCGTGGTCATTGAGCACAAGGAAGATCTGCATCCGCAAATCGTGGTGGTCGACGATGAGAAGAAAATCGTGGCCAGCTACTCGATCCCGGCCGGCGCGCACGTCGTGGTGGCAGACAACCGAAAGGTCGAGGCCGGACAACTTCTGGCCAAGACTCCCCGCAAGGTGGCCAAGACAAAAGACATCACCGGCGGCTTGCCCCGCGTGGCCGAATTGTTCGAAGCCCGCAAGCCCAAGGATTCGGCTGAGATCGCCAAGATCGACGGTATTGTCAAAATCGAAGGCACAGCCCGCGGCAAGCGCCGTCTCCTCGTCCTCGACCCCGAGGCCAAGGAGGAAGAAGAGCACCTCATCCCGATGAACAAGCACATCATCGTGGCTGACGGCGACCGGGTGAAGAAGGGTAGCCAGCTGACCGAAGGCCCCGTGCTTCCGCACGAGATCCTGGCGGTCTGCGGCCCCGCGGCCCTGCAGGAGCATCTGCTCAACGAAGTGCAGGAGGTCTACCGTTTGCAAGGCGTTGAGATCAACGACAAGCACATTGAAATCATCATCCGCCAGATGCTGCGCAAGGTGAAGATCACCGATCCCGGTGACACCACCCTGCTCTGGGACGACAAAGTTGAGCGCACCGAATTCGACAAGGAAAACGAACGCATCACCAAGCTCGGCGGAAAATCGGCTGAAGGCGAACCGGTGCTTCTCGGCATCACCCGCGCCTCGCTCAGCACGGAAAGCTTCATCTCCGCGGCGTCCTTCCAGGACACCACACGCGTTCTGACCGACGCCGCCACTCTGGGCAAGGTCGACATGTTGCGCGGTTTCAAGGAAAACGTCATCATGGGCCACCTTGTCCCGGCGGGCACAGGCTTCCAAGGTGCCCGCGACATTGAAGTCGTGCAGGTCGACCTCGGCGAGGAACTCGCCGCGACGGCCGAGAGTGAAAAAGAAGCCGGATAACCTAAAAACACGACCATGGCATCCATCGAACTGATCAACGAACTCCTCGAATCCGGCGTCCACTACGGACACCAGACCAAACGTTGGAACCCGAAAATGCGGGAATTCATCCTGGAGGAGAAAAACGACATCTACATCATCGACGTCAGCCAGACTGTCGAGCAACTCGACCGCGCGTCCAAGTTCCTCGCCGGTATCGTTTCCGGCGGCGGCAAGGTTCTCTTTGTCGGCTGTAAAAAACAGGCGCAGGAGGCGATCAAGGAAGCGGCCGAGTCCTGCGGGCAATTTTACGTGCAAAACCGGTGGCTCGGCGGCACTTTGACCAACCTCGCGACCATCCGTAAGAGTGTGGCCCGTCTCCACGAGATCGAGAGAAAGCTGAAAGGCCCCGGCCTCTCCAAAATCGGCAAGAAGGAGCAGGCCTCGCTACGCCGCGAACTGGCCCGGCTGATGAAGAACCTGGCCGGCCTGCGCGATATGGACAAACTCCCGAGTGCCGTTGTTGTCATCGACACGACCCGCGAGGACATTGCGGTGCGTGAAGCGAACCGCCTCCACATTCCGGTGGTGGCCATCGTGGATACCAACTGCGACCCCGAATTGATCGATTATCCGATCGCCGGCAACGACGACGCCATTCGTTCGATCCGCGTTGTCCTGACCAAGCTGGTCGAGGCAATCAAAGGTGCGTCCGGGATCCGCGAGAAAAAGACCGACACGACCCTTTCCGGAGTCGCGGAATAAAGCCTCGCGCAGCTCCGCTGCGAACCGGCTGAACCCTGAAAACTGAAAACGGTAAATTTCCCTATGTCCGACATCTCACCTCAACTCGTCCGTGAACTCCGCGAAAAAACCAACGCGGGAATGATGGACTGCAAACGCGCGCTGACGGAAGCGGGCGGCGACCTGATCAAAGCCGAAGACATTCTGCGAGCCAAAGGCATCGCTTCAGCCGGAAAGAAGGCCTCGCGAAGCGCCAAGGAAGGTATCGTGGCCTCCTACATTCACCTGCAGGGTAAAGTCGGGGTCTTGGTCGAGGTCAACTGCGAGACCGACTTCGTAGCCAAGAACGAGAATTTTCGTGAGTTGGTCAAAGACATCACCCTCCATATCGCGGCGGCCAATCCGACCTGCGTCTCCCGCGATCAGGTCGACTCGTCCGAGATCGAGCGCGAGAAAGCCATTTTCCGCCAGCAAGTTGAAGGCAAGCCGGCCAATATCGTGGACAAGATCGTCGAAGGCAAAGTCGAGAAGTTCTACGGCACGGTGTGTCTCATGGAGCAGCCCTTCATCAAGAATCCCGACGTGACCATTGCCGATCTGGTGAAGTCGAAAATTTCCGAACTGGGCGAGAACATCGTCATTCGCCGCTTCACCCGCTATATGGTAGGCGAGGGCGTGGCGGAGGAACCGGCCGCCGAGTAGTTTTTTTGCCCGCCGTCCTTTTGTGGCGGCGACAAGTTTGTCTCGGTCGCTTGGTGGATCGCGATGTCCTCATCGCGATCTCTTAAGTTACATACCGCGCAGGGACTGCGCGATCTGCCTGTCCTCTTGACGGTAGCCCTTTTGGCTCGGCTATCAGCCTCTGCCTCTTCCAAATCTGCGCCGTCTCGGCCCGGCTAAAGCCGGGCGCCCGTCCATCCTTGGCTCTGGTTTGGGGCGGCGCGCGGCAATCACTTCTTCCCCGTGCTTCGGCACATTCTGGCCCTCGAGTTTCAAGCGATCGATCTTCTGCCCGATGAAACGCTCGATGGCGGCGAGTTTCTTCATCTCGTCATGGGCCACGAGCGTGAAGGCGTCCCCGGTGCGCTGGGCGCGGCCTGTTCGTCCGATGCGGTGCACATAGTCTTCGGGATGCTGCGGGATATCGTAGTTAATCACGTGGCTGACCCCGGCCACGTCGATGCCGCGGGCCGCGATATCGGTTGCGACCATGATCCCATAGCGACCGGACTTGAATCCCTCAAGGGCCTCGATGCGTTGGTTTTGCGAGCGATTGGCGTGGAGGACAGCCACGGAGAGATTATTGGCCCGGAGCCGCTTGGCGATGCGGTCCGCACCGTGTTTGGTCCGTGAGAAGATGAGCACGCTGGTCGAGTCTGCCGCATTGAGCAGGGCGAGGAGCAGGCCGAATTTCCCGCCCTGATCGGTGATGTAGACTCCGTGTTTCACCGTCGAGGTGACCGATCGCGAGGCGCCGATTTCGATGCGCACCGGATCGCGCAGGGCCCAGTCGGCCAATTGGGCGATCTCCGGGGGGAGGGTGGCGGAGAAGAAGAGCGTCTGCCGGTCTTTGGGACACTTCGCGATGATGCGTTTCATCGGTGGCAGAAATCCGACGTCGAGCATTCGGTCGACTTCGTCGAGGACGAGAACCTCGATGTCGCCCAATTTGATCGTGCCTTGTTGCAGGTGGTCTTCCAGGCGCCCCGGGGTGGCAACGACCACATCAAGGCCATCGCGCAGAGCAGCGCGTTGGGCGCCATAGCCGACACCGCCGAAGATCGATCCGATCCGCAGGTCGGTAAAACGTGCCAAGTCTCGCATGGAGGTCTCGACCTGCATGGCCAGTTCGCGCGTCGGTTCAAGCACGAGGCAGCGCAGTTTGCCGTGCTTGCCCAGCCTTTGCAGGGCGGGGAGAGCGAATGCGGCGGTTTTTCCCGTCCCGGTCTGGGCGGAGGCAATGACATCCCGGCCTTCGAGGGCCGGCGGGATCGCCCGTAGTTGGACCGGGGTAGGATCCCCGTAGCCCATGGCTTGGACGCCTTCGAGAAGTGGCTTGGTCAGCCCAAGCTTGGTGAACGGCATGTGAAAAGCGGACAGTCGGGCCGTCGGCCCGACATGTCAATCAGCCTTCTTCCGAGGCGAGGGGGATAACGGTTTGGCTCACGCAAAAAAAACGGCGCCGGATTGCTCCGGCGCCGTTGGTGAATCAGTTCAGTCGTTCAATTAGAACGCGAAGCGCAGACCGTAGCGCCACATGAGCTGGTTGTTCGGCAGGCCGCTCACACCCG